>Ga0310690_10006046_pt1 | contig 16096 bp, 10 predicted proteins | sample AusTroGonzalo_MG_2_FD_207661 | JGI IMG/M metagenome (GOLD analysis project Ga0310690, IMG submission 207661) | Bovine rumen microbial communities from tropical cattle in Woodstock, Queensland, Australia - Gonzalo_04 (v2) (version 2) | ecosystem: Host-associated > Mammals > Digestive system >... | reverse complement strand
GGGGTAGACGACATTTTTTCAAAAAAAAGTTTTCGGGGCGTTCCGGCGAAACCGCCGGAACGCCCCGAAGCAGACGGCCCAAGGCCACCGTCAGATATTGCGACTTATTCTACTTTTGGAATCATTGAGCCCACCTTGTGTTATCCCGCGACTTGCCCCCGCCGCCGACAGCACGGCAATGGCAACTGCGGTGGCAAGTCTGCAAACGCCCCTTGGCGGTTGGCTTTGCGCCATTCGCGCATGGGAACGCCGAACCGCTTGCGGAAAAGCCGCTTGAGGTTGTCAGGGTCGTTGAATCCCGCCTGCCGGCCTATCTGGAGGATCGAGAGCTCCGTGCCGGCCAGGAGCCGCTTCACCTCGCCAAGCCGCCTGTTCGTGATCTCTTCCAAAACCGAGATGCCGCAGACCTGCCTGAACCTGAGGTTGAGAAGGCTGCGCGAAACGCCGAGATGCACTGCGACGTCCGAAGCTCGAATGCCCCTGCAGGCAGCCGAAGCGATATAGCTCTTGGCCCTGTCGACGAGCGCACCCGCAGGCGGGACCGGGGCGGACGACCCTCGTTCAAAGAGGTGAGTGCCGGCGATACGCACCGTTTCGCGGGGAACCTTCTTCCCCTGCAACAGCCGCGAAAGCATTTCCGCCCCGCGATAGCCAAGCTCGTGGAATGGGAGCTGAAAGCTTGTAAGATGCTCTTTCGTGCTTGTCCAAATGAGCGGGTCGTTGTCGCATCCTACGACAGACACCTGCTGCGGCACCTTGAGGCCAAGCCTGTCGCAGACCTCTATGACATCGCGCGCAAAGAGGTCGTTTGCGCCGAAAACGGCTGCCGGCTTCGGCAAGGCCTTTATCCAGTTCGTAAGGCTGTCATGGTCGATGGCGCTCGTGAGAGGGTCTGCCGACAAGTCGACGCCTTGCGGATAGACGTAGAAAGGCATGTCCTTAGGCTTGTCGCCGCGAAAGCCCCTCTCGCGCTCCACCGACCACGGGAAGCGCGTATGGCCGTGGACAAACCCGTATGACGAAAAGCGTCCGAGCGTATTGAAATAGCGGGCGGCGTCCCTCCCGATCAAGACGCTGTCGAGCAGGATCGTGCAGCAGTTGGGCCGACCTTTGTAAAGCGGGACCAGGTGATCCTCGGAAACCACCATCTTAACGCCCGTTGCAAGAAAATGCTCCGCCAGCCGCCTTTCATCGTAGGCAATCGAAAGGAAGATTCCGTCAGCATCCATCGCAACCCTCTCCAACGCCCCGTTTGCGATGTCCGTGCGGGTGTTGATTAGCTGAATTTCCCAGAGGGGATGTGAATTAAGATAGTCAAACACTCCGGACATCATCTCGCGTCCGTCGTTTCCGTTTGTCGGTATTGCTATGACGACCTTTGGCTTTGAAGGATTCATGAAACATATTATACCATAAAGGCTGTCTCATTATTGGCAAAAATGCCGTATTTCTTTCGGCAATAATGCCGCATTTTCACCTTGCTAAGAAAAGTTGTAAATGCTAAAATTCCTATTAAGACATGCAACCGAGCGTATTGAGAATAAGCCAAGTGGCGGCAATTGCAGCGCTTTTGCCGTTGACGCCATATGCGCTCGACGAACCCGTTGATTTCAAGGGCATGCGCGGATTTCCAAAGACTGCCGCCGTGAAGGCCTTGAATGGCAAGGCGTTCATGCCGTTTGTCGACAAATACGGGCAGTTTGCACACGACGACTGGCCTGGTAAGATCCATTGCGACGACGACTTGGCGGCCCAGCGGCGGCAGGAGGAAGCCTACCTCGCCGCGCATCCGCAAAGCCCCGTTTGCGAAGCCGACAAATATGGCGGATGGACCGGCGGACCGCAACTTAAGGCCACCGGACGCTTTCGCACCGAGAAGCTTGACGGAAAGTGGTGGCTCGTAGATCCAGACGGCAGGCTCTTCTTCTCGCTGGGCGTAAACGCCGTTCGCCCTGACATGCCGACTGGCACGAGCGGACGCGAGAACTACTTCTCGTGGCTGCCGTCGAAGGACGACTCCGACTTTGGCAAGTTCTGCGGGAAGTCGTGGTCTGCGGCTGCGCACGGCTTCTACAAGGAGCGCGCCAACGTGCCCTACAAGACCTTCGACTTCGCCCGTGCAAACGCCTTTCGCAAATACGGCAACGACTGGAAGACGGGGTTCCCCGCGCGAACGCTCGCACGTCTTCGCGCCTGGGGCCTCAACACCGTCACAAGCTGGAGCGATGCGTCGGTTCAGCGCAGCGGAAAGATTCCCTACACCATAAAGCTCTCGACAAAAGGGCCGACAATAGCAGGTTCAAAGGGCTGGTGGGGAAAGCTTCGCGATCCGTTCTCCGCAGAGTTTGCCGAAAACCTGCGCAAGGCCACCGTCGAGGAGGCCGCCCTTTCCGGCAAGGATCCGTGGTGCCTGGGCTGGTTTGTCGACAACGAACTTAGCTGGGGCGATGACGACCTTGAAATCGGCCGTGCCGTCTTCGCCTCGCCAGCTACCCAGCCGGCCAAGATTGCCACCGTCAAGCTGTTTGAAAGGGAATACGGCTCTCTCTCCGCGCTCAACGATTCATGGGGCGTACACTACGAATCGTGGGACGAGTTTCTGAATACAACCGTCACAAACGCACCCGCGAAGGACCTCGCCCTCGTCCATCGCTATGTCGCCGCAAAATACTACCGCACCGTGCGCGATGCGGTAAAGGCGGCCGCGCCCGACATCCTCTACCTTGGCTCGAGAATCGCAAGCGGGAAAGACGCAGTCTACAGGGAATGCGCGAGATACTGCGATGTAGTGAGCGTAAACATCTATGGCAAGACGCCGAAGCGCGACTTGCCCGAGGGTTCGACCGACAAGCCCATAATCGTCGGAGAGTTCCACATCGGCGCAACCGACCGCGGAATGTTCCACCCGGGGCTCGTCGCCGCAGGCAGCCAGGCGGAGCGCTCGGACATGTACCGGAACTACGTAAACGCCTGCCTCGACCATCCGCGCTACGTGGGCGCGCACTGGTTCCAGTGGCAGGACCAGCCGCTCACCGGGCGACCCGACGGCGAGAACTACTCAATAGGGCTCGTTTCAATAACCGATACACCTTATCCCGAGCTTGTCGCCGCCGTTGAGAAGACTGCGTCAAACATGTATCAGCGGCGACTCAAGAAAACCATTTCAAAATAAACTGAAAGAGAGGAACAAAAGATGAAAGCACGAACATTGCTCGCACTTGTTGGAGGCGTTGCGCTCTCCATCTCAATGGCCATGGCAGAGCCGCCGGACAAGTTCGTGCGGTATGTCGAGGCAACGGGCTCGCAATATATCGACACCGGCATCGTCGGCCGCTACGGCACAAAGACCGAATGCAAGGTCGAGTGGATGAACCTAGCCGATACCGCGTTCCTCGCTTCAGGATACTGGTCGGGCAACAAACGCTTCTACGCCTGCTGGTGCAGCACCTCAGACGGCAACATGTTCACGGCACAGGGAACCGGAGACAAGGTCAACAATGGGCAGGACCTCCTCTTCGAGAAGAAGCGCGTCTACACCTACACGACCGACTTTTCTGCCAAGGACGCAAACAACATGTCCACCAACACGGTCAGCATCGACGGCAGCAAGGTGTTTTCAAAGGCATATACTGCCCTTGATACTGCCACCAACCTCTATGTCTTCGCCAACAACCAGTTCGGCACCGCGGCGGGTTTCTCCAAGACTCGCTGCTACGGGCTCAAGATCTGGCAGGACGGCTCGCTTGTCCGCGACTTTAGGCCCTGCGTACACGATGGCCGCGCAGGACTTTACGACGCCCAGAACGACAGGATCTACTACTCCGCTTCCGGCACCGATCTGACCTACGACAAGAACTGCGACGTTCCGGATGCCTTTATCGACTATGTCGAGTCCTTTGGTAACTCCTACATCGACACCAAGGTCATCGGCCGCTCTGGAACAGCCGCAAAGATGGAACTGGCCTGGATAGGGACGAGCTCCGACCAGGCACTACTCGATTCCAGAGACGGAACAAACAAGCGGTTCTATCTCGTTCACCGCAATACTGGTGACAAGTGGCTGTGGGGCTATGGCTCGTATGGAACGTTCGGCACCTTTACACCCGGCGACAGATGCTACATTGATGCATCGTTTGCCGTAGGGACTCAGACGATTACGGTTCGTGACGGTGGCCCAGATGGGAGCGTTCTGGGAAGCTATGAGGCAACCAGCGACACATCCATCGATACCGGACGCAGCATGTACCTCTTCTGCTGCAACCAGAGCGGCGGCACCCTCGCCAAGCAGTACTGGGGCAAGGCGCGCGTCTACTGGCTGCAGATATTTCAGGATGGCGAGATGGTTCGCGACTTCAGGCCGTGCCTAAAGTACGGCGAGGCGGCGCTCTACGACGACGTCTCCAAGACAATCTTCTATCCAAGTGGCGATCCACTCGGATACGACAACTCCGTCGCTGCAAACGCCGACGAGGTTGTGTATGTTGACTACATCGAGGCCGACGGATTCACTCACCTCGACACCCAAGTCGCCGCCAGCTCCCCGACACGCGCCACCGGCACATTCAGCTGGACGCAGGTGCGCTCTACAAATGAGGAAAAGCAGTATCTTGACGAAAACTATCACTCGTATCTCGCCTGCGGTTGCTACAACAGCGGTTCGGATGCCAACCGATTCTACCTGGTGACGCAAACCGCGCAAAAGCCCTGGATAGGATATGGCAACTATTCCAAATCGTTTGGATCTGCTTTCACGGCTGGGCAGAAATGCTCTTTTGACGTGTCATTCGCCACAGACAGCCAGACCGCTTCGTTCGTTCCAGAAGGCGGATCGGCCATGAGCACCAGCGGCGGGTGGTCAGGTGCCGCCTCGGGGCAGGGCAACCTCTACCTCTTTGCATGCAACGACGCGAAGAACAAGAAGCCCATCTACCGTTCCGCCGCGCGTTGCTACGGGCTTACGATCTACCAGGGCGGCGAAACGCCAGTCCGCAACTTCAAACCGTGCGTGAAGGACGGACAGGCGGCGCTCTACGACACCGTCTCCGGACGCATCTTCTACCCAGCCCCCGCCATACCCGCAGAGGGCAACACCGGTGCGATAAAAGAGGAATCAGCGCTTTCTCCCGTAGATGCCTATCTTGAATATGTAGAGACGGACGGCTCACAGTATGTCGATACGGGCGTCGTCGGCAAGGACGGGACGTCGGCGGAATTCATCGAGGTCAGCCTTTGCGCCTCGTCTTCCGGCGCAGAATGCTTCCTCGGCGCCAAGGGAAGCGACGCAAACTCCAGGTTCTTCATGTGGTATCACAGGAACAACTTCGCGCTCGGACTCGGCTATGCCGATGAATTCTGGACACCGAGCATAAAAGACCCGACTACAAAAGTGTCGGACTGGAACCCAGTAACCAATCCGGACTCCTACGGCCTGCCCAATGGAAAGACAAATCACGTTCGCGTAGCTTTTTCGGATGGTTCGCAGAGGGTAGTTGCCGTCAACGATACCACCGGAGAAAGGTCAACAATTGCCAATCGGAATATTGCCGGCGGCATGAATACAGCGCAGAACCTATATGTCTTCGCCTACAACAACAACGGAACGCCAACTGACTTCGGCAAGTCTCGCCTCTACTGGATGAAGCTTCGGCAGGACGGCAGATACGTGCGCAGGTTCCAGCCCGCCCGCCTCAAGAACGGCCTCGTCGGGCTATGGGACCATGTTGAAAACAAGATATACCTTCCCAAGACATCGGCTGGAGGGCTCGCCTATTTCAGCGCCGTCGGCCCTGAAACGGAAGGCATGTTCATCGCTCCGTTGGTAATTACCATCAAATAACGCGACGTATCAGAAGATAGGTCAGCGCGATAGAGGCTTGTAGCGGATCTTCCTAGGCGCCTGAGGCGCCGTCTGCGTAGGCGGTTTTCCGACAGGCCTCTTCTTGCCTGTCGAAACCGCCTCGGCGTGGCGCTTTGTGACGAGCACCGGGCGCGTGTAGCCGGCCTTAGCAAGACACGCCATGAGGAACCTGGCCGGACGGAGATCCCTGACGTCGTCGTCAAGCAGTATGTGGATTGTGCGGTCGTGCGGGATGTCGAAGTCGTCAAGGTAGACTGCGACCTTCTCCGGCCGCACATACGTATCGCCGATCAGCACGCCATTGGCCGACTGACGTATAGACGGATTGAGCGCGTCAAGCTCTATCGTGCTGCGCGTCGAGGTGCAGCCGCATGGCATAAGCGCAAGCAACGCCGCCGCGCAGGCCGGCAGAAACGCCAAACCCTGCCAACTGGCGGATGTGCGCCGCTCAGGCCTGGCGGCTTTCGAGGATTTTTGCGACACGTTCAGCGTCCTCCGGCGTGTCAACTCCGACGCCTTCGTCCTCAGTCGTGACAACCGCAATCTTCGCCCCCATCCACAGGGCTCGGAGCTGCTCGAGTTTTTCGGTGAGCTCTATCGGACTCTGGGGCTCCGCGATGAACTTCTTGAGGAATCCGCCTCTGTAGGCGTATATGCCGAGGTGCCGCAGGTATAGCCCGGAGGAAAGATCGGCCTCGGAGTCGCGGCAGCAGGGAATCGGCGAGCGCGAGAAGTAGAGCGCGCCTCCGTCGCGGTCAAGCACGACCTTGACTACGCTCTTTGCCGCGAGGTCGGCCTGCGAGCGCAACGGCGTCGCGGCGGTCGCCATCGACCAGCGGCCGTCGGACTTGAGCTTGTCAGCAAGGGCCTCCACAAGCCCTGGATCTATAAGCGGCTCGTCGCCCTGGACATTAACGAGTATGTCGTCGTCGGAGAAGTCGCCGCCGAGGAAGTTCTTCGCCGCGCAAGCTATGCGGTCTGTTCCACTCGGAAGCTCGGAAGGCGTCATCACCGCCCTTCCGCCGCAGGCCTCGACTGCCGCGACAATCCGCTCGTCGTCTGTCGCTACGAGCACCTCGTCCAGGCCCTTGGCCTTTTTCACGGCCTCGACGACCCATGCGACGAGAGGCTTCCCCGCAAGCTGCGCGAGAGGCTTCCCCGGGAACCTGCTTGACCCATATCTGGAAGGAATTATTCCATATGTCTTCATGTGTGCTCCATGTCGTTTCCGCAACCAGGCTCCGCATCGGCATGCGACGCAGACTCCACGATTGCGACCTTTTCGAAGAACATCTTCTTGAAGAGGGGAAGGCGCCTCTCCTGGCGCTCAAGCGACCACATGGCGAACTTCCACTTGTTCTCGAAGTCGTATTCGGACGGGACAGGCGGGCGGAACTCCTCGAACTTGTCGCGCATTACCGAAAGCTGCCACTCCATCGCGTGCGTGCGGAACTCGAACCCGTTCATGAACCGCTCCGCCAGAGCCTCCATGGGAACGGTGTGCTTGCGCTGGAATTCCTTTAGCGTATGCGCAAAATGCGTAAAGTAGAAACTCGCAATGGCGCTGAGGTTCCTGTCGGAATACTCGAGGTCCGGCCAGCCGAGGCTGCCGCGTATTGAGCATGTCGCGACCTTCTTCGGCACCACCATCTCGCGGATGATGTCGTATTCGAACTCGTAGATCTCCTTGCCTACGCCGTAGAGCGGCGACTGCGTGGCGGGGTCGAACTTCTTCATCGCCATGTTCTGCGCGGCGGCGTCCCCCATGAGTGTCGCAAGCCCGAGGACGACCTCCCTCTCTTCCGCAAGGGAGCCGTCTGCGCGGCGGAAGTAACTCGCTGGAATAGACTCCATCGGCTCTCCCTCGCAGCGGTAGCGAACGTAGAAGTCCTTTGCGCGCCCTTTCCCGGGACGGCGGCGGAGAAGCTTGTAGTAGCCGCTGAGGTTCACTCCAAGCGCGCGCAGGGCGCCCACTCGCGCAAGCATGTATGCGCCGTAGCCCGCCTTCCCCGACGATAGGGCCTTCTCGACGAGACTCGCCTCAAGCGGGCGTATGTTCGTCTTGTAGACGACCTCGCGCGTCCTCCCCTTCCCAAGCGGCCTTTCAGAGTCGTCGCGCAGCTCGTAGACGTTGGCGTATTCGATATACTCGCCCTGCGAAAGCATCTCGCACAGGTTCTCGAGGAGGAGAATCGTCCTCGAATCGGCGCCTGGATGAACCACGAGGCGCCCGCCCTCGAACGCGCCGCCGGGGAGAGCCGTCCGCCTGTCGTCGAACGCAGGGGTGGAGCCCTCGCTCACGACGGAATACACCTCGCCCGTCACATACATGTACATGGACTCGACGAACGCCTTTGACGACTCGTCGGCGAATTCCGGCCGCGCAAGGCAGGATTCGTAGAGAGAGACGATCTCCTGGGCCTTCTGGATGATCCCAAGCTGGCCGACCTTCCCAAGCGTAATCGCCTCCATCAGCCGTTCGATCTCGGGAATCACGGTGTCGATGGCGACTCCCCTCTTCATGCCGAAGAACTCGATCTCGTGGTGGCCGCGGTGCTTGGCCATCCTGGTGAACGACGTGAGGTTGCCTTCATAGACGCCCACAAGCTCGCGAAGCCCCTTTACGAACTCATCCTGGTCGCTCTGCGAAAGAAGCGAGAAGCGGCGGAACTCCGGGAAGGAAAGGAAGTGGACGCCCTTTACGGAATGGTAGTATCCGAGCACGGTCGATATGCGCTTTTTAGACGCGGCAAGAGCGGTACGCATCTCGTTTTCCGTCCAGGCAAGGGGCTTTATGCGCCATTCCTGGCCGAGCCGGCGGTAGTGATCGAGCGTCGCGTCATTGCGCTCCAGCATCTGCACGTTGCGCAGCGGAAGCCCCGCCTTGCCTGTGAGCCACGAATCGCACGCAACGAGGACGGCTGTCGGAACGTCGCGCTGCGACACCTCCAGGACGTCGTTGACAACGTTGGCGCAGAGGACTCCGTGCATTAGAGTGTCGCCGCGCAGAGGCGCGGGAATCCGCGAGATGCGCCAGAAGCGCCCGTCCAGGAGGGGAAGCGCCGCCACCGAATGGTTTCCGGTCGTGATGGTGAAGACAAAGCCCCCGCCACGGCGGCGCAGACGCGCCTTCTCCGCCACGAGGACGCTAGGCCTCTCGCTCATGTGGAGCGCTATCCCGCGCTCGACGACAAAGGTGTCCTTGCCGACGTCGTATGCGTCGAACACGCGCTCGCGCCCCATGGCGACGGTCGTGACGGAGCCTTCGCGGCGCTGCCCGCCAGACTTGACCTTCGCAAGAAATGTGCGCATCACGCTCATTTCGATGCCGCATGCTCCTCTCTTGAAACAAGCCCGCCGGCGAGGGAGGCGACAGAGTCAAGCCCGGCCTCGTGCGCGGCTGTGTGCAGGTTCCGAAGCGCGGGAAGGAAGAACTTCGCGAACCCTCCCTGCCCGACGGAAACAAGCCGCCCGTATGCGCCAAGGCACTGCACAAGGCGCTGGACGGCGGCAAACGGCAGCACGTCCACGATGTCGCCACGGCCAGACTTCTCGCCATAGAGCTTGGCGAGACGAAGCCTGTCTTCGCCCGAGAACTCGACGTATGGATCGTAGAGCAGCGAGGCGAGGTCATATGCGGCCGGCCCGATTCTCATGCCCTGGAAATCGATTATGCACGGCTCGACTGCTCCGCCCGCACCCTTCTTCCACAGTATGTTTGACGACTGGAAATCACGGTGCACAAGGGCCTTCGGCTCGCCCTCAAGCTTCTTTTCGACTTCCTCCAGCTCCTTGCAGGCTTGAGGCGGCATCGGCATGGAGTAGCGGGAGCCGAGGCAGTGTTGCGCGAAGAGGTCACGTTCCCATTGCCATGTCTCGGGGCCGAACGGCGGCATCATCTTGATTCCGCTCGCCTCGGCGTCCGCGCCAAGAGCATTGAACCTTGCGAGACGATCCACGACGGCGGAGTATTCCTCGACCGACATCTTCTTCGCCTCGCCTGCCCACTCCAAGACCTCGACGCGCTTTTCAGGCATGTCCGCAAGGATTGCGGGCACGGGAACACCCTTCTCCAGGAGGAAGCGCGAATGGATCGCATAGAGCTTGTTCTCGCCGCGCACGTCGTCGTAAACGATGACCACGCCCTTGTTGCAGCGGAAGAATGCGCGCGCGCTCCCGCGAAAGCCCATGAGCTCGACGCCGCCAGAGTCCCCTACGGCATCCAGCGCGGCCCTCACCTGGGGAATGGAATCGTATGCGTTGTCGCCGCCGGCGCTGTTGAGGTCAAGATACGCCTGCACCGTGCCGGCGTCGGTCCAGAGGAGGTCCCTCGTAGTGGAAGCCCTTACGAACTTGCCGTCCATGAGGGCCTTCTCATATGCCGCGACTATCGACGAGAAGCCTGTCGGCTCCACGTATTCGAGAATGCCCGGCTTAAGCAGCGCCATCCCGCAATACGTCCACGTGCCGCGACATCCTGCGTCGTCGCTTCTCCAGTTGGTGACGTATCCGTGCTCAGGCTCGACCTCTATCGTGCGAGGGCCCTCTTCCGTCACAAGGCAAGTGGCAATCGCGTTTTTGTCTTCGTGGCCGCTCCATACTTCGTCCCACTTCTCCCCGTCAAGCCCCTCCACCACGATGTCGCCGTTGACGAGGAAGAAATCGTCCGACCCGATCCATTCCCTAAGGGGATTGAGAACCCCTCCGGTGCCGAGTATCTCCGGCTCGTAGACGGCCCTGCACCCGTTTGCCGCGCACCATGCCTCCACCTGGTCGTGAAGGTGATGGCAGTTTACGACGATTTCATCGACGCCATGCTCCCTGAGAAGCGCGACTATGCGCGAAACCATCGGCTCGCCCCATACGGGGAGCAACGGCTTTGGAGTCACGCACGTAAACGGCCTCAAGCGCGTTCCGTAGCCTGCTGCGAGAACTATGGCTTTTCTTGCGTTCATTTCGAATTTGACTCCGGGTGCTTCCCGAAGGCGAGCGGCATGTTGCCCGTAAACTGCCCGGCAACCAGTATGGTGGCCGTCGCCTCATGGTATATGAAGAAAATAAACGGGCGGTTGAAAATCGCCTTCTTCGCCGCAGAAGATTCCGGAATGACCTCGTCATCCCCTTTCCGGACGAGGGCCTTCTCGCCCCTGCCGTGCTCTACTAGCGAAAACTTGGCATACTGCACGATCTCCCCGGCGGACGAGTCTGCGGCGACGTGCTTGAGCCCGGAAGTCGGCACGCGGAAATACCCGAGCATGCCCAAAAGATCCGTTCTTGACGAAAGCTCCATCCTCGGCAGCACTATCGAACACGGGCCGCTGTATCGGCGCATGTCCGAAGAAGATCCCGATCCAAACGAGGCTATTACGCCTTCGATCTCCATGGACGTCATGTCCGACTTTGCGCTGTCAAGGCTGAAACCCTCCCTCGGCAGCACCGCGAAGAAGAACGCCCCTCCTTTCAGGGGGAGACGCAGGATGGAATACTCCTTCTCTTCCAGAAGCTCCGCAACGCGCACATCCGACATGCACACGACTTCGACGCCATTCGTGTCTCCATTCGGGAAGAACTGCACCGGACGCGTGTTTTCAAGCGGGAACGGCTCTTCCCATGCCGCCGAGACAGATACGAGGTCGTAGAACGAATATCTCCGCGACCTTGCCGCATCCGCCGAGATCTCGAAATCCTCCATCTCGCCGTCGAGCATCGCCTTGAACCATGCTTCCGCGCCCTCCTTCGGCAGAAGCCGCATCACCTCGGAATGGTATTCCGACTGTATGTGCGTGCGGAACGTCGGACTCGCCAAGGCGATGTCTGACACGCAGAATCCGCGAGCAGAAATGACGGCAAGGCTGTTCGTGCGGTCGTCTAACGCCTGGATTACCGGCCCGTACGCGCTCGGGAAGTCTATGAGCACGCCCATGGTAGACGAGACGTTGGCCTTTGGTATGGTGTCAAGCGACTCCGCAATCAACACGCAGTCAAGCTCGAAAGCCACAGGCGAAAAGACGAAGCTCCTCGCGTAGGAGGCAGGATACGCGCGGTTGAACGAATCGATCTCGAATCCGACATGGCGAACGGCGAACGCATCGACCGCCGCGAAAAACGCAAAAGCGCCCAATATCAGCCCGCCGCGCATGACCGGTCACCTTCCGACCTCAAGCCGTTCCGCAAGCCTCTCAGGCAGCCCCGCAAGGCGTATGCGCTCCTGCGCCGCCTGGACGTCGTATTCGATGCGGCGGAACGAGACGAGGCGAGTCTTGGGATTGTAAAGGGTGTAGGCCGCCCTCGGATCGCCGTCTCGCGGCTGCCCGACGGAGCCGACGTTTATGAAGTACTTGCGCCCGACGGGAAGGTTGAAGTCCTGTGCGTCTATGCGATAGACGGCCGAGACCTGCTTCTCGTAGATCATCGGGCAGTGAGTGTGGCCGTGGAAGCAAAGCGGCGTCTTCTGGTGGATGAAATGCGCTTCCGCCTGGAGGTGGTCGAAGACGTAGCCGAAGCCCTCCGGGTTGTCGAGGGTCGCATGGACAAGCGTTATGCCCATCGTCGTCTTGACGAACGGGAGCCCCGCGAGATACGATATCTCTTCGTCGGAAAGCTGCTTTCTCGTCCACTCGATGACGGCTGCCGCGTGCGGGTTGAAGTCCGCGAGGTCCTGGACGGTCGATACGTACTGGTCGTGGTTGCCCATCATTACCGGGCAGCCGAGGTCGCGCACGATCTTGAGGCATTCCCTCGGGCAGGCGTTGTATCCCACGACGTCCCCCGTGCAGAGAAAGTCGGTAACTCCCATGGCCCTGCAGTCGTCGAGAACCGCATTGAAGGCCTCGAGATTCGAGTGTATATCTCCTAAGACCGCGAAAAGCTTCTCTGTCATTTGAGCAAAGCCGACGCCATCTGGACATCGTCCGGCGTCGTTATCTTGGGGTTTGGCTTGAGGTTTTCGATTATCTTGACGGGCACGCCGGCGGACTCAACCGCCTGGCAGTCGTCTGTTACGTCGATCTTCGACGCCTTCGCCGCCGCGAGGGCGTCGCGAACGACCTTAAACTGAAACGCCTGCGGCGTCTGGACGGTCCACAGCTTTTCGCGCGGCACGGTCTCGACGACCGAAGTCCCGCTTCCGCACCGCTTGACCGTGTCGGTCACAGGGCGGCCGACTGTCACGGCGGGAGTGCGCTTGACGGCCTTTGCCACGGCGGAAACGATTTCTGAGTTGATGCAAGGACGCGCCGCATCGTGTATGACTACGCGATCGGTATCGGATCCGCAGGCCGCAAGGCCGGCCTGGACGGATTCGGACCTCTTCGCCCCGCCGGGGACGACGGCCTGCAGCTTCGATATCCCGAACATCTTTGCGACGGCTCCGGAAGCGAGGATCTGCTCCTTGCGCACGACAAGGACGATCCCGTCGATTTCGGGAGAGCGCTCGAACGCGATCAGGCTCCAGGCCAGGACGGGCTTGCCGCCTATCGAGATGAACGCCTTGTCAACCGCGCCGCCCATGCGGGTCGATTTTCCGGCCGCAAGTATGATTGCCGTCGTCATGCGATCCCCTTTCCGCAGCATTTCTTGTATTTCTTTCCTGAACCACAGGGGCATGGGTCGTTGCGCCCGACGGCCGCCTTGGGCCTCGGGGCGCTCATCGCCGGGGCCGCCGCAGGCGGACGGCTCATCATCGACGCGAACACGTCGCCAATCGTCTCTGGGGCCGCCGGCCCTCCTTGCTGCTGGCGCTGCGCCGGGCGAGGTTGCTGTTCCCCGTCGAACGCGGCCTGGTTCGTCTGGGCCTGCATCATGCGCATTTCCAGCATCGACCTCATCCTCGCCGCCGTGGCGCTGCGGAATTCCGACGAGGCGACCTTCGTCTTGATCGTCGTCATCAGCGCCTCGAACATCCCGAACGCCTCCTTCTTGTATTCGACAAGCGGATCGCGCTGGCCGTAGGCCCGGAGGTTGACGCCCGTGCGAAGGTCGTCCATCGCCCTCAGGTAGTCCTGCCATTCGCGGTCGATCACCTGGAGGAAGACGCCTCTTTCCATGTAAGGCAGCGTCTCGGGGTCCTCTCCGGAACACTTGGTCTCGTAGGCCTCCTCGATCCGCTTCATCACGAACTCGCCCGCGACTTCGGGAGTTCCCATGAGCGGACGGAGCTCTTCTTCAGAAACCGTGACGGGGAACGTCACGCCGAGCCAGTTCATGAAGTCGTCGAGGCTGCCGTCCTTGGGGTCGAAGAGATACCGCTCCGCCTGCGTGAGGACGAGGTCGTTCATCACGTCGAGAATGAGGTTGTGGACTGCCTCTGCGTCGCCCGTGAGCACGCGCCCCCTCAGCTCATACACGACCGAGCGCTGCTTGTTCATCACGTCGTCGTATTCAAGCGTGCGCTTGCGCACGGCGAAGTGCTGCTGCTCCACCCTGCGCTGGGCCGTCTCGACGGACCTGTTGAGCCAGCGGTGCTCCATGACCTCGCCTTCCTTGAGGCCGAGGCGCTGCATTATGCCGGCGATGCGCTGCGAGCCGAAAAGGCGCATCAGCTTGTCTTCGAGGGAGATGAAGAACTGCGACGAGCCGGGGTCGCCCTGGCGAGAGCACCTGCCGCGCAGCTGCCTGTCTATGCGGCGCGACTCGTGGCGCTCGGAGCCTATGACGTGAAGCCCGCCGAGCTCGACCACGCCCTCGCCGAGCTTGATGTCGGTTCCGCGGCCCGCCATGTTCGTCGCAATCGTCACGGCGCCAGGCTGGCCGGCGAGCGCGACGATCTCCGCTTCGCGAGCGTGGTTCTTCGCGTTGAGCACCTCGTGGGGGATGTGCGCGAGCTTGAGCATCCTCGAAAGGACTTCCGAGGTCGCGACCTCGACCGTGCCGAGGAGGATGGGCTGGCCCTTCGCGTGGCGGCGCTCGACGTCCGCGATGATCGCCTTGAACTTCTCGCGCTCCGTCCTGTATATCTGGTCGTTTCCGTCGATGCGGTTCACCGGCTTGTTCGTCGGGATCGAGACGACGTCGAGCTTGTAGATCGACTTGAACTCGGCGGCCTCCGTCTCGGCGGTGCCCGTCATGCCGGAAAGCTTGTCGTAGAGGCGGAAGTAGTTCTGGATCGTGATCGTGGCAAGGGTCTGCGACTCCTTCTCGATCTCGACGCCTTCCTTCGCCTCGACCGCCTGGTGGAGCCCGTCGGACCACCTGCGCCCCGGTAGGACGCGGCCGGTGAACTCGTCGACGATATAGACGTGGTTGTCCTGCACGACGTATTCGACGTCCTTCTCGTAGAGGCAGTAGGCACGAAGCAACTGGTCCACTACATGCACCCGGTCGGACTTCTCGACGAACGCCGACTGCACCTCCCTGCGGCGCTCTATGCGCTCCGCGTCGGAAAGGGTCTTGTCGCCGTCGATGGCGCTCATCTGCGCGGCAAGATCCGGCAGGACGAACATCTGCGGGTCCTCGGGGCATATCTTCTCGCAGCCCTTGTCGGTAAGCGAGACTTCGCGCGTGCGCTCGTCGATCGTGAAGTAGAGCTCGCCCTTGAGCTCGCGGGCGTGCTCCTTGTACATCTCCGAGAGGAACTGCATCTCCACGTCTTCGTGGTACTTCCTTATCTCCGCGTCCTCGAGCATGTGCATGAGCTGCTTGTGGCGCGGGGTGGAGTGGTAGACCTGGTATATCTTGTCCTTGAACTTCGCGATCTCGCCGGCATCCAGCGCCTTCCTCGCCTGCGCCATGAGGTCGTTGCACATCGAAGTCTGGATGCGCACGATGGAGCTTACGAGGGGATTTAGCTCAGTATATACGTGGCTCGTAGATATCGTGGCTGGGCCGGAGATGATGAGAGGCGTGCGGGCCTCGTCGATGAGGATGGAGTCGACTTCGTCGACGATGGCGAAGGCGTGGCCGTTCTGCACGACCTGCTCCGGCTGCTGGGCCATGCCGTTGTCGCGCAGGTAGTCGAAGCCAAACTCGCTGTTCGTTCCGTAGGTTATGTCGCAGGCATACTGCGCGCGGCGCTCCTCGGAATCCATATGGTTCTGGATGCACCCGACGGTGAGGCCGAGATACTTGTAGAGGTGCCCCATCCACGTCGCGTCGCGCAGGGCGAGGTAGTCGTTCACCGTGACGAGGTGGACGTTCCTGCCTGCAAGCGCGTTCAGGTACATCGGGAACGTCGCGACGAGGGTCTTGCCCTCGCCCGTCTGCATTTCGGAAATCTTCCCCTGGTGGAGGACTATGCCGCCG
>Ga0310690_10006045_pt1 | contig 16097 bp, 12 predicted proteins | sample AusTroGonzalo_MG_2_FD_207661 | JGI IMG/M metagenome (GOLD analysis project Ga0310690, IMG submission 207661) | Bovine rumen microbial communities from tropical cattle in Woodstock, Queensland, Australia - Gonzalo_04 (v2) (version 2) | ecosystem: Host-associated > Mammals > Digestive system >... | reverse complement strand
TTGGGGTTGTTTTGTGCAAATGTAAACTATCTGTCGTCAACTTGTGACAACAGGGTTTACTGCTGCGTCAGTACGTAGAGTTGATATGGGCAGCGTGGCGCTTGAGGTATGCTATGAGTTCGTCTCCTTCCATGACCTCAATGTTGCCTTCGAGGCCCATCACGAAGCGCCCTACCCCGTCGAGGCCGCGGACTGGGCCGTCCCAAATCCAGTATTCTTCCTCCTCGTTTTCCAAATCGTGCGGCGGGAGTTCCAGGGCTTCTTGCATGACACACATATCCTCCTCCAGCAGCCCATTCTGGGCGGAAAGGTATTTTTCGGCCAGCGGGAATTCTTCTACCAGCAGGTTCTTGGCCAGTGTATTGAGACGCAGCGCCACGTGGTATTCCTCGTCTCCGTGGAAGCGGAAGACATCCATCGGCAGGCTGTGGTGGGCCAGCTCATTGGACCAGTGGTCCGGAGTCTTTTCCACGTCTCCCATCCGCAGAACGATGAAGCGCTTGTTCTTGCCGTCCGTGAGGTCATAGGCCCAGACGCCGGCGTAGTTGGAGGTCATCTGGAAGGGTTCCACCAGGTGGTCCGCCGTGATGCCGGAGTGGGATGATGAGTAGTCCACGAGCCGCACCACCTTTTTGTCCCGGATGGCTTCTACCAGTGCCTGGACTTTGGCTGCGGTGGAAGGCCGGTCGGTGAAATCGGCAATGGAGGTTTTGTCGTAGATGGCCGACAGCTTGCGCTTCAGCTCGTTTTTGAGCGAGTTGGAAGGATCGAGTGAATCGATGAGCCGGTTCACGATGAAAGCCTCCTCCGGCGAGAAATAGACGATGTTGTGCAGGTCCTTGACGCCATTTCCAACACTGACCAGCCGATACTTGTAGTCATCCACCTTCTCCACGGCAAAACCCGCCTCCTTGAAGGTGTCAATATACCGGTATATGGTCCGCTGCGAAGTCTCCAGCTCTGCAGCGAGCTCATCCACCGTGTAGATGCGGTTCCCTGACATCAGGACAATCAGGCGCAGGATGCGGGATATTTTGGGCTGGTCCATAGGCTAATCATTAATATGAACTGATAGAATACCGCCCACATAATCAGGTAGATACTCATCGATAAGAACCCATTGAATATTGAAACTCTGTTCAAATTGTAAGTCAATGTAAAACTCAAATCCCAGGTCTTCAGATAGTTTCTGCATCACAGACTCAGGCGAGAGTTCAAAATAACCACTATGGTCAATCGGTTTATCCGGATTCCACATCCAGATATAATTGTCAGGACCTGTGTAAGGGATAGTTGCATCCAACAGACTTCTTCGTGTTTCACGAGGCAATGCAGCCAATCCTCCTCCTGGCTTTAAAGGTTTAACGTATTGGCATCTTTCTCTACTTTTCCGCTTGGTATAAACCTTGACCTGCTCCGGAATCTTTATGAATACTTTTTCCTCGCCAGTAGGTGAATTACCATCATTCTTTAATCGGAGAGAAATCCGTGCAAAACGATTGTCCAAACAATCGCGTTTAACCGCAAGTATCTGATAAGCCCTTTCTTCATTCAGGTATTCCTGCCGCTCTTCGTTGTAATGTGGATACCATGTCCCCTGCAAGGCCATTATTGTGCGTTTGAGGTCCGGAAGGGTTCCTTCGCCACTTTCCTCAAAATGAAACTCAGGAACTTCCTTTTCAACGGCCAACATCCTATCTTCCACAATTGCATTGACATCTTCTGCTGCGTACCGATTGAATAAAATGGTTGTACTTCCATCCTCAAACTGTATTTTGGGATTAGGCACCCTTTCTTTCACATCCTTTAATTCCTTCTCCAATTCTTCAATCCTTTTCTCTGCCTCAGTTTTTTCAGGCTTGAGTCTGTACTTATCATCGAGAAATAGATATCCAATATGGCTATCAATTGCTCTAAAGATATTATTTCTGTCGCCAGTAACGAAAACAATATCATCTAAATTATATCCTGATTTCAGGGCCGCAAGTATAATGCGATTATCATTTATGGACAGGTCCATATTAAGCCGATCCGCCTCAGTAGGGACCGGTTCCTTACACCTAACAATCGGGATTCTGCATTCTTTGTTCCCCATCAAATAGTCAAACAGCATACTTGACATTTTACGGGCCCTCGCCTGTATTTTTTCGCGTGATTGATCCTTGTGTTTATCAAGTTCTTGCTGAACAACTGGTGCAATCACGATAGTAAAATCATCCAACACCAACTCCTTCCAAGGAATAACCTCGAAAGAGGTGTAATGAAGAAAAACATTGGTGTCCAGAAATAGGTACTTCATCTATCGAATTGATTAATCATTCCTATTATGCGCAGACAGCGGCGAGTTCATCCGTCGTGTAGATGCGGTTCCCTGGCATCAGGACGATCAGACACAGGATGCGGTTTTTGGGGGGCTTGTCTATAGGCTCGCTTAAAAGAATTCTTTAATTGGTTTAATTGCAAAATTACACGTTGACCGCTGATAATCAGCATATTAACGCGTTGTTTCATTTAATTAAACCACAATTTTGCTTAAATGTTATTTTACAGGATACCACATCCGTTTTTCTCCGCTTCTTATCTTGCCATTCGTTCGAAGAGAGGTTAGAAGGTTTGTAATCTTATACCTCTTCTGCTGAGAAGTCAAGTTATCTGAAAGTTTACCTAACAGTAAATCGTCAATCTCCTTACGGGAGGCTCTGCCGAATTTATTGATATATTCGTGGATTAGCTTTTTAAAGTATTCGTCGTCAAAACTCCTGTTCTTGATATATGATGACTTGAGGCCAACATGTTGACTTGCTGTAGCTATCCTTGAAGACAAGAAAAGATTATTCTTTCTTCCTTCTACGAATTTTTTCTTCCTCAGATATGCAATCTCTTCCTCTTTCAAAGGTTTATGCTTTTGAACCTTGTCCAGCAGCATAACATCAGGAAGTGTTAATGACGGATTATTCACCAAAATGCGGGCAAAAGTTTCATCGATAACACATCCTTCGATTTCAACTTTAACCATGTTGTCACTGAGATCGTATTCGGGGAGTGGGAAAAATCTCTTCTTCTGTTGCTCGAAGAGCTTCTTTATGCCACCACCTTCAGTCTCAACCATGTGTACGTTGCGCATGGCTTCAACAAGGAATGGATTACGATAGACAGATTCCGGACTGTCATCAGTCACTACCTTTTCTACCGACCCTGGAAGGAAAGAGCCGTGATTGCGAAAAACGAGTCTGTCGTTCTCATATTCAATTACTTCAATTCTTGCTTTTTTCGAATAATCTTGATGGGCAATGGCGTTATTTAATGGTTCTCGTATGGTAAAAACATCATAGCGAGGCATTGTCTCCGGGAACATACTCCCTTGAATTGTGTATTCATATGTAGTGTTTCGAATAGATTGCCTTATTGCTTCAATGGAAAGAATCATCGGGATAGTAAAAATATGAAAATCAAGATTCTGCTTCGACGAATCTTTCAGCTGCCAACGGACCTGACAAACAGCCGGTGATAGGAAATGCTCCGATTCTGCTCTTCCCAGAAGAATGATTGAGGCAATGGTAATTTTCCCCTTACTTGTAATTTTCGCTTTGTTAAGGAACTTTACATCATCCCATGTGTCCACTTCTCTGGCCTTTGAAGGATATACCTCCTTGAACTTTTCTCTTGCCACGGCAATTGCCTCAGGATCCAAATCATCAATCGTCGCATCATGTAGCACCGTTGCGGTCCAATCTTTTTCAATCAGCGGTTCGGAAAGAATGGCATCCATTCTTTCACGTGTTATTTCAACCAATGAATCTTCCTTTCTTTGAAAGGCTTTGTTATGAGCATAGACAGGCTGTCGGGGCATATGCTTGGGGATATGGAAAACCCAGACACGCTTGTCCGTATCATCTGTGATGAATTCGTCAACACTTAGGCCTTCAGAAGATAAGTTCGGGCACAGCTCTGTCAGACGAAGAATAATGCTTTGACGATTGTGGCTGTATGGATCAATGCCTATTATATCCAGACTCTTATCCTTAACTCCTATCACCAAATGACCACCATCCATATTAGCGATAGCTGAAACATATGAGATAACATCATCCTTTGAAGAACCACTAAATGAATTCTTCAGACTCTTGAACTCCTTCCATTCACAAAAACTATTCTCCTCAGGATAGTATTCCTTCAGATACTTTATCAGTTCTACCTCTGTCATAACTTGTAACATAATAAAAAACAGCCAAAACCGTTACTTAATAATATCGACTTTCCAATCAAGGTTAAAGGCTTTAGAAATAGCATCCAAAAAGCTTTTCTTCATCTTGTTGTTGGAGTGGGTAATCACATAGTGCTTTATTTGTGTAAATATACAAAATTATGTTGACACTCTTTGACAATAGGTGTAGAAAAATGGCAGAGTTCAACTTTTAAATGCAACTTTTCGAGAAGGAGACTGATAAACAGCCCGTTAAAGAGACGAAAAAAGAGATGCCGCCGCAATGCTCAAACCCTCCCCACCTGCATCACCTTCAACGGCTCGGATCCGTACTCTCCCGTCCTCTTCGAAGAACAGGAAAGCCTCAACGAGAATGGCGCCAAACCCCGATTTGAAGTACCAATGGGCGTACTAAAGCTGCAATTCAAAGTCCTCACAATGGCCGAAGTGCTGGAACAATTCTCAGCCCTCGAGAACCAACCAGAGTGGACCTTCGACAAACTCAAACAGCGTTTCCATCCAAGAACCGTCACCCCAGAAGACCTCATCCCCATCTTCGGTATGGCAGAATACGTCGCCTTCGCCCTCAAAGACGACTACGAGCAGAACAAAGACAAGCAGGACTACGACCCGCTCGTCATGTACGTCAACCTCAGCAGCGATACCCCAGACTTCTGGTTCGACCGAGCGCACGTCGCCGGGACTCTTGCCCCAATGTCGCTATGGGACATCAACTCCGAGGCACAAGTTGAATATGTGGCCAAATTGGGCAAATACCTCTCCGAGGCAGGCCTGGGTATCGTCCTAGAATACCTTGTGACTGCTCCGTAGACAGCCACCCGCGAATCCACATCGCCGCTTCCGCGGCATCACCCTCCCCTCCGGAAACCCGCCTTCGCCGTCTACGAAGGCACCCAGATCGAGGAGCGGTATGCCGTGAAAAGCAAGAAATGATTTACGCTAACTCTCGACACTCCGGAGCAGGGATTGCGCTATCAAATCCTTTTCCCGGGAAGCGGCAGTACTAAGCCGAAGAAGAGGCAAGCCAATGGCGGAAAGGACAGAATCCTTCAGAACATCACGGCGTCCTTGATCGGAATCCGCCTTGTGATACTGGGTTCCATCTACTTCAATGGCCAGTTTTGCTCGATGGGACACGGTATCATAGATCAAGAAATCAATGTGTGTCCAGGAGTGTGTGGCATACTTCCGCTGATCGCGCGAAAGATTCGAATCTGCCGTTATCAAATGCCGGAGCGGATAGTGTATCAAAATGCCCAGATGCGCCAACGAATTCTCCGCGATCGTGTCATGGATGAGCCAATACGCGAGATTCTCCGAATCATACGCAGAGACCCTTCTGTGCGTCTTGTAGAACTCCAAAAGCTCCTTGGAATAGTCCTCGTATAACAAGTCAAACACCGACGAGATCTGACTCTTTTCACTCCTTCCTTGATAGTACTCAATGTAATCGATCAGGTCCCTGATATTTGAATCCGGCTGTTCGTTCGCAGACACAACCAAGGTGAACTGTTTCTTTGCCCGAGACACCGCAACATTCAACAGATGAGGATCGTCCGTAAACTCCCGGACCTGGTTGTCCACAGTCGATAGCACAATGGCATCATTCTCCCGCCCCTGGAACTTGTGAACCGTCGCCGTATTGATTTTCCGGCCCGACGCCTCCAGCGCATCATGCAGCGCATTCACCTGATTGTTGTACGGAGCAATAATTCCAATGTCAGAGAACTGTTCCTCCAGCTCCGGAATAATCTCCTGAGTAACAGCCTCAACCTGACGAAGATTAACCGTCCCTCTCGCATGATTTCCCTTCACTGTTCTTACCACTCTAATGGGCGCGAATTCCGCTTCACTCTTCTTCATCGGAATAAGTTCTCCGTTATAGAACTGCTTGCTACAAAATCCGATAATCAGCGGATCGCACCGGTAATGTTCCTTCAAAAGCGTCTGAGGCATATTGGGATAGAGACTGCAGATCGACGACAGGAAGCTATTGCTGGAGTACCGATATGACTCCGCAATTCCGTACTTGGCGAAGATAGCGCTCACGACCTCTTCCGTATGGCTGTCGACGACATTAGGGAGCTGCTTCAGGTCACCAACGATTACTGCATTATCGGCACAGCTCAAAGCCAATGCCCCTGCTGCAATATCCACCTGAGACGCCTCATCCATAATCAGATAATCGAACTTATAGGCAGGATTGATATTGGATGTCGCAGAAAAAGTCGTGCTCAGAATAACAGGATACTCCTTCAGGAAATCCTTAGTTCGCAGATAGATTTCATCCAACGAAAACACTCTCCGTTTATCTTCCGAGAAGAATGAACGGCACAGCTTGTTCTTCAAAAGACGCATTGAGATCGTCCTCAACCGCTCATTCTTAGCGTCCAATCCCTTGATTGCCTCTCGGAGCTCCCCACATTGCTTTTCAAGCTCACGGATCTTTGCCGAGAAAAGCATATACTGAAGCTTATCCGGGGCATCACTTGACGCAGGAAGTCGATGACAGCGAAGCCGGAACCGCGTGAACCAAGAGAGACGATGCCGTCTCTCCAATTCCCTATCACAGAGACGGAAATATTTCTCCAGCAGCCGGGGAGGATACTGTTTCTTCATGTCAACCTTGACCGGGAAACGTTCCAGCTGCCGCTTATACTCCGTCAACTTTTCAGAACTAATAGCCAGTTGCTCCTGTCGCTCATACAAATCTTGAAGCTCATTAGACAGAGCCGTCGCTTCTCGACGGAGCTTCCCCGCATCCGCGATCTTCCAGGATAAGATATCCGGGACTTCGCCCGTCTGGCTCTCAACAAAACTCTTCTTGTTGCTGGCACGTCCCAGCTGAGCGCACAAGAACCCAAGCCCTTCTGCCTCCAGTTTCTCTCTTACGTTCTCAACAGCCGAGTTATTATTCGAGACAATCTCCATTGTCTTCCCAGACATCAACAGGTTCGCCAGGATGTTGAGAATCGTCTGCGTCTTTCCCGTTCCAGGAGGACCTTGAATCACGCTAAGATTGTTCTCTAAAGCATTCTTGACGGCTTTGTACTGACTTCGATTACAGCCAAACGGGAATATTGGAGTACTCGGCTCCCCTGCTTTAATTCCGGAGCTTTCCACGTTGAGATATGCTTCCAAAAGGGAGTTCTTGACCACGAACCCCATCTTCGCATATTTATCCGCGAGGCTCACGGTCTTGTCATCATCAACAGGAATGACATTATACTTCGCAACCTCATTCAGATACTCCCAAACATTGAGAGAGCGATGATCATCAATGTGTTCCTCAACCGTAATGTACTCAGGCGGATAACTCTTGCCCTCTCCATTCTCATAAAGGACTCGATAAGCCATATTCTCTCGTCCTTCAAATACTCGGACGCCCAGGACTTTGAAGAACACTTCCCCATCCTCTTTGCGCGTTACGCGAAACGGAGGCTCCAATTGTCGGGTAAACTCCGCGACATCAACGTTGACCGGATTGTAGTGCAGATATTTGTCTCCCCTCTCGAACTGGACGTAAAATTGCCCAAGCTTCTCATCATAACCGAAGGACCTGATGTCGGTTCTAAGTTTGAATCGACCAGATTTATCCCGCAGGAATATGACTTGCTTGATTTGGGGCATTAGTGATTCACTAAGTGGTAGTAAGCGCGACTAATATGAGAGACTTTGGCAAATATAACGAAATCTTCCTATTTCATCCGCAAAACAAATCAGACCCAGCTTCGGCAGGATCACCATCGCATCCAGCAAACACGAAATCACCGTTTTCAAAGACGCTGTATTCTTGTTACCGTTTTCTACCGGCAACAAAAGAATACTATTTACCCTTGCACTCTTCCTTTTTAGTCAATTTCCCCCAATATTGTTTCATACCATCCATCATATGCTTTTTGTACTCGTCTCCGAATACATGATCATACATGATCTGATAAGTCTGAAATAAGAATTTGATCTTTTGGTACTGCACGGCGATGATGATACTTGAAAGTGCGATGATGACTGCTCGAGCGACAAAGTATTCTTGAAAAAGAATCAGCAGACCAATAGCCATTGAAACGAAGATTACGATTCTTAGTCCATCCATCAAAAGACTGATCGTAAATTTGTTTACATGCAATAGTTGATGAAAATGCGATTTGTTCTCTGCATAAGAAGCCGTATAGCCGCTACAAAACATTTCTCCCACCTTGATTAATCGGTTTTTAAAACGTGTATTTTTCACCTTGCCACTTGCTTTTATGTATAGCTTTTGACAAGATTTATAAAGCCATGTTCCTAAAATACTACCAATGATACTAATGGAAAGAATACCAACCGGGCTCTCAATAAAAGTAATAATATTCATAATATTCTTAAACTATAAATGTTTTAATCTAAATTCGTTTTTGGGGCACTAATGACTCCTTTGTCTTTGGTGGTCAATCATACAGGGCCCAATAGATATATTGTCTGGAGTGTAGCTCGTCAAACATGTTCATTGGAGCATTTGGGGCAAATGGTATTTCTGCCTATATGGTTGTTTGGTTCTTGCCAGAACTCACCGTGCTTCGGACAAATAATGCAGATCATTGTATGAACACCCTGATAAACTGCCTTCGAGTAGTCATACTTATCACCATGAACCTGTCTGGCTCGTGCGACAAAATCCTCTAATGTCCGTTTCTTTGGCATTGAAAGTACTTACTACTTGCTCAAACGATTATGACGATCAAAGATTTAGAAATATAGCGCAAAACTAGTAGCTCTGCTTCGATGGAATCACTCCCCTCACTCCGCCTTTAGGATTCTCAACATCCCCAGTATATCTGGGGATAATGTGCATATGAACGTGGAAAACACTTTGGCCTGCAGATTCACCGACATTGACCCCAATATTGTAGCCATCCGGATGGAACTTATTGTCCAGGATCTTCTTAACCTGATCGGCCAGTTTTAGCATATCCAATCTTTCTTCTTCAGATAGGTCAAAGAAGGATGAAACATGACGCTTCGGGATAATCAAAGCGTGACCCGGAGAAACCGGATAACCATCATAGAAAGCTAATGAAAGTTCACTTTCGGCGATGATCTCTCTTGAGTCCTCAATGGCACAAAACGGACAAACTTTACTCATAGACAGGCCTGTTAATCCACATCGGGAAACCCATATTCTTCGCAGTCTGAATCATCGGAGTAAACTCATTCTTCATGAGTTCCGTAAAGCGTTCCTGCGGGGCATCAACTAGTTCTTCGATAGAGCAGCGAAACGCCTGATAATCCTCGAGCAATTTATCCGAAGGATTATTCGCATAATTCAAGCGCAAAGCCGCCTGTTGAAGATTAGCCATAGGGGCCAGGAATTGGTCAAGCGACGGAAGGTTATTACTTTTTGATGAGTTTACCGATTTCGCTGCAGGCAACAAGTTCCATATCAAATCATGCACGACAAAACTCCACGGGATAAAGTGATCCAGCGCATATTCACCCTCCCCCAACTCGGTGTTTGTATAGATGCATCTGACCTGGCCAACAGAAGCTATATATCTATCCCAGAAACGATGCTGCCGCGTCAAAGGAGCTCTTTGAATTGGACGGATTAGTTTCGATGGAATATCCGGCACATTGGGATTACGCCTCTGAAGGAAGATAGAAAGATTCCAGAATGAATAGTCTTTTAGAATTGCAGCATTCCTAATAAGGTACTCTGCCCAACGTTCATCAACAACAATAGACTTCCCCATAATTGAGTAAGGGCAATTGTTGAAAAACATTCGAGAGTATTGTTCTACTTGAGCGTCAGTCGCACGCGGGATCCAAGGAGAAAGGAATCGATATGGGACGTTGAGCGTAAATACATGGAGGCACCTCTTAACACCCGGAGAATCAATATTCTTCAGAATGGTTTCCCTTACCTTCTCTTTATCTGCATCAATAGCTATTCCAAGAAGCCTTTGGATCTCTAAGATATTGGCTTCCAGAGAATCCTGCTTACCAAATGAAATCCTGAAATAGTGTATTGGATACCAGGCCTCCGCTATCATCCCTGCGATAATCTCATCAAAAGAGAAAAGCCGCTTCTCCGGATTAGCTACGAGATGATTAATAATAGAAATAAACCAGTAGAATTTGTACGTAGCGACTGTGTTGCCATAAATCCGTGACAACTTAGCGACATCGACTATGCCTTCTACTGGAAGATACATTAAAACGCGTGATTTCTTTCAAATATACACATTTCTCTTTTATCCCAGACAGAACGATATGAACCTTTTTTTGTTATATTTGTGTGAATTACAACCTCATTATTAACAAAGGCCCGCAATTGCCAACTAAAACAAGTTCTGTATGTTTTATAAGTATGTCGAACAACTCGTGCGCAAAAGTGATGAAATCGATAGAAATAGATTAGAGCATAATGCAGAAAATAAGCAGAATTTTTTTCAAGGATTACCGTCTTCATACTTAGATCTTGAAGTCCATTCTGGTTGCGGAATGGGGAATTGGGCCGATATTCCTTGGATTGGCTTTACAGCTAACGGCCAAAGAATCCAAGAAGGGATTTACCCTGTCTTTCTTTATTATCGGAAAAACGGCGTACTTATTCTTGCCTATGGAATCAGTGCTACTAAACCACCTACTCTTGATTGGGGACTAGATGGTACCGAAACTATTGGTAAGTATTTCAAGAAGAATAATATAACCAAATATAATAAAAAGTATAACAAATCCTTCATATACAAAGTATACTCCCCGAATTCGATAGGTCCTTCTATTGACAACGACTTAAATGAGATCATTAACTATTACAAAGAGCTAATTGCATCAAAACAGGGGGAAACAAGTATCTCTGCGAATACTATGAACAAATCCAATTCCTCAGATCGAATGATTAATAGGATTCAAGACGCTATTAAAAAATCTGGGCTGCTGTATTCTGATGTTTTCATCTCTCGCTTTGCTGTTAGTCTAATGACGAAACCTTTCGTCATCTTAAGTGGTCTCTCAGGATCCGGCAAAACAAGACTCGCAGTTGCGTTTGCAGAAGCGATGAGTAATAATACAGATAAACAAGTTAAACTCATCCCTGTGGGGGCCGACTGGACCAACAGAGAACCTCTTTTGGGCTACCCAAATGCAATTAATGAGGGGCAATATGTTCATCCAGACAGCGGCATTCTTCAGTTGATTTTAGATGCGGACAAGGATCGTACTCATCCGTATTTCTTGATCCTAGATGAAATGAATTTGAGTTATGTCGAACGATATTTTGCTGATTTTCTAAGCGCTATTGAATCCGGCCAGAAGATTCCTCTCTGGGACAAAAAAGATGGAGATGTCCCTAGCAGTATTGTTCTTCCTAAGAACTTGTTTATTATCGGGACAATTAATGTCGACGAGACGACCTATTTGTTCTCTCCTAAAGTCTTGGATCGAGCGAATGTTCTAGAGTTCAAGATTGAGGAGCCCGAGATGGAGGCCTACCTGAAGGGCTCACATAAAGATGTAAAAAGTATCTCAGGTTCGTTATCGAGCCTTTCTGAAGAATTTGTAAGTAAAGCTATTACTCCAGTAAATAGCAGTCTCACGGATGCGACTAAAGTATTACTCGATTTCTTCAAAGAACTAAAGAAAGTCAATGCGGAATTTGGTTATCGATCTGCTTCTGAGATAGGTCGATTCATTTCTCTCGCCAAAGAAATCGGAGGTTTAAAAAGCGACGACGCAATAGACGCGGCAATAGTACAAAAGCTTCTGCCGAAGCTTCATGGTAGTCGAAAAAAACTTGACCCGGTTTTAAAATCGATTTGGGCGCTGTGTGAGACCAAAACTGAGATTGATGACAATCCGGATCCAGAAAAAGCTAAGTACAAATTAACCGCTAACAAAGTACTCAGAATGTATAAGAGTGCCTTTGAAAACGGTTTCACTAGTTTCGCAGAAGCTTAATGCCTGTAAATAAACTCGAAATACCGGTTGGTCGAGATGTGTTTCTTCGGATTTATTCGAAGACTAGCTCCATGCATATCGTTGATGACGCTATTGATCATGGCGAATCAAGATGGCAGTTAGAAGAAGGGACTGATTATAACTACGAGTTTATTAATAAAGACGGGACAGAAGCACTCGACTGGCATTTGAATGGTCCAACATCGCTTCATGAGAAGGATCCGCTTCATTCTAGCCATGGTCGCATTAAAACTGGCAATTTCGTTGGCACTTCGCATTTTTCTGCTTTTAGGAAGGACGAATCAAGCTCTGTTTCAGTTGATATTGAGATCCGGTCTGTTAAAACGAGTTACAGAGAGGACTATCAGAAAATGCTTGAAGACATCGTTGAGTCTTACACTGATCTCGTGATGCAACAGGGTGCTCCAGTCACCCAAAAGTTTGACATTGACTACGATGCTCCCCAGAGGACATTATATCAAAAATTCTCTTTTGTAAAGAGCATCATTGAAAATGAAATTTTTGATGAGTCCATTCACAAAATAGTTTTAAATCCTGTTCGGAAATGGGAGGAAACGCTAGAAGAGCGTCATATAGAATCCATTCGTCGAGTATCTAGAAAAGAAATACGGCAAATTGTCTCTCGAAATGACCGCGTCCCTATTTCAGGGAGAATTGGTCCGCTTAGTTCTCTCCCCCGTTATCTAAATGTAGCTAAGAAAATCGATTCTCTTGATACAACTGAGAATCAGTTTGTAAAGTTTGTCCTTTCCTCTTTCTATTCTTTCTGCAGTAATCTTAGCTCAAAGAAGAATGCCGGAGAGCAACTAAAAAGGGAGATTAAAGTCATTTGTAGTATTCTCTTCAAATACTTAAATGATGGCTTCTTCAAAGGAATTAGCAATCTATCTCATTTCAATTTAGGCAGTCCCGCTCTTCAACGGAAAGAAGGATATCGAGAGATCCTGCAGGCCTGGTTAATGTTTGATCTTTCCGCGAAGCTAGCTTGGTCCGGAGGAGATCGAGTATATGATGCCGGGAAGAAAAATGTAGCTGTTCTTTATGAGTATTGGGTATTCTTCAAGCTCCTGGAGTGCGTCAGCGATGTATTTAAGATCACCCCTGTTGGAAAAAAAGAATTAGTTAAAGATGAAGGAGACAGCATAAATCTTTGCCTCTGCCAAGGAAAGACAACCATGATTCATGGTTCCACGCATGTCGGCAATCGACTTCTTAATGTCAATCTGTCATATAACCGCGTCTTCAATCAGGCCTCCCAGATAGAGAAATCCGGTTCATGGACCGAGAGCATGCGCCCTGATTACACGCTTTCAATATGGCCAGGAGAAATGACCGATAAAGAGGCTGAAAGCAAAGATACTATTGTTCATATTCATTTTGACGCCAAGTATCGGATTCAGAACAACATATTCTCCGAAAAAGATCTTGATGACGATGATCTACAGGTAGAAAAGGAGAATCAAGAAGTGGGTGTTTATAAAAGGGCTGATCTATTGAAAATGCACGCATACAAAGATGCGATTCGACGTAGCTCAGGCGCATATATTCTGTATCCCGGGGAAAAGAATAGAAAACCATTTATCGGCTTTAACGAAATTATTCCTGGCCTTGGCGCGTTTTGCCTTAATCCTGGACATGAAAGTGAACAGATCCCTGCCCTTAAGCAGTTTATTACTGAGGTTGTAGAGAATTTCAATAATAGAATTAGCCAAAGAGAGAAGGCCGCGATGGCTCTACATGAGATTTACTCGGAAGAATCCGATCCTTTCTACGATCCCTTCCCTGAACTTTTCAACTCTGCTTTATTCCCTGATACTATTGGAGTTATCGTTGCAAGCTTCTCAAGCAAGAAACAATTGCACTGGATCAAAGAGAACAAGAAATACGCTATCTGTCTCGAGAATACAAACACAGGGAAGATCGGTTTAGACGATGTATTCCTTAATGCGAGGTATCTCCTTCTCTATGATCAGAAAGATATCACAAGCTTACGGATTCTAAAGATGACGAAAAATCGGCCTGACATTATTACAAAAGAAGGTGTGCGTAAAATGAATTATCCATCCCTACCTTCGGACCAGCTGTATTTAGTATATGACGTCTCCGAGGATGCCGTCGAACCGGAGCTTAAAGACCGCCCCTGGCTTATTGAACAACTTATCCAAGAAAAAGGGAATAAACCTTTCGTGGTGAAATACACAAACCTCTTCCCGAATAATCAGCATAGGAAGCACTAGATCATATAATTTCTATCCCTTTTGATCCGAGAACTTACTCCTCCTAATAGTTGGATTGCGACCATGTTTTGAGGTTAGTTCAAAACTAGGATGCTTACATAATGATCAATATTTTATGAAATTCAATGACTTATAATAATGATTTCATTTCGTAATGTGCAGAATAATCCGTTGTTTCAAGATTTTGTAATGAATCATAGCTGCTCAGACATCCTGGAACAGAAAAATGATACTTTTAGAATTATACTTCCCGGAGATTATCTGGCAGCTATTTTTGATCCAGAGGATTATATGAGTCTGAATTCCAATTACATCTTTTATAATGAAAGAAAATGTAATGAAATTGGGCTAACAGATGAAGAACGGTTCTCATTCATAGCCCACGAACTAGGACATTTCTATGATACCACAGATAGGAACGGGGGAAACCAGCAAGATCGAGAGATTAATGCAGATAATTTTGCAGTTAAACTAGGATTGGGAGAGTATCTTTTATCGGCATTAAAGAAACTTTCGATCGTTTTTTCTGGCGTAGATAAAGAAAGAATTGATGAGCGCATCAGAATATTAAGCGAATAGTCATTATTTGTATACTATCTGTGTATTTCGATAAAAATCTGAATTATGAAGCTTATATTATTAGAACAAAATAAAGATAAGAAAGGTTCTTTGCTGGAATCTATTGTAAAGATTCTATTGTCTTCGTTTGGTTATGAATACGTCGCAACAAATGAAATTGGTGCAGGAGGCAATGAAATAGATATTGTAGCAGAGAAACGCTTACGATCGATTGGTGAAATAACAACATATCCATTGATATGTGAATGTAAGGCTCATGAAGCCCCAATCAATATGAATGATTGGTTAAAGTTTTTAGGGAAAATATATAAAGAAAAACGTAAAAATAGTCTTTCTACAGGATTAATGATTGCTCTTTCTGATGCAAATGGGAATGTAAAGGGGGATATTCGAAATGAGAGCTATCGAGAAGATGTCCGTCTTATTACGGGCAATGATCTTGTTGAGCCAGTAATCTCTTATTACAAAATGTCATCAGTATCAGAATTATTACATGCCATAAAACGATGGACTAATCTAACAATTATAGAATATGATATTGCTTTCTACAGCAATACTCCATATTGGATTTTGTATTTTTCTAATGGCACATTTACTGTACTTGATAAAGACTGCCATTATTTACAGGATTGTATTCTGCATTCTCTTCTTTCATCATTCGTTGAAACTTCCACCTACACAAAGGAACAATACATTGATATAAGAAAAGATAAAGTGATTGCATTTAAAAAGAAAGCGATCAAAAATATTGCAGTGTGGGCGTTGATGAAAGAGCCATTATCATTTAAAAGAATTAAAGAACTTATTATTCTTCATTCTGGCAATCAATTACATGTAGATGAAAGTGAAGTAGAAGATTGCCTTAACGAATTGGATTTTATACAAACAGAATGCGATAATGCCTGTTTAAAGCAAGTATCGGAAATAAATATGATTGATTTTTACAAGACTGTATTAGATCTTGGTATTCCAACAAATTTGTATAATAGCTTTTATATTGAACACATTGACGATTTATTACTAGATAAGGTATTAGGTTTACAAGGGAATATTGTTCTTAACAAAGAAGAAAGGGATATTGTTCTTTTTGTCTTGAAACA
>Ga0310690_10006043_pt1 | contig 16098 bp, 26 predicted proteins | sample AusTroGonzalo_MG_2_FD_207661 | JGI IMG/M metagenome (GOLD analysis project Ga0310690, IMG submission 207661) | Bovine rumen microbial communities from tropical cattle in Woodstock, Queensland, Australia - Gonzalo_04 (v2) (version 2) | ecosystem: Host-associated > Mammals > Digestive system >... | reverse complement strand
GTGAATTTGAATATTTTTATGATACTAGTGGTAATTTTATCTTTTAGAGAAAAAAAATTTATTTTAATAGTAGCTGGACTAATGCTATTACTAATGAAAATGAAACTTATTATGATACCGTAGCTAATAGTTCCGCAAATACATATAGCTTTATGTCGGGATATTTAGTTGAATCATTTTAGAATAAACCGCAAATGAATGCGATTCGTAATGATTTTGCAATTTGGGGTAAAAGAACCAATGGTACAGGAAAAGAAATTCCTATTCATCTACGATATGCTATTGATGTGAAACCACAAATTTATTATAGTATTCTTGAAAAAAAATTATTTATTTCAAATACTTATTCTTTTACAGATAGTCAAGGAAGAATAACGACAGGCCCATATGATTGGCGAGAATTAATTTATCAAATGGCAAAAGATAATTTAAATAAATAGACAAATGATAATAGCAATGATATAGATTATATTAATAATTTAATTTCAAATCTTGAAAATGAAATTTTAGAATTACAAGTTTTATTAGATGACGCAGATGATGATGATAATGAAATAGAAGAAATAAGAAGTAATTTATATCAAAAACAAGAAGAGTTAATTGAATTTAATGAATTAAAAAATTTATGGCAAGAGGAACATACTGAAATTGGATTCAATACTGGCTATGATGCTTATTATGCAGATATGCTTGCTTTTTGGCCACAATTATATCGTACTAGTAATAGAATTGATTATGTATATAATGATGATGGGACTATTGCTGTGAATGATAATGGGGATCCTATTTATTCTTCGAGTGATATTAGTCCAGAAAAATGGATAGATTGGTAGAATAATGATTATTGGAACCCAGACCTCATTAAAATTGTTACAGACCCAGGGACGAATGAAAAAATAATTAATTTTATTTATCCTGAGTCACTAATTTTTTGGATTGATTTTTTAGACAATAATGAATATAGCGCATTATATAAATATAGTGTACCTGTCATTGGGAGACGGGCAAAAACAATCAATGATGATTAGGTAAAAGCCATCTATTTTAGAGATACTCCTAATCTTTTATTTGTTAATGAAGATTATGAAGATGTACCAGGAGAAGAAAAATTGGCATATGTAAGAATTAATATTGTTCCGCCTTATTCTAATTATTTGCGGCGTAGTGCGCAAGGAAAAAGTGCGAAAGAAGTTTTAGATAATATGATTTATGAAAGTACATATTTTCAAGAATCTATTAGCTTTAGCAGTATTCCAATTTATTATTTAGAACCAAATACTCGTATTTAGATTCAAGATGATTCTACTGGTATTGATGGAGAATATTTAATAAAGTCTTTAAGTATTTCATTATCATATAATGGAATGATGAGTGTGAATGCTACTCGCGTTGCTGATAGAATAATATAAGGAGGAAATGGAGATGGCAAAAAAAGTAGGACAAGTACGCTATTATGGGCCAGAAAGTAGCAGTAATAGTTAGAAAGCTAATTATCCAAGTGATTTAACTAGTAATAGTCTTCGTTATGGGAATGTTTTTAATACTATTTATCCTATTGTATAGCTTGGAGTATAGACAATTCCAGGTGTAAAATTTTATATAAATAATCACACAACCCCAGTAATTATTGGGGCAACTGGTATTTATGAATTAGACGTAGATGGTTTATCAAATATTACTAGTATTCAATTTGATAGTGCTTCATTAGCTATGATAGATAAGAATCCAAATGCCTATATAATTATTGATTATATATATGAAACGGAGTGAGCTGAATGGGTTTTTATGGTAATGTATCAAGTTCTAATAAAACAGCTTTCTCTTTTGATATAACCTATAATAGCCGTACTGCGATGGAAGCTGCGGCGCAAACAGATGGTGTATTTATTGGACGATATGTTTTAGTTGAATATGATAAACCCCCTATTAGTGCTTATTATCATCCGACTGAGCATATTTTTTATAATACAAATACTTTTGCAAAAGATACTTATATTAAGAATCCCATTGATGGAGAAATTTATTTAGATTTATTATAGCAACATAGCGCAAATCCATTTTATCAATGGCTAACAGATGGTACTCCAAAAGTTGATATTCCAGGCAATGTTTTAAATGGAACAGGGGCATATGTTAAAGTTAATGCTACTGTGTCACCTTCTTATACTTCAAGTTATAATATTGATGTTACAAGATATGGTCGTGGTTACGATTCAACTGCATGGAGAAAAACATATGATGTTGAAAGTGGAAAATATAAATATGTATTAATTTCAGAATTAAATACTGTCGTTCCTAATTTTCATTTAATTGCAGATCCTCCTGCGAATGTACCAGGAGCACCTTATTTTGATAGAGATACAACAACTAATTTAGATTATTTCTTACATGATTAGGCTGATTGGGGTTTCTCAGTTCGTAGTGCAAATAAAGAGACTAAAAATGAAATTAATATTAAAAATGGAGAATATGAAGTTGATTAGGAAGGTTTTTATGTCCATCCATAGGTAAAAGATTATATTGGGCAATTATCTGATGAAACTATTGTTAGTAGATTGCAATATTGGTCTTAGCCAGATGATTTTGGAGCATAGACATTAAGCGTTATTGAAACTGATCCGGCAATTAATGGTGATATTTATTATAATAAATTAGGCTTTAATCGAGAAGAACGACATATTACTCCTTATGATCCAACTAAAAATGGCAGATATTCTATTTTTAAAAATACAATTAATTATGATATTGATCATAGCGGACGTTTATATTATGATACAGTAGCTTTAGATGGAACTTGGAAAAATGGAAAAACATAGCCTGATATGATGGAATGGTATATTCATTTACCAATTTTAGGCGATGCTGTTTGTGAGTTATGGGATACTTTATATGGTTATGATAAAAATATAGATGAAACAGACTCACATATTGCTTCTACTGAAGCTGCTCATAGATATGTTAATTTAGCGACCAAGCGTGGAGATACAGGTATTGAATTAATAGATGATACGCCAACTTAGGTAAGATATATTAGTTATTCTACAGATTCTGCATTGGGCGCAATTAATGAAATGCGCGATATGCTTGGTTATGCTATTAAAGATTTAGAAGTAGTTGAATCTAATGGTTTATCTAAAATTGATAATAATGGACCGACTATTGCAGATGCAATTTTAAGTAATGATTCTCTTCTTTTACAAGAGGCTATTGATAATGTTAATTATTCTTTTGATAAAAATGATACAATGTATTTATATTTTACCCGTAAGAAAGATACTGATCCTCAATAGGAAGTAAAAGAACATTTCTTTGCATATACTTATAATCCTATTTTTGAAAGAGTTGAGAAAAAATAGGGGGATGCTTAGTGGTCTTATATTACTGATAGTACTCCAAATAGAGTATTATTTGATGATAATGATATATATTATCTTGGAACAGACAATATATATCATAAAGTAAATCATACTAATTATGGAATTACTAAATCAGATGGAACAACGATTGATCCTATTAGTACATTTTATGCTCCTAAAGATAGGTGGAAATTAACTGAAGTCGATAATATTAAAGAAGATAGTGTATATGGATTAATTACTAGATTGCATGAATTATTAGGTGATACTAATCCAACTTTGCGCACGTTAGACACTATATAGGGATGTATCAATATCCTTAAAGATATGATTGCTAATGTAGATACTTAGATGCAACCGCATAGATTAACAATGACTAACGAAAAAGGTCAAATTGTTAATATGCAAGAATATGATGGACAAAATTTTGGTAATACTGTTGAGTATCCATATTTTGCTTCATAGGATAGGCAAGAGATATTAGATTGCGGTGGACATTGGAGATTACCTATTAGCTATAAATTAGAGTCTTTTAATTTATTATCTAATAATCAATATTTTGGATAGCATTGGGGTAATAGTGTATATCATGAATTGGCGGCGACTGATACAATTGGTGAAGCTTATTATAAAATTTCTGAAGAATTATCAGATATTCAATATAATTTATCAAAACGTATTAAGTTATTTGAATCTAGTGTTGATGTACAAAAAACGACTGAAAATATTACATTTAATTATATTGTTGATGGTAAAAAATCTTGGCAAAGAATATATTATACCACTAGTTTAAATGAAAATGAAAATTCTATTGCGACAAGAACTAATAAACAAGCTTACTTAACTGGTTAGGACGTTGCTGGTATTTTTACTGTTGCAATGGGAAATGAAGATTTAACAGTTACTTTACATGTTTTAGATGAGCGTAATGAAGAAGAAACGCAAACTTTGACTATAAAACATAGTTTAATTTATTCTTATGCTAAAGTAAATGATTTAACAGATAGTTCTACTCAAGAAGGATTTTTAGATAAAGATATTAATAAATTTACTATAACTCTAGGAACTGGTGAATATTTATATTTATAGGTTCCAGATAATAGTTATAGATTGTTTATTGATGGACAATATGGTGGATTTGATTTATACGATGATGTTGAGCATATATACCGTACAACAAATGCGGCTTTAGGCACTATTGAAATTGAGATTTATAAATAAGGAGGGATCATATGGCAACAATTGAAACGATATATGGTAACTTATATCAAAATACTTATGTATATACAAAAAATAAATATAATATAAATACAGTGCCAGTCCCTTCTACCCATACTTATCGAGGGACAGTAGAAATTCCAGCTGGTATTACACAAAAGGGTACTGGGAACTATCCTTTAATTCATGCGGCCGATGTTTAGATAGGTAATAGTGAATCTGATAGATTAAATAATAAATTAAATAATTATGATCTTATTTTAAGAGATTTATATGGGCGTGCGCCTTCATTATTAGAATCATTATCTGATGGACGTGATAGTAATGTTATTACAGCGCTTGAAGCAGATAATGGAGTGCGTGGTGCCAATGGTACAGCGGGCATTCAATCTTTAAGCCGTGTGGCAGATATTTTAAATAATCGGACAGAAACAATAGATGATAGATTATTAGATTTGCGGGCAATTAAAACAATTAGTTTTAGTCTTGAAAGTGAAGCAATAACAAATCCTACAGGCAATAAAAATTCAATTGTTGCCGATAATAATGGTGATACTATTACTGTTGGTCCGTCTAATAAATGGATAAAGATTTTTTCTAATGCGACGAATGATTCATTTAATATAGGGCATTTAGTGTAGTCAATTACTGATGATACTGGTAGTACTGATTTTAACGCTGCTAGCGTCACAGAGACATTTGCTGTAGACACATTTACATTTGATGAAGCTGGGCATGTACGATCTAGACATAAACATACATATACCATGCCATGTAGTTTTAAACAAGTTAGCGTTGGAGCGCAATCAAATGCTGTTAGTAACGATGTTAGTTCCGCAGTTGGTGATTGTATAGCCAATAATTTAACAGGTATTTTAACTTTATATACTGGTAATAAATGGATTAATATTGCTGCAAATCGTGCTGGAACGAATACTAATGCTGATGATTGTATTACTTTTAGTCATGCATTAAGTGCATTAGAAGCTGGTGCGCATAATAGCACATATACATTGGCTGCATAGACGCCTAATTTTGGGAGTAACTTTAATATTTTAATTCCTACAATTTCTTTTACTACTGATGCAGCAGGTCACGTAACTGCATATTCTTATAGTTCGAGTAATACTACTGTAACTTTACCGACTCCTAGTATTACATCTTCTTCAACAGATCAAGTTGTTACTGGTATTACTAAAGTTACAACTGAAGGACATAATAACGGTACTTTTACTTATAGCAAAGCAAATATTGGAACCTTTGCTATTACTGGATATACATTAGGTAGTAATAATAACGCTTTGGCGGCAACAGATACTTTAAATGTTGCTTTAGGTAAATTATAGGTATAGATTAATAGTATAAATAGTTGGCGTATTAATGGAGCTGCTATTACTAATAATACTCTTTTAAATGCGACTACTCTGAAAATGAGTAATGAAACAAATGCTGAAACTATTAGTTCTGCAATTGCCGCAGCTAGTACGGCGCATAGTAGTGCTGGATATATGTTATCTTCTGGATTTACTGGAACAGCTATTATGGGGAAGATTTCACAAGGTGATTTAATTAAAAAAATTACTGGTAATGATAATTATACAACATTGGCAGATTTAAAGACTGCATTAGAAGGTGTATAATATAAATAATTAAGGGGAGACTTTGGTCTCCCCTCTTAAATTGTTTATAAGTTTTTTTTATTAATAAAAGAATGAAGACCGAAGGAGTTGAGAATAAATGGCGAAAGTGCTATTTAAATTTGGCTCTCGTGCGGCGTATGATGCTGAAGTATTAGCTGGTACAATAGTAAATAATGCTTTATATTTTTTAGAAGATACTAATGAATTATATAAAGGATTATATCCAATTGGTACAGCACATTATTATTTTGGCAATCGTAATAACGGCGAGGCAGATGCAAATGCTATCGCACGCATTCTTGGAGCGAATACTGCTGTATTAAATGACGTAATGGTTATTACTGATACGGCAGGTAGTAAAGATGTTTTTATTTTTGCAATTGGCGCGAACGATGCGGAAGATTGGCAAAAACTTACAGGTAAAATTCATAGTTCAGATGTTATTTTTACTGATGGGCATACATTAGATGAAAAATTAACATCTGCGACTATTGCAGTTGATAATAAATCAATTGTGCAAGACGCCAATACTGGTGTAGTTAGTCTAGCCGGATATGGTGAAAAATATTGGGCTTGGGATTCTACATTAGAAGATTATGTATTATAGACTGTTGATAATGAACATCCATGGCAATCAGGATTAACACCAAGAGTTTATAATGAAAATGGAAATTTCGTAGTAGGATGGTATGAACCAAATCCTACAACAGTTGAAGGTGTTACTACTGATTTAACTGCTTTAAGATAGGATGTTGCTTCTCTATAGACATTAGTTGGCAGTATCGGCAGTGGTCAAACTCCTTCAACTGGATTAGTAAAACGCATAGAAGATGTAGAAAATTTAACGTTTTGGGCTGGAGATTCACAAATAATGCCAGTAAATAGTGCAATAAGGATTCCCTATTTTAATGGGAGTACTAGTGGTATTGTTTAGGCTCCAACTGGTTTATCATCTACTATGTATTTAGATTCTACTGGACATTGGTCATATCCTCAAAATGATTTAGAATGGATTAATATGAATCAATCGTAAAAGGAGGGTGAAAAATGGCGAATGTATTTTTTAAACGCGGTACATTAAATAGTTTAAATAATCAACCTATTAATAATGGTACTATTTATATTACAACTGATGAACGCGCAATGTATGTTGATATTGATAGTACTACACGTATTAGATTAGGTGACTTTGTTGAATGTACTGATTGGTCTGCTGTAACTGCAATTGCAAATCCCAATCCACACTCCTTATATTATGCAAATGCGCAAAATATTTTAGCTAAGTGGGATGCGACTAATCAAAGATGGGCGCAAGTTAATGGTAGTGTCGCTATTGATAATTTAATTGCTTATGTAAATCAAGAAGCTAGTACTACAAATAATACAACGACTTTAACAACCCATTTATTAGATACAAATGCAAATGAAGTTTATGGTTCGACTATTTACACAAGTAATAATAATGATTTATTATCTATTACTGGCGGTAGTTAGGCTATTGGTAATTCAAGCCGGACTAATGCAACAATTACTTTAACTCCAGCAAATTTAAAAGAAAGTGCTAGTTTAGTTGCTGATACAATTACTAATGGTGTATCTATTGCAACAGTCAATAAATAGACTGGTACAACAGCTGCTGGAACTGCTGTGAATACTAGTGTTACAGATAATAATCCAATTAATTTAGTATCCACAGGTGGTTTAACAATTGTAAAAAATGCTTCAAATGGAAATATTGAATTTTTCTCAGATGGAGCATATACACAGTTGCGGCAATCTTTTAATGCTAATGGTCAATTAAGTATCTTATTAATGAACAGTTTGGGCGATAGTGTAAGTCAAACTGCACAAGTAACTCCAACTATTACATATGGCCATACTAATACAGTTAATGCAGTATTTGCGAATGGTACAGCAGTTCTAGATGTTTATACTGCTAGCCAAATTGATACTTTAATTGGGAATGAATTAAAAGCTTTAGATGCTATGACTTTTAAAGGTACTTTGGGAACTGATGGTACAGTCTCAACATTACCGACTGAGCATGTTAAGAATGGCGATACTTATAAAGTTATTTCTGCATCTACTTATAATGGAGAAAATTGTCGTATTGGTGATATGTTTATTGCTAGTGGTACGGAAGGCGCAAATGGCGAATTATCTACACCAATTACTTGGACATATATTCCATCTGGTAATGATGGTTCAAATGATTTTTCTTTTGTATATGATAATGCAGGGCAAATTCGTTTCTGTGATAATAATGGTAGTTTAACAACATTTACCGCAGGAACTAATATCGCTTTTAGTGGGACAAATAGTGCTATTACAATTGCTCATGAAACTATTACTCGCACCAATGATACAGGTTCAGCTATAACTTAGTCGGATGCTTCTAATTTAACTTTTAATGCTGTAACCGCGATTGAAAGTAGTAATGGGCATATTACAAGAGTTGTAACTACTCCAATTACAGTCAAAGATACTCATAATGTTATTTCAAGTTTTAGCGCTAATAAAGCTAGTAGCACAACTAGTGGTGTAACAAGTATAACAACTACTTATACTTTAGTTGATGAAAGTGGCGGTAATTCTGCTACAGATGTAATTAAATCAAGTTCTCTTGATCTCTCAGTTGCAGACAATAAAACTGTTATTGATTTAGTCTGGGGAACTTTTTAATAAAAGTAAAACACAGGGCTATATATTTTTATATAGCCCTATCTAAATGAGAGAAAGGAGATTCTTAATGGCAAGTACAATATCTACTGATATTTTTGAAGTGTATCGTGGTACTGAAGATTAGATCACGAATTTAACAAACACTCCAGTACAAGATGGTAAAGTATATTTTGCATATGATAATGATGATACTATTCCTTCATCTGAAATTACAGCAAGTAAACTTTATTTTGATGCAAATTAGCATCGTTTTGTAGTCGCTGGTGGCGGAGATATTTCTTTCATTAAAGCTCATCCTGCTGAGGAACCTATTGAAAATGAAGATTATAATTATGAATTTAATATTGAAGATATTGATGCTCGTAAAGTTAATATTGATAATATTTTAATTACTGATGATAATGTTCTTTATAGAGTAGTAGCTATCAGCAATGATGGTCAAACCATTTATGCTAAAAAGATTGTTGGTGGCGGCGGTGGCGCCGGCGGCAATGATAATCCATTATCCATTACTTGGGTTAAAGACTTCCCGGCCAGATTAATTGATACAAAAGTACCATCTGCGACGGTAAGACTTAATAGCCGTAATGCGACTATTGACAGAGGTATTTTATCTGTACAATGTAATGGTGTTGAAGTAGTAGAATTAGCTAATCCTACTCAAACAATTAAAAAGACAGATGTAAATATTCAGATTCCATTAAAATATTTATCAAATGGAACTAATAGAATTGATGTTACTATTGAGGCATCTGGTTATTCTTTTACCGCTAATGGCGCAGTAACAATGTTCCACGCTGAGTTTGCACCTACGAATGATTGGAATCCTCGTAGAATTTTTGGTACTGATGCTACTTCAAATGATGTTTAGAAAACTATATCTTATCCATATACATTTACTGGATTAAGTGATGGTATTACAGATAGATTAGTATCTGGCACTATTGAAGTATTATTAGATGGCGAAATTGTAAAAACTAATTCATAGTTATATGGTGCTGGTACAATTACTGTAAATTGTCTTGATGAGGCTTTTGCAGGAATTTAGCATGGTAATCATACATTATCATATCATGCTTATGCAGTAGTTAATGAAGAAATGTATGAAGTTACCACTTATACATATGATATTATTTGGGCTACTGAGGAAGGCGGTTCAAATCCAATAATTATTTCTCCATATGCAGCTGATGCTGAAGAAGAGAATTATAATATTATAAATATTCCTTACTTAGTATATCAAAAAGATACAGAAGAATCACAGTTGCATTTATATGTAAATGGTGAAGAATTACCAACTTCTCCTATTACTGTATCATATGATAAGACAGCAAATGATTATTTATATTGGACTATTACAAAGTATGTATCAGATTAGACTCAACAACCGAACGTATTTATTATGCGAGTTGGCGCGGTATAGCGTGAGTTTAATGTAACAATTTTACCAAGTCAATTAAATCTTGATGCTGATAATAGTGATGATCTATTACTTTATTTATCTGCACAAGATCGTTCAAATAAAGAATCTGTTGCTAGTCGTAAAACTTGGTCTTTTGGTTCTTATTCAGCCAATCTTGAAGGCTTTAACTGGTATAATAATGGTTGGCAAGAAGTTCCTCTTGAAGAAAGTGAAATTAATAAAATCCTTGCAACAAGTGATGTATCAAGAGAAGATGTTAATAAATTAAGAACTAATGTTTTAAGATTAAGCAACGGTGCAAAAGTAACTATTCCATTTGATGGAATTTTACAAGAGACTCAACCTAAACCTGGTTTCACTATTGAAGTAGAATTTAAGTGCCGCAATGCGGTTAACTATTCTAAATTACTTTCTTTACAATTGCAGAAAAAAATTGATGAAGAAACAGGATTATTAGTTGACGATGATACTAAACCACCGATAAAAGAAATTAATTATGTACCAGGAACGCATGATGTTGCAAATGCTGTTGGGTCATATTTTAAAAATAATTTAGGATTTGTATTTGGCACACAAGAAGCTTTCTTCCGCAGTTCTGGTAAAACTGTGAATGTTCGTTACGCAGATAATGATAAAGTAAAAGTTTCTGTTGTAGCTGATGATACTACAAAATTCTTATATATTTATATTAATGGTGTATTAAGTGGCGTTGAACGTTATGATGAAAATACATCTTTCTAGGCACAAGCAGATGCGATAGTATTTAATTCTGATTATTGTGATCTTGATTTATATACTATTCGTATTTATAAAAAGCCTTTAAGTTTTGATGGTATTGTTCAAAACTGGGTTGGCGATGCGCCTGATTTACAGACAAAATTATCTCGTTATGCTGAGAATAATATTACTCGTACTTTTACAGTTAATGGTACTCAATATGTAACATTAGACTATGAAAAAACTAGAGCTTTAAGTTAGACTTTAGCAGATAGATATATTGCTGCTGGGCGTCCAGAAGGTATGATAAAAGGTATGCCTATTATGGTTGTAACGACTTATGGGCAAGATGAATTACCTTATAATAAAGCGAATAAAAAATATGCCGGTATTCGTTTCTGGGATCCAAATGGTGAAGTACCAGTAGTCCCAGCAAGTAAGAAATATGATGATCAAGGTAATGAAGTAAGATGGTATGGATTTAAAGCCAGGAATTTTGAATTTACAGTTCAAGGCACTTCATCGCAAGGTTATCCTCGTCGTAATTTTAAAGCTAAAATTAAAGATGCAAAAGATAAATCTCCATATCAAAATCAATATCCTTTTGAATTTACTACTTGGGATGGTAATGAAACTTATAAAGATACTTGGAGTGCGAATACAGCTGCATTTGCGGATGCTGGATATGAAAAGATAAAGAAAATTAATATTGGTAATGGAACTGAAGAAACTAAATTCTGTTTCAAAGCTGATTTTATGGATAGTTCTTCTTCTCATAATACTCCACTTGCAAATTATATTCAAACATTATATTCTAATGGTAGTGGATATGATTTAAGACATCCATTAAGTTTAGTTGGAGCTAATAGCGGTGGGGTAAATTATCGTACCACAGTATATGGATTCCCAATGTTATTATTCCGTGAGAAAAAGGGAAGTTCTGAGCCTATTGAATTTGTAGGTCGTTATAATTTTAATACTGATAAGAGTGCTACTGATTCTTTCGGATTTACTATTGATACGCCTCATAATATTTTAGGTAATACTTTAATGGATTTACCAACTGGTGAGACAGATAGTGCAGGTAAAGTTATTTTAGATGCACAATGCCGTCCATTAGCTGAACAACGTAATCCTACTTATGCTGATATTTGTGAATGTTGGGAATTAACTTCTAATTAGCATGGTTTTACTGGATTCCGCAGAAATGATTTTGGAACAGTTATTCAAGGTAAAACACATCCAGAATTAGATTTCTATAATTTCTGGGAAAATCGTTATAGTATTTGGGATTTTGGTGATCCAGCGGCTGATGATGATGTTTATTCAGATGATGATGATCCTAATAAGACAAATGCAATTGCTACTTTACGTTGGTATATGCGAAATATTGAGGCACTTTCCGCTTGGATTTATTCTACTGATGTACATCCTTGGGATACCAATGATGAAACTAATATTAATCATCATAAATTAACTCAAATGGCAAATGCTGCAACAATGCATTATACAGTAGACAATGAAGGTCATGTTACTTTATTACGTGATTATTATCTTATGGTAGATAGTACTACAGTAAGTAAAGTTCCTGAATCTTGGTTTAGTGCAGTATGGAATGATAATGAGCATACAAGTCATACATTAATTGTTCATGATCCAGAAGCAGCCGAAGGTATTAATATTGCATTAAATACTCTTTATGAAGATGAAATTAATGCAGTATTAGCTGTGCCAGTTCCTTATCTTACAAGAGATACAGATTGGGATGCGGATATTCTTACACCGGCAGAAGTTTCTGCGTAGGGCTTAGATATTAATAATTTAGTATATGATTCTAGTAAAGATTTATATATTAAAGTTAATAAAACTTATTATTTAAGCAATAGTAATGATTCGGCTATTCCAATTAGTTGGTATCATATTATTGAAGAAAAAATTGATACACAGAAAGTTGATAATGAAAATAATCCTCTTTATGTATTGTCATATGATATAGATGGAAAAACTGTTTTGACTGAAACTACTGATCCTAGTTTAGCATTAACCAGGACAATTCAATTAACAGATTCTAATAATGTAAAATTGTGGATTTATGAATATTATGATGATAATAATCAATTAGTCCGTGGAACAACAACTGATATTAATTAGGCTCTTGTAGAAAATGGAAGCCCAGTTCCTGCCACTTATGAAGAACCGATTCCAGTAATGACTCAAATTACTTAGAGCCGTGAAATTACTGTTATTTAGCCGCAAAATCCAAATGATAGTTCTAGTGTTGCTACTGAAATTAATATTGGTAATGTATATGAAGTATTTACACGTGATACTAAAAATTATAGATTAAGTAAATTCCGTGCTGAATTTAGGGATCATTTAAATCTTGATTATTGCGCAGCTTATTTTGTATTAACTGAATTAATGATTCTTTATGATAGCCGTGAAAAGAATATGATGATTGCTACTTGGGGTCCAGAAAAAGAAGGCGGAGAGTATATTTGGTATCCAATTTTCTATGATATGGACACATAGCTTGGTGTTAATAATTCTGGTACGGTTTATTGGGATTATGATGTTAATGCATAGGATGATGGTATTTTCTCAGGCGCAGGATCTGTTCTTTGGGATAACTTCTATGCTTGCTTCTTACCAGAGATTAAAGCACAATATATCAATTGGAGAAATAATACATTAACTTACGCAAATTGTATTAAATATTATAATACAAATAGCGCAGATACATGGACTCCAATTATGAAAAATACTGATGCTTTCTATAAATATATCGCGCCAGCAATTACTGGTCTTGGTTATGTTGATCAAGATGGTGTAACTGGTTAGACAACTGATGCTTATTTCTATTGCGCGCAAGGTGATCGTTCTTTGAATAGAGCAGCATTCTTCCGGAATAGATTAAATTATAAAGATTCTGAATGGTTAGGTGGTACATACCGTACTCAAGGTGGTTCTAATATTGAAATGCGGTATGATGCAAACTGGACAGGTACTTCTGACCCAGATGCTTCAACATGGGCGAATGAGCCAACAAGAAAAGCAAGAATGCGTGCTAATGGCTTAGATGCTACTGCTTATTTCGATATTACCCCATATCTTACTCAATATACATCAGTTTATTATGATGAATTACCTCGTAGTGGTGGTCGTTTTGATATACAAAATCCACCGCCAGCAGGATATGTAAGAGTTACACCTATTGAATCTATTCAACAAACGATTGATAATGGTTTGCCATTATCACAACAACTTGTTTATATTTATGGCCCAGCATATTTAAGAGATATTGGTGATTTAAGTACAAAGTATTTAGATCGTTTAACTCTTGCGGCTGCAATTAGATTAAATAGATTAGTACTTGGTAATGATGATGCTGATTATCGTAATGATGGAGCTACATCTGAAAGTATTAAAATTGAATCTCCATATAAAGATGCTAGCGGCGTTTTAAATCCAAATGCTAAATCTTTATTAGAATATTTAGATTTAAGTAATTTAGCTAATATGCGCGGTAGCTTAGATATGACAGGATGTCTTAAACTTAAAACAGTTCGTGCTCTTGGTTCTTCATTAACAGCAATTAGTTTGCCAGAAGGTAATGTTGTTTCAACATTACATTTGCCAGAGACGAATGAAGATTTTGTTTTAATTCAAGGTCAAAAGCTCAATAAAGTTATTCGTGATTATTCTAATTGTATTACAGCTACTGCTCCAGATAATATTCCAGCAGAAGGATTGTATATGTAGAATGTTACGAATTTAATGGATGTTAGTGCTAATAATCAAGCTATTATTGATTATATGACTAATGCCATTGGTGGAATAACTGTTCCTCAAAATTTTGTTAAAAATAATATTAAGAAATATCAACTTGAAAGTGGTGTGTTAGGTTTCTATAGTTATGAAATTCTTGATTATCTTGTTAAGAGTAAGATTATTATGAATTAGAATCCTAGCGCTGGCGATAAATTAACAATGATGATTAGATTATTAAATGTTGATTGGTCTCCATACCATTTACTTGATGATAATGCAACGCAAGTACAAGGAGCAGTATATTATATTCGTGATACAGATAATACATATAAAGTATTAGGATCAAATATAACATTTGATTATGCACGTAAAAATCTTGGTGGTATTTATTCATATGATGATACTATGGTATTACGCTATGATGAAAATACAGTTAAACATGGATTGCCAGATTTAAATATTTTACAATTATTTATTAATGACTATGATGATGGAGCAAAGACAAATCTTAATGGTAAATATTTGTTCCGCGATACTTTTGAATCTAATAATCAAAAATTCTTACCGCATATCGGTGGAGAAATTTATGTAGATAATGATACAGCTATTAATGAATATGATTTATATACAATTCAAGAAAGATATAATGCTGTTCTTGGTGTAAATGATGTAAGAATGACAATCTGTGCTAAAAATGTTATTCCATGCCCACGCGCGAGATTTATTGAAGTAGTTGATGATAAGCAAGTTGAACGTGGATTATATCGTAGTAATAATGCTTCTGCAAGAATTTTTGCAACTTAGAATGATGTTATTGAAGATTGTACTCGCACTCATTATGACTTTAGAGGATGGGTGTCTAAGACTGATGCAATGACATATGATCCAACGTTTATTGATGGTAATGGTATTCCGATTTCTAATAGCATTGTATTAAAAGATAGTGAAATTTTAGATCATTTAGTAGATTTAACTTCTCTTACTTTTGGTAATGTTCCAGAAACTTATTATGCTGTATTTACTTTACATGAATATAATGTTACTTATATTTTTGATGTAGATGCTTATACTGATAATCCAAGTGATTTAACTACATTCGAAATATAGTTAGTCCCATCAGGAAGTATGGTTTCTAGCAGTCCTGTATCACGTATTCCATGGAAAGATAGCAGTGATTTAGGATTCTTTATGACTTATGTATTTAAAGGATGGGCCTATAAGAATGAAACTAATCCAAGAGATTTAAGCAAAATCCGTGCACAAAGCGATATTATTCTTTATCCAATTTTTG
>Ga0310690_10006042_pt1 | contig 16103 bp, 24 predicted proteins | sample AusTroGonzalo_MG_2_FD_207661 | JGI IMG/M metagenome (GOLD analysis project Ga0310690, IMG submission 207661) | Bovine rumen microbial communities from tropical cattle in Woodstock, Queensland, Australia - Gonzalo_04 (v2) (version 2) | ecosystem: Host-associated > Mammals > Digestive system >... | reverse complement strand
CGGCTAACATTAGATAAATCCTTTCAGAATACCTGCCAGAATTTCAGATGGTCTTTTCTCATAGATGCCACCTTTCATCCATAGACGCATCCACTCACCTTGGGCATTGGGATTTCCCTCATAGGTACGCCCTGTCTTTTTGTCTTCCCAAGGTGAATGGTGGAAATTGTATTCTGGATGAAAATACAAGCGTCTTGCATACGGTGTCGAAAACATAAAGCGTATGAATCCACGCTTGGCAGTTGTGGTGTCAACCGTAAAGGCTTCACCCTGTAATGTGCCAAGCATCCTTGGTATTACCTGTTCTTCACGGATTTCATCCTGTAAAGCATAGCCAGATAATCCCAGTGCCTTTGTTATTGAATCATCGATATGCTTCAAGCCTTTTTCATCCCATACAATCTGATTCGTCTTGCTCATTTAAATGTGATCTCCGTATGATTCACAGTGCCATCGGGATTTCTCCGCTTGAAGCCTTGATGTATCTCACGCTTTTCGCCAAAGATATACCCCTCACCGCCTGTGATATTCGATATAGATGGGCAAATGTCACCGTTAAAGTAGGCACGCCCAGTAATATCGATGATTTTCTGATCTGCCGTATAGACCGCCTTACCACCGTCCTGCCAGTTGCACAGTGTGGTTATGTCAAGCACTGTGGTTGGCTCGCCATCCTCACCGACACCCTCGCCATCTATGACCAGACGGATCGGTGTAGTGCATACGGCATTCGGTACTAATTCTGGAAATTTCATCAGACCGCACCTCGCCAACACAATCCTGTCTGCTCAAGTAGGGAGTACACCGTCTTCTGGATAGGCAGACCGTTTTCCGTTGCCACATTGAAGCCATCGCCAAATGTCATCGCCACACTGTTGATGGAATACGATGACAGAATGGAATTGATTGCATCTTTGTTCTCAAAAAGGAAATTAGCCTGTTCACAGACCACCTGCTTGATGATGCCTTTCTGGAATTCGGTCAAGTTGTTAAAGCCGTACTGTACGATCCTGTTGAATGTCAGTGTGTCAACATCTCTGCTTGCCTTGGTCAGATAGGTATTCAGTGCAGATGGATTGATGGTGTCATATCCCATCTGTGCATATTCACTTGCAGTAACATATGGTGTGTAAGACATCTTACTCCTTACCTTTCTTGGTGGTTTTCTTGGCTTTCAGTTTCTCGATCTCATCACGCAGTGCGACATTCTCATCATTCAGCGATTCGATGCGTTCCATCAGTTTGGCGTACTTCTCATACGGTATGGTCTTGCCTGTGCCGTATGCGATCAGTTTGCCATTATCGTCATAGATGTCATATCCCTCATTCTGGAATGACTTGATGTCAACTTCTGTGATGGTATACTGTTTGTTCTCTTTAGTGGCGATCATTTGTGTTCCCCTCTCTTTCCTTTAATTAGGATGATGCTCCCGACCTATCTGCGTTGATGGCGATACCTGCCACTCTCTGCGCCAGTACGAACAGGTCACCATACTTACGATTCTGATAGATGTATCCATCGCCTGTTCTGGAATCAGTTCCAGGAGCAAACATCTTGATGTACGAATATCTTTCTCTGGCTACTACCGAATCTGGATGCACTGCGATGGCGTTGATCTGACCTGCGCCAGTGGCAGGTGTGAAGCCATCGGTAAAATCGTACTTGGTCTTCATTCTGGCACTCGGTACTTTGACGATCTCAACATCGTCTAAATCCCAGACCTTTCTGTTGACAGTGCCATCTGTCATTCCAGATACGTTCATAAATCTGGTCAGACCCTGTGCGTTCTTGGCGATCTTGTACATTGCAGGTGTAAGATACAGGATTCTGCCCTCTTCTGGTACTCCTGCGTCATCCATATCGCACATAGCCGTATCAAACCAATCAAGGAAATTTGATGTGGTCAGTGTGGTTGTGTTGACCGTGCCACCCTTTGCTACGAAATCACTGAACAGTTTACTGAAACGATACGCATCCGTTTCTGGGATAGCCTGCTCACGCTCGAATACTGTCTGGATATTTGCTACCGATGCGACCATATTCGTTTCATCGACATCCATCGCATCTACGAAAAATTCAACATCCCTGTCGAATGCAAGCGTCTTGGCTTCCCAAGTGTTGGTAAGATTACCTGCATTGAAGCCGATTGATCTTGAATGATTCTTGTATCCAGAAAGTGTGATCACTGGCAGTTTGATGGTCTTCGCATCAAGCCACTGTACCTGCGGATTGCTCTGTGTCAGACCATACGATCTGGATTCCGCTTCATACTTCTGAACAAGAAACTGGCTGAAAGATTCAGCATAGTTGATAGTGTTGCTCATTTGTTACCTCTTTCTTACTTGATTTTTACCCCGAAAATCTTTGCAAGTTCCTCATTGTTGGTGTTGGCTTTCTGCCCACCGTCTGCACCCACCTTGAAGCCATATGCTACTTCCTCTGCCTTGGTCTTCAACTCTGGCAGGTCTTTAAGAACATTGTTCAGACTTTCTTTCAGACTTTCCTCGTTAATAGCACCGTCTTTCACTACATTCGACAGGTCAGCCATCTTGAGCAGGTACGGCATCTTGCTTGGTGCTACGCCCAGTTCACCTGCCATCGCCATCGCTTGCATCTTGGTTTCAGCCTTGATCGCTCTTGCGTTGGCTTCTGCTATCTGCTGATTCAGACCCTCGACATCTGGCATCTTGGATGCCTTTTCTTTCTTGAACATCTCGATGGCGGTCTTCATATCGTCTTCGGACATATTCTGGCTTTTGAAATAGCCTTTGAGTACGGTGTCTTCTGCCACCCTCTGCTTGCCCTCTACGATGCTTGCGATCTTGTCATAATCGATGTTGATCTGTGCCTGTGTGTTGTTAGTGTTTTCGGTTTCCATAACTTTTCCTTTCTCCAGTTTATAGTGTGGCTCACTTTCCCAGTTTTATGTGTGGCTCACTTTCCAGTTTTTAGTGTGGCTCACTTTCGGTGGACACCGATGGACTTGCACCATCTGTGTACGCTTTGTATGTGCCCATACAAGTGTGTAGTATTCTGCCCTTTCGGATACCGCTACACACGGCATTTCTACTCTCTGTGCCCAATTACTTTCAGAAATGTTGGCGATGCCCAGTGTTCACCCAGAACACCGCACACCGCACATCTCACTTTCGGATCGGTCTGGCTTTCCAGAAATTCTTCCAACGCTCTGACTTGCTTGTACAGACCGTCTGCACCTTTTGTTTTGGACAGACTTTGCTTGTTGTCAAAGCAGTGTACCATTGCCGTTTCCACACTGTTGTGGATTCGGTCATCGATGGCAAAGCATTCAAGGTTGTACAGTTCATCTTCACCGTACTGCAATCCCTCTTTGAATCGGACATCCTTGTACCGTTCTCTGCGGTACAGTTTATTCCAGACCATACACCACATCATTGGCAGTCTTTCCAGATCGTAATATCCGACACTGTTGGCATACTTCACATCTCGCATCCCAACCTTGCCGTACCATCTCTGGTGATTCAACTGGTGGATGTTGGCATCCCATTGCAGTGCGTCTTCCCACGCTTCTGTGGCGTTCTCTGTAAGATGATCATCCGCATCAAGGAATGTTATCCACTCGCCACTGGCTACATCCAGACCTGTATTCCTTGCTCCGCTTACGCCCTTTGCGTGCTGATTGGTCAGTAATCTGAAACGCTTATCCTTGTTGCAGTAGCCATAGGCGGTCTCTCTGCTACCATCGGTACTGTGGTCATCGACCAGTATGAATTCGGCACTGCCATCTTGGATGTGCATCGATTCCAGACACCGTGTCAGCCATTCTTCTGCATTCCAGAACGGTACTATCACACTAACCATTTCAGCACCCTTTCCACTTCTTTTGGGTAGTCAATGTCGGATGTGTAGTCATTGATCGCCACATAACTACGATCTATCTTGTTTGGATGACTACCACGGATCACCGACCATAATTCCCACGCTATCGGTTGACGTTTGAACACGCCAAGCGCATCAAGTTCCTTGACCTCATCACAGGCGTTGTGCAGATGTGCCGTATTCCAGACCTTGAATGCAAACGGCTCGATGTATTGCTTTGGATATTCCTTGGCAAACGGTGGTTTGCTACCGAATAACATCACATCATCCGTTTCATATTCCACGATGATCTTGATCGCTTCTGGCGAAAAGATCACATCACCGAATATGTAGCAGACAGGTGAATCCATCGGGTAAAAGCAGTTGCACCAATATCCGTCAGTGATCTGATCATATCCCTCGGTGGTGTACTCATTCCTGTGTGTCAGTAACGGTACGCCAAATCTCGCAAAAATCGGATTATCAGCACTGATCGCTATGTCTTTCACGCCACATTCCCTTAACAGGCGTATGGTGCGTGCGACTATCGGCTCACCGTTCACCTCGGTCAGTTGCCTTGGTTTATCCCAAAACTCATACCGACCACCGCACATTATGATGTACTTCATATCTCAAACCTGCTCTGCTCTGGAAAACATTCACGGATGTACTCGCCTACCTTGCCATCTCTAAATGCCGTATCGGTGGTGGACAGAAATGTTTTGCCCTTTGGCACTTCCGTGTGTGAAAGCACCTTGACATCTTTCCTGTTCACACCACCCACCTTGCAGACATTTCCGTACAGGCTTCTGAAACTTGGCGCATCTGGATACTGGTTGATCACTGCCAGTGCCTTTTTCTTATTGATCAGCATCGGCATATGCACGGCATAGTTCAGTGTGCCGTATCCGTCATCCATCAGAATGTTGTAGACCCTTTCAAGTTCCCTTGAGTACAATGTCTTGCCCAGATTCTTCTGCTCAAGTTCCTGTATGCGCCTGTACAGTGTGCCGTTGTAGATAGGCTTCATATTCTTGACAGGCTTCATCACAAAGAAATCGTCATTAAAAAGCCAGAAATCATCTGTGATGTTTTTATTCTGACAAGCCAGATACACACTGCTTGTCGATTTCTGCCAGTTTGATGCACCTCTCTGTTCGTGCCGTATCTGATGGTCTGGCTTAATACCGTCTGGCACACCGCAGACAAACCACACATCACGGTGTGGAAAGTTCACCAGTGACCGCAAACTGTATCGCAGTTCTTCTGTTGGTGGATGATCCTGTAGCACATAGACTATATCGTACATCGTAATACCCCTTATAGTTAGTAGATAGCCTTGTAGCACGGAAAAAACCGCCTGTAAGCGGTTAAAAACGCAAGGTAATATAATATATCCTTTGCTTAAAAAATCGCTTAAATCGAAAAATTTCGGCTCACTTTTTTATCGTTTCTCGCAATATCCACGATAGTGTGCAATCCTGTGCCAATACCTCTGATCTGGTCAGCCGTTTATACCATCTCGGTGTCCACGCATTGTGTAGCATTACCATCGGTGGTATTTTCGGTTCATTGGTGCTGATGAAATAATAGTTGACATATTTCTTCTGGCGGTCATTCCAGTTATCGGTTTCAAGCCAGTGGTCAAGGATGTTGCCGATCTCGATTTCTGGATGATCTTTCAGATACGGATCGGTGAATGCATTTGCCATCAGTGCCCAGTAGTGTGATGATTCATCACCTGCCAGTATCCTGTCTTGGTACTCTGCCCATTCCGTGAACACTGGCAGATGCGGTCTTTCTGCGTACAGGAAACCGACACTGTTGAATCGGCTTTCATTATCACCTACAAACATCGTCTGTGGCAGTTTCGTGCCGTTTAGGATCGTATCGGCATCAAGCCAATACCCACCGTGATCACGCAGAATATGCACCCTAACCACATCTGCGATCTGTGGCAGTGCAAACTGTTCCAACCGCCCTATCGGCAGATCGGTATATTCACGCAGATTGCCGTAGTTCAGCACTGTGTATGGGATATTCCAAGTATCCATACACAGGCTGATATAGTCTGGCTTCTTGCCCTCCCAGAATGTGTATACCATATCAATAATCCAGACCTGCGTCCAATTCCATCGGCTCGGCACGCTTTCCACTGATCAGACACTTTCTGATGTCCTCTATGACCTCATCTGCCGTGATCATCTCTGTGATCATCAGTGGATAGTCTTCACCGAATGTGTTGTAGTATTCTTTCAGTAATTCATCAAGCATCACAACTTATTCCCCACTTCTATCATTTCATCAAATAACTTGATGGATTCTGGGAAATACTTCTGTATCAGTTCCCACGATCCGTTGTTTGCTATTCGGGATGCGTGCATTTCCGCAAACGCTTCACGCCCTGTACGCATCCACTCATTGCCTGTACCAGTTCCCTTTGTCCAGTATGACTTGCCGTGACCTGCGCCAAACGGATATGCAGTAGAGAATGTGCTTTCAAACATATCAGATATATTGCCACGCTCTGCGATTGTGTATGTGTCCTTGATCTCTTTGGCAAATGCTTTTTCAGCACCTGCCCTATCAAAGAATTCAGTGCGTGATTCCATTCTGCGTTTGATGTACTCGGCTTTTTCATCCTCTCGCATCAAGCGTCTTCTGACCATATTCTCTGCATCGTCTATGATCTCTTGCTCGGTGGTCAACCTATAGAATCCATTTGCTCTGCCGTAATCCTCTATTGCTTTGTTGGCTTCTTTCATCACGGTCTTGCCGAATGCACCATTTTTGTATGTTTCGGTGAATGGCTTGAATTTGTCACCGTTGCCAACTTTCCTGTTTAGTACATAATCCAGATTGTGCCCGAATTCGTGGAATGCCGTTTCGTACGCAGGATGCAGATCATCGCCTTTGGCTACTTTGTTGATGGATAGCCACACACCGTCTTCATAGCGGTCTACATTGTAGTATGCTTTCTGGGCACTTCTACGGCTACCCCATCTATCAGTGCTTGGCAGTACATTGAATTCGTCAGCATTCTTATTCCAGACGCTCCGCATCTCTGGCGGTGCGTCATCAAGGAAATGTGCGATCTGTGTGGTGTGCTTTTCACCGTATGGTGCTAACTTGGTCAGATTCGGCTTGCCGATCACGGTTTCAAGTTCATTATAACCGTTATCGATTTCTTTCTGAATAGCCTTGATCTGTTTCTTCTGGCTCTTGATCAGTTTATCCAGTGCATTCTTTTCATCGTCAAATCCACCAGTTTCGATCTTCTGCGCATTATCTCTAATGAATCGCCAGAAATCCGCAGTGTCAGAATACCAGTTCGGATGTTCTTCTCTCTTTCGGATATTCCTTTCAATTACCTCAAGTGCATTTTTCTCACTGCCGTAGTAATATCCGTTGTCGAATGCGTTCTTTAATGACGCATACTCGATTTCTGCCTGTTTGATCTTTGCCAGTTCCGCTTCTTTATCAGCCAGAATCTTGTCTGCATCAACCAGATTGGCTTTGTTCTGGGTCAATTTGGTGCGTATGGTCTGTTCAACCGTTTCGACCTTTGACTCTGGCGTTGGCTCGATAGGCGGTGCGGTTGGTTGTGGCGGTGTCGCAACTGGCGGTGGCGATGTCGGGATGATCGGCATCGGTGGCAGACCTGCTTTGATGTCATCCACCCTTGCTTGCCATCCGTCTGCTCTGGTTTGATACCTTGCTTGGTTGCTCGGATCAAGTGAAAACTTCGCCATCCGTGCATAGGATTCTTGCATATCCTCTGCGTGTTTCAGTGCTTCTTTGGCATCGTAATCGCCTACGATCTGTTCTATCTCGGATTTTGTCCACGGATCGGCAGGTCTGGATACGCCATCAATGTACATCGAATACATATCCTTGCAGTTCGGATGCAGAAAGCCTTGCGCTATCGCCTGTGATAAAAGCGGTACGCCCATCTTCTGCGCTTCTTGCGGTGTGCCACCTGCATAGACATCATCTACCATTACCTTGCCCAGAAAGCCTACGCACTTTGGACAGGCATCCTGTCTTTTGTTTACTCGGATCGTGTGTATGCCGTATGCATCGTGGGCATTGCCCTCACCCATCAGATACGCACGCTTGTTGCCAGTGCGCAGTGCCATTTCTGAATACTCGGATAACTGGTGTTTACTGCCACCCTTGTATGTTATCGGTTGGATTCCGTTCTTGATGAAATCCTTTGTTGCCATATCGATGGCTTTCTTGTAATCATTCGTGACATTGGCATAGACCTGTGCATCGAATATGACCTGTCTGTACTCATCCTCTGCTTTGCGCAGTACTGCATACTCGGCACGGCTGAAATCTGCCTTGGTGCGCTCGATCAGCACTGTCAGTTTGTTATCATTCACATTGAAGAACGATACATCCTTTTTCTGCCTGTAGTATTTGCCCTTGCGGATGTCATCCAGTATCTTGGATTCTTCTTTTGCGAACGCATCCGCATTGGTCTGCTTGAACAGGTCTTCAATGCGGTTGTTGATCTGTGCGAATTCTGGCGTGAACAGTTTGGCGTTTTCCTTGCGGTAGCGTTCAAGTTCTTTCAACTGTAACGCTTGCCACTGTTCCCACTTCTTGCCCTCTTGCACTTCTTCGATCTGATGGCGTTTCAGATTCTTGATCATAGAATCCATCAGATCATTTTCTATCCGCTTGAATGACCTCGATATGTCATACTCGTTACTCATTGGCATATACCTTGATGCCCTGTCTGCCGTATTCCTTGCGTTTCTGCCGTATCAGTTTCTTACCCATCGGCAAGTTCATCAGTTCGATGTATCCCTTGCCGATATGCTCGATTCCGTATATGCCCTGTGGCACTTGCTCACTTGCGATGTTAAGAAGCAAGACCGCTTGCTTTCGTGGCATCTGATAAAAGCGATTCGCTATTTTGATAAGCATTCCATACATCCTCTGCGATCATCGGTTCATCCATCTCGACTACGCCCTGTTCAGCCTTGAGCCTTGCAACTTCTTCTGCTTTCCATTCCTCGGTGCGGTTATCACCGTACAGTTCCTCTACGCACGCTTCAATGGACATTATGCCTTGCATCTTGCCCTTGCCGACAGTTTCGATCTGGCTTTCAAAACTCGGATTGGCGTAATCTTGGAATGTGACCGACACATCAAATTCGGCTTCTTCTTCACCTCTCGACCTGTAGTAGACCGTGATGGCTTCACGCACCAGTTCCTCTAACACTGGTTGCAGTACCTCGATGATGTTTGATCTGGTGTATAGTGTGACCTTTTCCTTTTCCCTCTGCGCTTCGGCATTGTCCAGTTTCTTGACATCGATGCCCATTGTGGATGGCGATATGATGCCCTGTAAGCACAGATCAAGTGCGGTCACATAGGTTGCCAGATACGAATCGTGGTGAATCTCACCTGCCGATGTAGCGATCTTGTTTTCCGCACGTTCTTTCATATCTGCATCTGTACGGATGTATCGGTTATCAAACGGATTTGGTGCAAGCACCTTGCCAGTGTGCGGATTTCTCGGTAGCAGATTCTCTGGGATGTACTCCTTGGTGCGACCTGTACGCAGTGCGTCTATCCACTGGCTATACGCTTCATCAAATGAATCGAATGCATCGATCTTCTTGTCAAAGATGCTCTGTCCACGGTTTTCAAACTTATCCGAATCATAGAACATCACTGGGATCGCCATCATATCATCACTATCCCATTCCAGACGCACCAGACCGTCAAAGCGTTCATCTATGCCCATATCTATCGGCTCGTCACCACGATACAGTTCATAGTCTACGAATCCGTGTCCGTATATCTCACGCAGTTCCAGTGTGCCATCTTCGTGGTCAAAGTACGATTTAAATATGATCTTTTCGATTCTGCCACGCTTGCACTTGAATTCTACACGGTCACCGCCCCAAAATTCGATGATCGGATACTTGGACAGTTCTGGGTCAACCGATAATTTCCACGCACCGTCACCGACTACCAATACATCTTTGACGGACTTCTTGATGTTGCGCTTGACCTTGTTCTCTTTCTCTATCTCTGACCAGATGTCTGCCACTGGCTGACTTTTCTGTATGTCGAAATCATTAATGTTGGAAACTATGATACCTGCAAGCAGATCGACCATCATCGATGGCAGACCTGTGTGGATTTTCCGCATTTCCATCCCAATCGTTGGATGGCTTGCCCAGAATTTCTGCATCTCGACTTGATGCTTCGGTATCTGCCAGTATAACTGTTCCAGTTCATTCGGATCACCACGATACCAGATTCTGTTCTTGATGGCGTTGCCTTGGAAATCCAACACTTCTTGCAAGTTGATCAGCATAGCCATCGGTGGATTTATCTGCAACCAACTCTGCATCTTTCTTCTCATAAAATCACTGAATCCCATTTCCTATCCTATCTCTGCTATAAACGGTAAAAACGCATATTGTTCTGCGTTTACGGTGTGATCATTCCGATCCTCTGGGATGTCTTTCTCCTCTTGCCAACTGTAGACGCTCTTTTCTCGGATGTTCTCTGTGCAGTGTGCCAGTATGTGGTATTGCTCTTTTGCGATCCATCCAAGAAGCAGGTTGATCCTGTCAACCACTTTCATCTCTTTGTAGGATGGCGTGAATTGATATATAGTGCCGTTTTCCCTCTTGTATTTTCGGCATTCTGTCAGTGTGGCTTGATCCGCACTGTCAATGAAGATGTTGCGGAAATCACCCCACGCTATTCGGCAGAAATCCGCAAACGCTACGATCTCACGCACTACATCACTCGGTGCTAACGGCTCTTTCCGTTCTGCGTTGTTGTAGATACGCTCTTCAAGTGTGTACAGTTCCCTGTCGGTTGTGATCCCCACAAATTCCATAGCAATGGTATCTGGTGACTTCTGGGAATACGCAGTATCCACGCCCATCACGAAACGCTTGAATGTCACTTCACCGTTCTGCATCCGTTCTTTCAATGCCTTGGCGGTGGTGATGTTTCTCTCACTGAAATTACTGAACACCAGACCAGTTGCCTTGCACCGTATGCCCTCGATCTTATTCTTGTATAGTTTAGTGCCGATGGGCACGTTCTCTCGGATGGTTGCCTGTTTCTCTTCGGTCATAGCAATGTTGTCATTGAAATTGAAAAACCAGTGCGTCCATCCATCCTTTGGCTCTTCGGTCAGTTCTGACCGAATCTCTTTCGGCTCACCGTCTGCCCACTGTGGCAATGGTCTGGAATGGTTGATGTATTCCTTGTAGATCGGCAGATTCGGATCATCTGGATTCAGTGTGGCTATCACCTTGTCACACCTCATAAACGCTTCACGCACATAATCCATATCTGCGATGTTGATCTCATCGATGTACAGGCATCCGTACTGACCGCCCAGTGCTTTTTTCCATCTGGCTTTGTCATCATAGCCAAGTGCAAAGATCGTTTTTATGCCATTGTTGGTATACAGTTTCAGATGTGGCAGATTCTCGCCAGATGCACCGTTTCCTCTATACTCGACCAGTTCACCCCATTCATCCAGTATGCCGTGCGTAGCATTGATGATGTTCTTTTCGATAGTGCCACGATCCAAGCCAGACAGAATGTGTTGCGTCTTATCGGACATCGCCACCAGACACAGAAACTTGTATACGCCTACCGTGGTTTTGCCACTGGCGGTTGTGCCCTCAAGGAATTCCACCTTGGCGTTGTTCCGCATAAATGCCAGATACTTGTCACTAACTTTCATCACTCAATAACTGACCAAGCATTTCATCAAGCCTGTTCTGTGCCTGTTTGCGTCCAGACAGTTCGATCTGCTCGGTAGGTTTCTGACCTATGGTATCACGCAAGAATTCTGCATCTGCCTTGCTCTCTTTTGCTCTCTGGATGATACCGTCAATGTAGGCATCCCAATCACTTTCATTCATACGCTCCAGAATGCGTTCACGGATCAGTTTCTTTTCTGCGTTATTCTGTTTTCTCTTTTCTGCCGATTTCCGTTGCGCTTCGACCGCCATCTGACCGCTAACAAACTGCGTTTCGGCATTCCCTCGTTTTAAATTCTGGTTGTTTCCCATAATATTCACATAACAGAAAAAGGCGGTTGATCTGACCGCCCTTTCCCGAAAGGAGTGCAAAAAACTATGAAGCAAACAATGCTTGATGAAAAAAGCGTCTGATGCTCTATGTCCACCTATGGACACTGGCATTATAACAGGTTGTCTGTCCGATTATGTCCTATTATTTGACTTTCAGTATGTCCTTGATCGTTTCTTTCTGATCAGTGGTTAATGTTTGCCAGATCAGATTTGCGATGTCCTGTCTGATCAGCACTTTCCAATCTTCGTGGTTTCTCCTGTAGATCACTACTGGTATTTCACCTTTTCTGGCATCCTTTTCTGCCTGTTTCAGCCATTTTTCATCACTGATCTGTTGTACTCTCTTGCACTCGATGTGGATGCCCTGTACCCCAACTACATCGGCATCACCGTTTAATCCACTGTACTGTTGCCCTCTGCGTGCGTCTGCCCACCCTTGGTAGCGTAGCAACTGGGCAAGTTCCCTTTCTCCGCTTGCTCCTTTTCTTCTGCTATTCATTGTCTATCAACCCCATTATTTCTGTGGCTTCTCTTTCTATTGGTGCTTTATCCGCTAACCACCATTCCATAACTTCTTCTGGCGTGTTTCCCAACTTCTTTGCTTCTTCGTTACTCCATTTGTTTATCAGCATTTTTTCAAAAGCCAAAATGTACAAATGCCTATATTTAGGGTAAATTTTGAAATGTCTTTCACGCTCTTTTCTTGTTGCCATTGGGCAACCTATGCACCCAAGCCGTGTCCATCCTCGGTCATACAATTCGCAGTACGGCACTTTGTATTCGTGGATGAATTCCCACACCTCTTCATCCGTCCAATCTATGATTGGATTCACTGTTGTGTCATGCGTTCTGTAGCAGGTTTCAACTAACTTTGCATTTTCCCGATTATCGAGTGGTAGTGCCACCCCCCCTGTGGGGTGATCTTGTATGCGATGTCACTATATTCCCTTTCGGCTATTTCCTGTGCCTTTGTTTTTCCCCACGATCCTCTTATGGAAACCTCACCGTGTGAATTCTTTCGCATAGTGCTTTCTGCCCACCTTACGCCTGTGATTTTCAGCCTACCTTTTCCACCTGCTTCTTTTAAGTGGGCACAACAGTACCGAATATGCCGTGTTGGTGGGCATTTAGTATTCGCTATCAGCGTCCACATAGTTATGCGATTGCCCTCTTTATCATAGTGATGTTCAAACTCCACATCTGGGTGTGCGTCTTTGATAAACTTCACTAATTCTGGTGGATCAACCGATGATACGTTGTAGTGTGCATCGTACTTGACACCTGCCATATCTGCCAGTGCCTTTATTACCACACTATCCTTTCCACCACTAAAGCATAAATAGTACCCCTCTGGTGGTTCATATAACTGTAGGCGTTTTATTGCTTTTTCGACTTTATCTATGCCGTTAAAATCTAACTGATGAATCATTTTTCACTCCTTTCAGAATACACCGTATAGAAACTTCTGGAATGCTTCATTGACCGTTGTTGGCTTCTTTGGCGTTCTCCATTTGCCATTCCAGTAGTATTCCTTGACCACGCACCTTGATACATCCACGATGCGATCACCTCTGTGTACATCCTTGTTGTGCGTGATGTACAGGATCGTGCCGTTGCCCTTGTGATGGTCTATCAGTTTTTTCAGTAGTCTTCTCTGGGCATCTGTGAATGTGCCCCTTTCGTTTTTGATCTCGCCAACGATCAGAAAGTTCGTTGGTGTTATGTACCACATATCCACATCAGACGGATGACCTTGTGCCGTATCGATGTGTGAAAAATCCATATGCAGGTTGTGTTCATCCCAATCTTTTATCATTGCTTTCACTCCGTTTTATAGTTGATCGTAAGTGTCTGGGCATTAAAAACACCGATCTATCATTTTCCCTATATGCTTGATGATGTTGTATACCTGTGATCTGGAATATCCTGTCTGTACTATGATCGCTTCTGCCTTTAGACCGTCCACCCATTTGTAGGTATAGATCACGTTGTAGATGTCCTTGCTTTTCCGCAGTTCCCTTTCTTTCAGCATCAGTATCTCATAGCGTTCATTCAGTATCTCCTTGGCTTCTGCCAGACGCTCTTTGATCTTTCTCTGTTCTAATTCGATCACATACTCTTCAACTTTATTCACATACTGACCGCCTGTAACAGACGGATTTGCTTTCATAAATTCACGTTCGTGATCTGCCAGTGGTGATTTCGGTTGTACGGTAGCCAGTAGTTCTTCACGCTCATTCACGATCTTATCCACCTTAACCAGTGCGTTCTGGTATGCCAGATAGTATTTCCTGTGTTCAAGGTACAATCTCATCGGCTCTCCTTTCTCCGTATGAGCAGAAGTCATCGTGCTTCCGAACACCTGCCACTACCAACCTATACATCGGACAAATTTCCATATCCTTGTACCGACACTCCTTGCATCTGACTATATCTATGCTCGGCTCGGTTATCTGTGGCATTTCATCACATTGTCCTTGACAGTTCCAATATGTTTCGCAACTATCACACTTGCTCGGCTCGGTCTTGCGGTCTGCCTTATCCTCTGCTTCGATGAACTCCTTGAACCGCTCAAACTCTTTAGCATCTTCTTCATCGCCATAACTCGTCTGCCACCAATCTTCCAACGCAATCAAGTGTCCGACTTGTTTTGGTGACAACATCTCCAAATGGTCTTTTACAATTCTGATTCGTCTATCTCTGTTCGGGTGTGCGTTGCCACCGAATATACATTGGCAGTTCTGTAATTCATACTCGCAGATAGGACAGTATTCGTGGTGTACTTTTAGTTCTCTCATCACTCGACCTCTCTTTCTCCCCAACTGCAATAATCATCTTCATTCACTACCGACTTTTTTCTTCTGCAATACAGATAGCCGTAACCAGATGGGCAATCGTATGTGCCCTTTTCTACGCATTCACGGCATTCTTCGCACGGCACAAGGTCTTGCACATACTCACCGCCTTTGATCTGGATGTGATCGCCTTTCATTTCAACTATGATCATTTTCATTTTCGTATCTCCTTTCTTGAAAAACAGGGGATAGGCAAGATATAAAATCAATGCGTGCTTTGTGTTCTCTGATATGTTGTTGTGCCTATCCCCTATGCCTAACAGGTAGCCATCATAAACCTTATCTATCCATCATTAACCTATCGCTACCTGCTTGTGCCTACTTGAACATCTTGCCCAGTGCCAGACGCTTCTGCGGATCAGTGATGTAGCATCTCGGTCTGCCACCGCATTCGATGATCGCCAGTGCGTGATAGATGTTTGCGTCCGTGTATCCTGTGACATCAAGCATTGCTACCTGCCCGATCACATCCGTCAGAAATATGTACTCTTCACCACTGGCGTTGTGCCTGTAGTATTCCATCTTCTTGAAATCGCTTCTCGCATTCAGTACGAAATTGAGTGCTTCAATATACTGTTTTCTTGTTGCCAGTTTTTTCATCGTTGTTCTCCTTTGATCTTTCTTTTTACGTTTATCTGGTGATAAACTGCGTCATCAGTTCCTTTGCGGTAGCATTTCTGGCAGATATAGTGCGTCTTTCTGCCTGTGTTGATCGCAATCATTTTCCACTCTTTTTCACTTTCTCCGCAAACTCCGCATACTCTTCTGGTGGAATTATCCATACTTGTCCACGCCTTTCTCTCCGTACCCAATCTTCACACCCTTGTGGCTTGTAGAATCTGCACTGTGCGGAACAATCTTCTTTTGTTCTGTCCGTCAGTATTGAACAGGTTGATGCCCATAGTGCGAAACATTTTTCTTTGCTATCGGTAATATCTAACATTTTGTCAGCCATCCTTTGTTTTTGGCATAGCCAACTATATAGGCATATGCACTCACTTTGATCGTCAGATGCTTGGCATTGACTTCTGCCTGTACCTGCTCTATCAGATCGTGTGCGTTCTCATAGGTTTCATACAGTTTCTTGATCTCATCTGCTGATAATTCATCCGTGAAATCATATACAACTACCTTATCTAATCTATTCTTATCTAATCTAGTCTGCGTATCCAACCTGTATACATCCTGTATACAAAGTGTATACGCTCTGTTTTCTTTCTCGGATAACAGTGATTTTTCTTCTGAATAGACCGTTGGTGTGTAGCGATCCTTTGGAATATAGTTATTGATTTTCCAGTGTTTGATCACCATCACGCC
>Ga0310690_10006041_pt1 | contig 16104 bp, 11 predicted proteins | sample AusTroGonzalo_MG_2_FD_207661 | JGI IMG/M metagenome (GOLD analysis project Ga0310690, IMG submission 207661) | Bovine rumen microbial communities from tropical cattle in Woodstock, Queensland, Australia - Gonzalo_04 (v2) (version 2) | ecosystem: Host-associated > Mammals > Digestive system >... | reverse complement strand
TGATCTTTGTGCGCGCGGCATCCGGTGTATCGAGCTGGAGTGCCCTTGTATGGGAAGGCGACAGCAAGAACGTATGGAACAAGAGTGAAGATCAGAAGATCGGTTGTGATACGGCAACGTTTGCAGGCTGGAACGATGCTCTGTTTAATGTAACATGGTGCGCCGCAGAACCTGAGCAACCGGGAGAGGACTTGCGTGAGAAGCGTGAAGTCGTCTTGGTACCGGGTGATGTAAAGACGGCCGATCCGTCAATGTTTATCTATGCATGGACGGCAGGTAAGGAATCTTACAGTGCGAAGATGGAGATCAAGGAAGTAGGCGAGGATACGTTGTACACGGTACAGGTACCGGAAGAGCTTGACTCGTTGATCTTTGTGCGCGCGGCATCCGGTGTATCGAGCTGGAGTGCCCTTGTATGGGAAGGCGACAGCAAGAACGTATGGAACAAGAGTGAAGATCAGAAGATCGGTTGTGATACGGCAACGTTTGCAGGTTGGGCAGAATCGATGTTCAAGCTGAGTTGGTGTGCCGAGGAAGAAGAGCCGGGTGAGCTGCCGGTAGTAGCATTGGTAGGTGAGATGAACAAATGGAATGCATCAGCAGACCTGTTCGTTCCTGCAGCCGATGAGAAGACCGCAAGTCTTACCATCAAGGTAGAAGAGGTACGTACCGACTCGTTCAAGATCGTTGTTGGCGACAAGTGGTTAAGTGCCTTTGGCGGTGCTGATGCAAGCTATGTGGTTAAGCGTGGCTGGCCGAAAGCTGAAGGTGTCAACAGAGAGGAGAATGTTAAGAACATGGTGATCATCTTTGATGAGATAGGTGATTATACCTTCACATGGACTTATGCAAGCAACCTGCTCGAAGTTACTTATCCTGACAAGACCATCGAACCTGAAGCTCAGTACTTCCTCCAGAACAACTGGGAAGGTAAAGAGTGGGCTTGGAAACAAGCTACCAGACAAGATGATGGTACCTACAAACTGGAGAACGTTGTCTTCGGTGGTAACGGTGTTGACTATAATACCGCAGCAGAAAATAATGACAACAAGATCTGGATCGGTATTGATGCTATCCAAGTAGCCGACGGCAAGACTATCGGCGCATTGGATACCGTAACCTTCGTACTTGATCCGGCGAAGAACATCCTCTATGCAACGATTCTCGGCAAGTACCAGAAGCCGGAAGTACCAGAGGTAACATTGTACTTTGTCAACGTAGCAGGCTGGTCATCTGTGAACGCTTACGTCTGGGGTGGTGCAGGTGCAACTGCATGGCCGGGCAATGCGATGATTAAGACGGACAAGACTGCTTGTGCGAAGGATGTATACAGTATCACGTTTGCATCTGAGAATGACTCGATCATCTTTAACGGTGACGGTGGTCAAACGACGAACGAAGTAGCTAAGTGGGATGATGCTAAGCCTTACTTCTACGACAATGCATGGTACTCCAGCCTTGATGAGATCAACTGTCCGGAGCCTCCTGCAGACCGCGTATTTACCGTTGTGGGCGAGGCGAAACTGGTAGGTAAAGATTGGACTGCCGGCCTCAACGAGAAAGCGAATGAGATGGTAAAACAGACCGATGGTACGTACAAACTCGTGAAGACAGATGTTCTGCTCGGAGCGAATAAGTACTATTGTAAGGTTGCAGTTAACCACTCGTGGAATGAGGCATATCCTGCTAATAACTACGAAGTTAACATCGCTGAGGATGGCTACTACACGCTGACCTTCACGTTCAACGATGATACCCATGTATTTGAGGTTAACGCTGAAAAGACAGGTAGCGCAGTCGTAGTGAAAGAGTACATGATTGTTGGTGAAGCATTTGTCGCTAACGGCCTGAGTTGGGATAACTCTGCCGAAGTGAACAAGATGACTACTACAGACAATGGTGCAACCTACAAGTTAGTGGTAGCAAACGCTTCGCTCCGTGTAAGAGACTATGAGTACAAAGTAGTTGAGTTCGAAACATGGACAACGCACTATCCTGCAACAGGAAGTGCTAATGCTAAGTTCACGGTAACGGAGAAAGCGGCCTACACAATTACGTACACCTATACGGTTGCTACTTCTGAGTGTGTAGTTAGCTTGGACAAGACCGGAGCATATGTTCCTCGTCTGGAAGACGGATACTATCTGGTAGGTAACTTCGATGGTGTTAATATGTGGAACGTAGATGACATCACCGCTAACCAGAAGTTAACGATCAACACAGGCGCTGAGGCCGAAGAGTACGCAATTACTATGACGCTGAAAGCCGGTGACGAGTTCAAGGCTGTCTATGTAGAGGACGATGAGATCAAGTCTTATTATCCGGCAGAGGGCGATAACTACAAAGTTACCGACGATCAGGCCGGCGAGAAGACCATCTACTTCCGTCCTGAGGGCAACTCTGAATGGCAAGGTCCGTTATACGTTGGTGACGTTGCAACCGGTCTCGACGCTCTGATGAGCAATGAGAACGCTGTGAAGGTAATGCTGAACGGTCAGATCTACATCCTCCGCGGAGGCAAGACCTATACAATCCAAGGTCAGTTGGTTAAATAAACCAATTCACTATTAGAGAAAGCAGCCCGCAGAAATGCGGGTTGTTTTCGTTTGCGTGCCCCAAATGGCCTAAAATGAACCAAAAAAAGAAGAAATATTTGCGTATATTAAAAAAAAATTGTAATTTTGCACGCAAAATCAACTTGTTAAACTATAATTCAATCGATCATGAGAAAAATTCTCTCTTTATTGATGGTGCTGTTTGCGGCGACGTCGCTGTTGTTTGCCAAACAGGGAGGAACCCTAAGTTCCAATCCCGCCGCGCCAATTGACCCGACCAAAACGGTCACCTTGACGTATAATGGTTCTCAAACCGATTTCGCAAACTGGCAAGAAGAACTGAAGTGCTATATTCACGCATGGCTTGAGCCTGCACAAGGACAGAATTTCTCCAACCCATACGAGACAGCTTGGGCTAATTGTAATAGCAATGAAGACTATGCTAAGTTGGATTCTAAGCTGAAGATGAACGCCTACCATTATTCCTATCCAAAAGGAATGTTCTCCATCAACATGAACATCAAAAGCTTCTTTAACGTGGTGGACGAGGACCTGCCGAAGATAGGTCGCTTAGGTGTCATCGTGCGTGCGCAGTATAAAGGGGACGACAATCTGACGGAAGACATGTTCCTGAATGTGGCGTTGTCCGACGAATCCTATCCGAAAGACTCGGTTTATTTCGTCAATATATTTGGCTGGACGAACCCGAAAGTACATCTCTGGACAGGCGAAGGCGAACAGGCCAAAGGTACCGCTTGGCCGGGTGTGGAGATGGTGAAACTGGACGAGAAAATCAACGAATGCGATGTCTATAAAGTCGTCATAAAAGCCGGCCAATATACGCATTGTATCTTCAATGACAGCCAGGAAACAGGCGGCAAGCAGACGCCTGACCTCGATTGGACTTCTCGCAAATACTACTATGGCGATCAATGGTATGATGAAACCGCTATCCCTGATGCTCCGGACGCAAATGCCATCTATTCGGTAGGCGGTAACTCGCGCGCGCTGTTTTATAATGAGTGGGATCCCTATCATATCCAGGGCTATACCAAGATGACAAGAGTCCCGGGCTCATGGCTCTACACTTGGGACAGATCAGAAGACGAAATAGCACTCTATGCCGCTCCTATCTCGTTCAAAATATACATGAACAAGAACAAAAATTTGTGCTGGCCGGAAGGTGACAATTGCGCCACGCTTAACATTGACGAGTGGGGTATGTACCAAGTGCTCTTCACTTTCAATGCGGTCACGAAAGAGATCACAGCCGAGGCAACACGCGTGGGCGACATCACGCTCTTTAATTTCGAACTCATGGGTATAGACGGTGATTGGAGTGTGGGTAAGCCGTTCGAATTTGACGAGGATAAAGCAGTTTCACTGGTGCGTGTCAAACTGGAAGCCGGTGATTATACCTTCAAACTCAGAGATCAAGACCATCCCGTTGATTGGTATGGAGAAGAGTTGGAGTTCACTCGCGATGATCCGAAGCACGGAGATGTAAAGAAAAGTGATTCTGAAAAGAACATGACGCTCCATGCAGACGTGGACGGCGAGTATATCTTCATCTATAATTTTGACCTGAAAAAGTTGCTCATCGCCTTCCCTGCACAAGTGCCTGCCAAGAGAATTGCCGCTTTGGATGGTGTGTTCTCTGTTAATTCAACCGCTAAGGTTAACTTCTCGCGCGGAAACCTCCATTATAACTTCGGTGAAGACGCATGGTATGCCGCTTTGAAGCAATATGACATAGCCGGCTATTCGAATCTCCGCTTCGGTGATTCGGAGTATAAAGGCTCTATCGACATCTTCTCATGGAGCTGCACAACCTCGCCTTACGGTTTGCTCTTGTCCAATAAAGATGCGGACTTTACCGGTGACTTCGTGGAGTGGGGAGATAAGTTCGCGGATACAAACGAAGGATGGCGTACGCTCACCAGCGCAGAGTGGAATTATATCCTCTACAGCCGCGGAAACAAGGCATGGACCTTCCTCAACCTCGGACCGGACAGTATCAACGGTTTGGCGCTTTTCCCCGATAACTGGAATGATATAGACGGTATCACCATCAAGTATAAATTCTATGACTTTGATAACGATGCAGACTATCAAGGCAATAATGTCTCTTTGGAGGATTGGACCAAACTGGAGGCAGCAGGCGTAGTCTTCCTGCCCTTAGTCGGTTCCCGTGCAGGATTTGTGGGTAATAATATCGGCGGGGATGGCGTCAGTGTGACCTCCTCTGTTAACCCCTTGACCGGATCGTATTGCTGGATGAGCGGTATCAACGATATCGGATACTACTGGTTCAGTACTCAGGATCCGAATGTAGGAAGGGAAAACATGGCTTATTCGACGATGCTTCCCGGAACGACCAGTGATTGGTTGCATTATGCAGCGCCGAATAACGGAAGTCGTGAGAAACGTCGTGGTAATGCCGTGCGTCTTGTAGCTCCCGCTAAAGAGCCCGCTAAGTATTACATCACCGGTAATGAGGCGCTCACCGGCGAGCATATGGCTTGGGATGTGAAAGCCATCAAGGCTACTGAGGATACTACTATCTTACGTCTCGAAGCAGGTTCCTATCAACTGAAAGTGCTCTTCCAGGGTGAGTGGAAGGGATATGACCAACTGACAGAGAAAGAAATCACGGGCTTGAGCAATGACGCTGATGATAATATCTGCTTCACCCTCAAGCAAGCAGGTGATGTAATGGTTGTTTACAAGTCCGGAGCCTTCGCAGTGAAAGGTGACTTCGACGTTGCTACCGGATGTGAGAACCTGACGAGCGAGACCAAGGTCACAACGATTCTGCGCAACGGTACCATCTACATCCTCCGTGGAGGTAAGACCTATACCGTACAAGGACAATTGGTGCGTTAAATCGTTAAATCGTTAGAAAAAACAGCCCGCATCTCAGCGGGCTGTTTCTTTGTTAAAATCCGTACTCTGTATTCTGTCAGTGCAACGGTCTGTATTCTTTATTGTATCGCTTTTTTGATCAGCGGAACGATTTCAGAATTATCGTGCCATCCCGTGAATAACTCAGCATTTACGCCAATAGCAAAAACCGGCACAGAATGCGCTGAATGAGCGTGCGTTGTCCAACCGATATGCGCTTTCTCATTGAGCATCTCAATGCCCGCGTCGCCTAACTGATTGATAGTCTTGTACATCGTCTTCGTGTCTTTGGTCTTGCCTTTGCACGCGTCTTTGTACAGCCCTTTGAGTGTTGCCTCTTCCTCCGCACTGATCTCCACCTTATCCCAGAAACCCAACTGCTCGCGATAGATAGCCTGTACCTCTTCCCAAGACGGTTTCTTCTTGCTATCGAACAACTGCGTGAAGAGGTCACTCAATACCCATGCGGAGCAGTGTTGGTATTGCAGCATGTCCAGATGCAGTGTATAATCGCTGTTACCTAACGCCAAACCGCCTGTCTCATGGTCGGCTGTCACCACAATAAGCGTCTCGTCCGGGTGCGCCAGATAGAAATCGTACGCTACCTGCATCGCCTCGTTCATGTCCCATACTTCACCGAAAGCCGTAGCTGCATCGTTGCCGTGACAAGCATAGTCGATCATACCGCCTTCCACCATCATAAAGAACCGCTCGTGCCGTGCCTCCAGGAACGGGATAGCCGTGCTCACGATCTGAGCAAGCGTCAGGTCTCCCTCTTTCCGGTCAATCGCATAGCTCAGGTTAGAACCGTGATTCGTGGCAGAGTCGTCTTTTTGAACGAGAATGAGTTTCTCCGCTAACCGCTCACCGCTAACCGCTAACCCCTCTTCATACCCCCGCGCAATCGTATAACCCGCTTTCTCAGCATTGCGGTAGAGGTTCACTTTCTTATCATCGTTCTTGCCTTGCGGATAATGGAAACCTGCACCACCGAAGAAATCGAAGTTCGATTCAGCCAGTTGTTCTCCTATCTTATAATACTTATTACGCTTGTGTACGTGCGCGTAGAAAGCGGCAGGCGTCGCATGGTCAATAGCAACGGTCGTCATGATGCCCACACCCCAGTTCTGCGCTTTGAGTTCCTCCGCGATAGTCTGTATCCGTGCGGTGTCTCCGTTCATACCAAGCATCCCGTTCTTGGTCTTGTGCCCTGTTGCCAGACAAGTGCCGGCAGCCGCGGAGTCGGTGATACCGTTACTGGCCGAATACGTAGATGCCAAACCGGCGTACGGGAACGTACTCATCAGCGTCTTAACGCGACCCAGCGGCTCACCTTGCAACGCAGAACGGTACATCTCTGCACCTAAAACCTGATTCGAACCCATCCCGTCTCCGATGAAATAGAAGACATACTTAACCTCCGCCAACGCCGAGGAATACAGAATACAGAGTACAGAGTACAGACTAATAATGAAAATTCTTTTCATATTGGTGATTGGTTATTGGTTATTGTCTTTCGACTTTTGACTATTGACTTTCGACTTTTTATTAGCCACTTGACGCTGCCGCTTCCTTTTCCGCGCCTCACGTTTCTTGGCTTTTTGATGTTCCTCCCGCTCTTCGAGCGTCATATGCGGCGGCGGTTCAATTCCCTGCTCACGCAACTTCTGATCCTGAATCTCCTGCTGGTGCTCGATCATCCGCTCTTTCTCTTCCCTTACCAACGCCGCTACTTCCTTCTCTGTCAGTGCTTCGTGTTGCAGCAGATCCTCATAGATCAGCAGTGTTGCCCAAGCGTCCGTACTCGCATAACGCGCCTGCTCGGGCGTCAGATGACTGTTCTCCCAATTGGTCAACTGCTGCGTCTTGGAGATCTTCTTCCCGAAACAGATAGCGAACAGTTTCTGCAAACCCAAATCCAGTATCCCGTATTGCGTCACCATCTTCTGCACGTCGATGCAGTTAGCCGGTACGAAATTGCGTCTGCGCCGCAAACCGTTGATATCGTCCCGAAACGCCAAACCCACCTTGCAGATCTTCGGGTCCGCAAAGAGATCCGCCAACTCTTGCGGCATGCCTACATGCGTCAGACGGAACAAGTAACACCGTTCGTGACTCGCTATCTGCACCAGCGCAGTAGGGTAGTGTATGCCCCGCTGAAAACTGGGACGCGCTTCGGTATCTACGCCTAACACACGCTGCTTCCGCAGGTACGCCACAGCCTCCGCTACCATCTCCGGCTTATCGACCACGATCACATCGCCCTCAAAAGCCGCAATCGGCATCTGCTGCAGCGCTTCTTTATCAATATGCTGAATCGGATATCTCATGTAATGCACGTAAAACAGCCAGTACTTTTCTGCCCCAATGTGCCTCAAAAGCTTCGCGGCATACCACCACCGCATCGTTCATAATCGGCTCCTGACCTGTCTGAAAAGCAGCCGCCAGGTCCTTCAACTCCTGATAGATATCGGCCATCCCCTCAGAGATATACGCTGTCTGCACCTCGTCCGTATAGATCCCTTGGTCCACGAACACATCCAGGTACGCATCGTCCTGACCTAACAACTCCCGCATTCCTGCCAGCGCATAGTTATAATCCTCTTCGGTCACAAACCGCTGCGGCTCTTCCTCCATCATTCGCTCTGCCGGTTCCACCAAACGTGCCCGCAAGTACAGCACAGGCAACAGACGCAGCATCTGCTCACGCCATTCCTCCCGCGTATATTCCGCACTCTTCTCAATCAGCAGACAAGCCTGTGCAGCAGCCGTCACAAAAGCAATCGTCGAATCCTGATAAATGAAACTTTTCATCCTATTATTCCAAAAAACGCTGCAAAAGTAGCAAAAAATTTTGATATATGCAAATTTTTTAGTACCTTTGCAGCCAAATTAAGAAAAATATCGAAAATAATGAAAGTCATCAACCTCTCCGAGCAAAATAGTGTGCTCGGTATGTACCTCAGCGAGATCCGCGATGTGAACATCCAAAAGGACCCTCTTCGTTTCCGTCGTAACATTGAGCGTATCGGCGAATACATGGCGATTGAGGTCAGCAAGGCGCTGCACTATCAGCAGACCGACGTGCAGACCCCGCTGGGTATTGCTCCGGTCAACACCATCTCTGATCAACTCGTGCTCGCTACCATCCTGCGTGCCGGCCTGCCGCTCCATCAGGGATTCCTTAATATCTTCGATCGCGCAGAGAATGCTTTCCTCAGCGCCTACCGTCGCGTCAATGCCGAAGGTAAACTGGAGATCGTAGCCGAGTACCTGGCTGCACCTTCGGTCGAAGGCAAGACCCTCATTGTGGCCGACCCGATGTTGGCTACAGGCATGTCGATGGAGGTGGGTTACCTCGCCCTGCTGCGGCACGGCAAACCCGCCCACACGCACCTCTGTTGCGCGATCGCTACGCCAAAGTCAATTGACTACATCCGCAAGGAGTTGAATGACAGCCCGGATGTCACTCTCTGGTGCGCAGCCGTTGACCCTGTTCTCAACGATAAGAAATATATCGTGCCGGGACTCGGTGACGCAGGCGATTTGTGTTACGGCATCAAAATTCATCTATCTGATCGCTCGTAAATCTTATATGATCTATCTGCCTGCCGTGATCCTCACGGTGGGCATCGCTATTTTGAGCCTTACGGAGAGCACACAAATGCCCTCCGTCTCGCTCAATGATAAAGCCATACACGGCATGTTCTATACCCTGCTGGCTGTGCTCTGGATGATACCTCTGCGACAATCACCAATCACCAATCACCAATCACCAATCTACGCCGTCGTTCTTTTCGGAACGACCGCGTACGGTGCTCTTTTGGAGTTACTTCAGCATTACTGCACCCTCACCCGTTCCGGCGAATGGCTCGATGTCCTTGCCGACTTCCTCGGTGCTCTCATCGGAGTGATTATTGTTTACCTTGTCGAGATCTCGAGATCTCGTTATCACGACATCTCGAAATGACGACTCCTCTCTATGACATCGCATTGAGTTTTCTCTTCCGCACAAGTCTGCGTAAGAGTCTCGCCCTTCTCGACCGCTACAAGACGGCCGAAGAGGCTTGGCGGCATCTGGATGAACCAGGGATGAACGACAGTCTCAAGCGTGCGGAGCGCGAACTGGAATGGATCAACGCGCACGGCATACGCGTATGGACGCTCGCAGATGAGGACTACCCCTACCGTCTCCGGCAGTGTCCCGACAAACCCATCGTCCTCTACGGCAAAGGAAACTTGAACCCCTCCGACACACATATGGTCTCCATCGTGGGTACGCGGCGCGCTACCGAACGGGGCAAAGAAGAGACCGATATCCTCGTGCGTGAACTGCACGAGCGGCTGGATAACGTCACTATCGTCAGCGGAGGAGCGTACGGCATCGACATAGCCGCCCATCGGGCTGCCATCAAGTACGGAGTCCCGACGATCATCGTGCCCGCGCATGGACTCGACCGTATTTACCCTGCCCAGCATCGTTCCGAAGCTGTTGCTTCGCTCGCACAAGGAGGTATCCTCACCGAGTTCCCTTCGGGCACCGAACCCTTAGCCGCTAACTTCGTGCAACGCAACCGTATCGTCGCCGGCTTGGCTGATGCGGTCGTCGTAGTTGAGTCACGCGACAAAGGCGGCAGTCTCATCACCGCTCGCATGGCTACCGACTATGACCGCGACTTATTCGCCTTCCCGGGCAGACCCGAAGACGCCTCTTCGCGCGGGTGCAATGACTTGATAAGGGATAATACCGCCCAACTCATCAACTGCGCCGAGGACCTCATCCGCGCTATGCTGTGGCAATCCTCAAACGATATCAAACCTTCCAACCTTCAAACAACCATGGTAGATCTGCTCGCAGATGACCTTACCGAACGGCAAAAGACCATCCTTACCAAACTGCAGGAAGCCGAAGAAGGATTGCATATCAACCTCCTCGTCATGGAGACCCAAGAAGCCTACAGCGATGTGTCGTCCGACCTCATGATGCTCGAACTACAAGGCCTCGTTCGCTCTCTTCCGGGCGGAATTTATCGGTTTGCACGATAAAAAATCATAAAAAATGACATACACACTTGCGTATGTCAATTTTTTTTTGTAATTTTGCACGCAAAATTGATTTAACGCGTTAAAAATGGAAAATTTAAACAAGTATTTGGGAGTGCTTCTCCTTCTGTTGGGTGTAATTTGCCTGATCGTTTATAAGTATGCGTTGCCGGCGAACGGCTTGCTCATTGCAGGTATGGTCCTCGAGCTCGCAGGTATCCTGGCGTACATCTTTATCAATAAAAAAGCATAACTGAGGCATGGCGGGCCAAAGTGGATTCAATGATGCTGTGAAGTATCATCTTACCGGCATGTACCAGGATTGGTTCCTGGACTATGCTTCGTATGTGATACTCGAGCGTGCCGTGCCGGCTATTGAGGATGGTCTCAAGCCGGTGCAGCGCCGTATTCTGCATGCCATGAAGACGGTCGATGACGGCAAGTACAACAAGGTTGCCAACATCGTCGGCCAGACCATGCAGTATCACCCCCACGGTGATGCATCTATCGGCGACGCACTCGTCCAGCTTGGTCAGAAAGATCTGCTTATTGACTGCCAGGGAAACTGGGGAAACATCCTCACCGGTGACGGCGCTGCGGCGCCTCGTTATATCGAAGCGCGACTCTCGAAGTTCGCACTTGAGACCGTCTTCAATCCCAAGACCACCGAGTGGATGAAGTCCTACGACGGGCGTAAGAATGAACCTATTCACCTGCCTGTCAAGTTCCCGCTCCTCCTTGCGCAAGGTGTCGAAGGTATAGCCGTCGGACTCAACTCGAAGATCCTGCCGCATAACTTCAACGAACTGTGCGACGCATCGCTCGCGTACTTGCGCAACGAAGAATTCGCCCTCTATCCCGACTTCCCCACCGGAGGTGTCATTGACGTCACCCGGTATAACGACGGAGAAAGGGGTGGGGCAGTGAAGATCCGTGCGCGGATCACCAAGGCCGATGACAACAAGACGCTGATCATCACCGAGATACCGTTCGGTACCACCACCTCCAAGATCATCGAGACCATCCTCAAAGCCAACCAGAAAGGTAAGATCAAGATCAAGAAGATCGATGACTTCACGGCAGACACCGCGCGTATAGTGGTGCAACTCGCGCCCGGTTCCTCTTCCGACAAAGCCATCGATGCCCTCTATGCCTTTACCGACTGCGAGATCAATATCTCGCCTAACTGCTGCGTAGTCGAGAACCGCAAACCGATCTTCACTACCGTCAGCAACCTTCTCAAGCTCTCTTGCGACAACACCAAAGCGCTGCTCAAATGGGAACTTGAGATAGAAAAATCTGAACTCGAAGAGAAATATTTCTATACCTCCCTCGAGAAGATCTTCATCGAGAATCGTATCTATAAACAGGAAGGCTACGAGAACGCACCGTCCAAAGAAGCCCTCATCGCTTTTGTGGACAATGCCCTCACGCCATTCAAACATCTCCTCATCCGCGAGGTGCGCACCGAGGATATCGAGAAACTGTTCGAGATACGAATGATCCGCATCACCAAGTTCGACTCCAAGAAAGCCGATGAACTGATGAAGGACCTCGAGAAGAAGATCAAAGCTTGCGTCAAGAACCTCAACCACCTCACCGATTACACGATCGCATGGTTCGAGATGCTCAAAGCCAAATACGGCGAGGCATACCCACGGCGAACCGAAGTGCGTAACTTCGGCGCGATTAACGTCAAAGCCGTCGTCGAGAACAACGAGAAACTCTATATCAACCGCGAAGAAGGATTTGTCGGAACGAGCCTCAAGAAAGATGAGTACCTCTTCGACTGCTCCGATATCGATGACCTGATCATCTTCCATAAAGACGGGCGCTACAAAGTGACCAAGGTCGCAGAGAAACTGTTCGTCGGAACCGATATACTCCATATAGCCGTCTTCAAACGCGGCGATGACCGTACTGTCTATAATGTCGTCTATCGCGACGGCAAGAAAGGTACGTACTTCATGAAGCGTTTCAACGTCACCGGTGTTACCAAAGATAAGGAATACGACCTCACCCAAGGCAAACCCGGATCGAAGATCGTCTATTTCACAGCCAACCCCAACGGGGAAGCGGAAATCATCAAGGTGGCGCTCAAACCCCAACTGCACCTCAAAAAACTCGAGGTATGCAAAGACCTCTCCGAGCTGGCGGTCAAGTCGCGTACCGCACGCGGTAACGTGCTCACGAAGTTCGAAGTCAAGTCCATCACCCTCAAGGCCAAAGGTCACTCGACTCTCGGAGGACGTAAGGTATGGTTCGATCCCGATGTGCTGCGTGTTAACTATGACGAACACGGTATCTACCTCGGGGAGTTCTATGACGAAGACCGTATCCTCGTCATCAATAACGATGGTACGTATTACACCACCTCCTTTGATCTCACGGCCCATTTCGAGGATAACATATGGCGCATCGAGAAACTGGATACTGATAAGGTTTGGTCGCTCATCCAATGGAATGGTGAACTCAAATACTACTACGGCAAGCGTTTCCGTCTCGACGATGCGAACGCCAAAGTACAATCCATGCTCGGCGAAGATGCCGACTCCCGCATGGTGCTTCTCTCCGATAGAGCCGAAGCTACTTTCCGCGTGCATTTTGCCGATGAGGCCAAACCCGACCTCGATATCCTCATGGAGGAGTTCATCGACGAGAAATCCGCCAAAGCCAAAGGTAAACGTGTCACGACTCTCGACGTCGCTTCCTTCGAAGACATAACGCCCGCTCCCCCCGAGCCCGAGCCCGAAGAGGAAGAGATCCCCGAAGAAGAACCCGTCGAAGACGAATCGGTCGAAGTCTCGTCCAATGACCAATCACCAATCACCAATGACCAATCACCAATTGATATTGACGGTGTCCCCATGACCTTCGAAAAACCCAAAGACACCCAATTGGATTTATTCTAATGGAAATTATTCTTGGCAGTCAGAGTCCGCGTAGACGTGAGTTAATGGCAGGTTTAGACCTGCCGTTTACGGCAATCAATATCGATGCCGATGAAACCTTTCCGGAAGATTTGAAGGCCGGAGACATTCCTTATTATATTTCGCGCGCGAAAGCACGCGCATACGAACCCCATTTACAACCCGACCAACTCCTCATCACCGCCGACACCATCGTCTGGCTCGACGGACAGATGCTCGGTAAACCCCATGACGAGGCACAAGCCGTAGCCATGCTCCAACTCCTCCGCAACAAAACCCATCAGGTCTATACCGCCGTCACTTTCGCGCAAAAAAAACTTTCTACCGATAACTCTCAACTTGAATTGGAGACAATTGTGGACCGTACCGATGTGACGTTTGGTGATTTGTCGGACGAGGAAATCAACTACTATGTACAAAAGTACCGACCTTTAGACAAGGCCGGCGCTTATGGCGTTCAGGAATGGATAGGCTATGTGGCATGCACACAGATGCGCGGCTCGTATTTCAACGTCATGGGTTTCCCCGTGCACCGCGTCTATCCTATCCTCAAAGCACGTCTTTGATTATTCACCACCCGCTTCTGCAGGCATCTCAGCTGCCGGAGCAACTTCCTCTACCTGAATTGCAGACTGCTCGTCAGCTACTTCCTGCTGACCTGCACTAAATCCTACGGCTGCAATGCTGAATACGACGATGATAGCTATCAGCGTCCATGTGGCTTTCTCCAGAAAATCAGCCGTCTTCGGAGCTCCCATCACCTGGTTTCCGCTCGCAAAACCTGCTGCTAATCCTCCGCCCTTACTGTTCTGTACCAACACCAACAGCGTCAGCAGAATAGCCGCAATAACAATTAAAATAGTAATAAAAATGTACATAGTTATTTAATTTTTTATGATTTACAATAGCACTCTTTTCCAAAATCGGCTGCAAAGGTACAACTTTTTTTTGATATATGCAAATAATTTGTCATCTTTCTGCATTTTTTTCTTGCGAGTATCAAAAATTTTTCGTACCTTTGCAGCGGATTTAGAGAAAGGGTCAAAGGATGACAAATAGAATATCCAATTTTACCCCCCCCCATACGGCAAAAATGTCGTAAATGTAACAATACAATAGCAACGATATAAGCGGTGCGCACATGTTGTGCGTGCTGCTTTTTTGTTTCGTCCAAAAAGACCAAAAACAAACAAAAAAATATACGCGTATGAAAAAATTCTTTACTATTTTTGCGCTGGGACTGATGATGATGTCCCTTGGCGCACAGCCGGCACAAGCCGCAACCAAAGACGACGTCTCCGATGCGAAAGAGCAACTGAAGGATTATTATCTTGATGTGATGCCGCTGTTACAGATGGTGCCGATGGAGGCTTCGGAACTAAGCACATTAAAGAATGCGCTTAAAGCAGCAACGGATGTCTATAACAATCCGAATGCAACTCTGCAAGAAGTCAATGCACAAATTGCAATTTTGGATGCTATAGGGGGTTCCCATGGGCAAGGCTTTTTTGATTTTTACAGAACAATGCTTATACCGGAAATAACTGCTTTGGCAGAGGAAGACGACAACGAGGAGTGCCAAAAGATTATTGCGGATGCCATTGCGCTGGTCAACGAACAGTTAGGGACTTATGATCCGGAAAAGACCTTTAAGGAAAACGCGCAAAAAATTGAGCCGATATCACATTTACTAACTGACGTAAAAGATGCTCTTGAGAAGGCGCGTCCGAAAGTATATACGGAGTTTGATATATATACCCAAACATTGACCTATTTCTATAACAATAAATACGATAAAGACAACCCAAACCATAGGCTCTACGACCTAGACGATTATTACCGTTTTAAAACAATAAATGAAGAAATACAAACGGCTATCATTGATGCCTCGATGAAGGATGCGAAACTGACCAGTATGGCAAAAATGTTTTACTGCGGGGATGTATATGAGGCTACAATTACGCTGCCCAATCTAACAACCATCATCGGATTGGAAAACCTGAATACAGAAAACGTAACGAACATGTACTGCATGTTCAGAGGCTGCAAGAGCCTGCAGGGGAAGTTGGATTTAAGCCATTTCAGTACCGAAAAGGTGGAATATATGATTGGTATGTTCGACGGTTGTGAAGCGTTGACGGAAATCGACCTCAGGGGCTTTAACGTCAAAAATGTGCAATCAACGGAAAGAATGTTCTCTGGCTGCAAGGAACTGACAACCATCTACTGCGACAACGATTGGAGTATAGAGGCTACTTCTTTAAGTGCATCGAGCAATATGTTTAGTGCTTGCTCCAAACTGGTCGGCGGAAACGGCACTAAGTATGACAGCAACTTTACCGGCGTGAGCTATGCCTGTCCGGATGGATTAAACGATAAACAAGGCTATTTTACCACTAATCTGCCTAAAATCTACACCGTTTATGACGGCGACGTGACGCTGACCTATTATTACGATAGAAATTATAATGAGCGCAAGAGCGTGGGCACGGTAGAGTTCTATGATCCGGATAACGTCCTTAAGCAGGCACGTTGGAAAGAATACAGTGATGACGTGGAAACGGTTATTATTGATCCATCGATGAAAAACGCGCCCCTGACATCATTGAAGGGAATGTTCTACCCGGGCTATGATTACGAGGAAGGCGACGATTATCACTTGAGTTATGCAG
>Ga0310690_10006040_pt1 | contig 16105 bp, 26 predicted proteins | sample AusTroGonzalo_MG_2_FD_207661 | JGI IMG/M metagenome (GOLD analysis project Ga0310690, IMG submission 207661) | Bovine rumen microbial communities from tropical cattle in Woodstock, Queensland, Australia - Gonzalo_04 (v2) (version 2) | ecosystem: Host-associated > Mammals > Digestive system >... | reverse complement strand
GGCTGGGATAGGATTCACGCCAGAGGGCGTCCAGCCATACGCCGGCGCCGGCATAACATTCGGCTATTCCTTCTAACAAAAAACCCCGCCGTCCTTTCGGAAGGTGGGGTTTTCAATTAGTATTCCATGATCGGGTACATGACTTCGGGGGCCATATGTCCGATGTATGGGATTGCTCGTATCGTGTTGTACTCGATGAACTCTACGGCGTCCTCGTAGGTCATGTCGTCCTCGTCCATGAGGCATCCGCACATTTTCTCGAAGTCGTATACCGCCCGGCCGTCCGTGGTGATCCCGATGAACGCCTCGCAGTAGCTTGGGTTCTCGAATACGATCGTCTCCTCGTACCCGTGGTCACACAGGTATTCCTTTATCTCTTCCAGTGTCTTCATAGCAGGGAGCACATCTTTTCGTACGCTTCGAGTTCGGCCTGGTAGACACCAGGGAGCGAGAGCATGTCCTCCATCTTCCGGACCAGGTGCGTGATCGTCGAGTGATTCCTGTGCATGACGCGGCCGATCGACTCGTAGGAGAATCCCTCGTTGTGCATGTGGTAGGAGATGAAGGCGCGCATCGTGGAATTCTCGGCGGTCCTTGAGTTTGATAGTTTCCAACCGGTTGCCTCCTCTGCGGCCATCCTTACCAGTTCGTACCTGTCGGACGCCCTCTGTGCGATCAACTTCTTCGTGTCTTCTACGATCTCTTCGTTAGTACGTTCCTGTTCCGGTTTCATCTTCTGCTTCTCCAGTTCCTCCCTTAGCTTAATGTTTAGCATCCGTACGGTTTCCTCCTCGGCAGACAGTTTGTTTGCCCGTTCATCCAGGTGGACCTCGTACTTCGATAGTTCATCCTCCAGCTCGTCGAGCTGGTCGGAGCGGTAGTAGATGTAGAGTGTCCCGGCGATCACGGCGACCGCGAGAACAGCGGTGATTAGTGTGAGCATATTATTTCAAATAGAATGATTCCAAAAGTTTCTCGTCTACGATTCCCTCTCCGGGCTGCTCGCGAATGAACTTGAAGATCCTGTCGACTACTTCTGTATCGACCGACTTATCCGCGAACAGGAGGATGAGCCTGGCGAGCTCGTTTGCTTCGTCGAGCCAGACGTCCACGTTCTGGTAGTTGTAGTTTTCTTCTACCTCCCAGATGTCTTGTGTGAGCCGGTCCTGGAGAATACATGCGGTGCGAACTGCCTTGGTGTACCGGTTGAAGATCTGCTTCTTCTCCTGCTTGTACGCCTCTCCGCGCTTGGCCATCATCCACTCGCTATGCCGGATGATTCGATCCATTGCGAGGCTCATGAGGTACAGGGCGTTCGTCATGACACCGCATTGCCGTTCGATCGTGTTCTTATCCGCCATAGTATCTATCCTCCCGTTCGAAGTCCTCGCATTTCCCGCCCTTGAATCTCGGTTCGATCTCGAGGTACTCCCGTTCCTCGTTGTCCAGCCAGCGGTTGAATTTCTCGCACACGGGCCTTACCTGGCATCCGTCACCGGAGCATGTCAGATTATTCTTTACCATCGTTGTACATTTTAAGCACTTTCTTGTAGTACATTTCCTCGGTCTGGAACTCTGCGGTGAGGTCGGCCTCGTCTATCTTCATGTGCGGGATTAGATAGTCGGCTATCTCCACGATGCACTTGACGTCCTTCCATGTGAGTTGTTCCTTCACACCGGCGGTGTAACCTTTCATATAGTATTCCTCGCAGAGGTCTACATCGCCTTCCAAGTGGTTGTTCGGTTTTCCCGAATTACCTTCAAGGGTGCCTAGGAAGGAAAGGATTTCGTTGTATGCTTCATCCTTGCAACTTGTTTCAAACGAAGTTTGGGCGGCACAAGAACCTCGGATGAGTTGTCCTTTCAGCCGTTCAATCTCGGCTTTGATTGTTCCGATGATGTTCATAGCGAGTTGATTTTCATAATTATATCAGCCAATCCACACAAATAACCGATAGACCAAGCATCACCATTATCCGCAGAATCCTTGATTGGCCCGCTATCGTGCATATCCTTTGCCCACTCCAAGAGAGCGTCCTTGCGGATGTACACAATGTTTTGTGAACTGAAAACTGGAAGAGAACAGGCAGAGGATGTTCCATCGAAGTAAATCTTGTCTGGCATCATTTTGAATCCGTTTTTGTTACCGTTTCAACATTTGAATTAGGGAGCTTTCTTCCCGGACAATTGACACAGTCGTAATGCGGATTGGTGCAATGGGTTCCGTCGCAGTAGAAGGGCTGATTCAAAAATGGGAAATGAGGAATGCCGTACTCTTGTTTTGCAAGAGTATCAATACATTCTTTCGCGGTCTCCTTGATGATAGTTACGGGGACATTCCCCACCCCAGCGCAAAGGAATCCACGATGGATTGCTCGTTCAAAGTCGGTAAGACCGGAGTAGTCTTGTTTCTCCACGGGCTTCTGCTCTTTCTGCTTTTCGAGCCAAGCAATACATCTATTCTTATTGTCACCGTCGGCAAATGCAATCTGTACCGCACGAATACATTCTATCCTTATCTTCTCGTCCTCGCTATCGCGGAGTTCGGGAAGAATTACACGAATCACTTTCTTGATGCCCTCGTCGCAGTCTGCATCATCATAAGACAAATACTTCTTCGCCCGTTCCAGAGCCTCGTTGTATTTCTTTTCGTATGTGTCCATCAGTTTCCCTCCCGTTCCATTTCTTTCAGTTCAACTTCGTCCATATAGCGGTCGTAGTCCTCCTCGGGATCGTAGTCGTTGTCGTACTCGTCGTCGCCGAAGTACTTATCGAAATTCTTATCCTTCCAGTGTCTCATTGTTCTTTCTTTCTTCGATTACTTTCTTCGCCGTCCTGGTATATCCATGCTTCTGGAACGGCTCGATGTAGATCAGTTTATAATCCCATTCGCGTTTCTCATTCTTGTACGGTTGCATCCGGAAGTGGCCACGGACCATGAACCCTTCCTTCCTCACGATCGTCCGGAACCAGGAGCAGTCCGTGTACTTGATCGGCAGATCCGAGTCAACAAGCAAGGTGTCTTTCTTCTCCGGGTCGTCCTCCGACGGGATCTCGACCTTCTTAAACGGCTTCGCGTCTATGGTCTCTACTTCTGCGTACCTCTTGAATAGGTGGAAAAGGATCGGGATTGCGGAGAAGTATGCTGCCGGTGGCCTCTTTTTAAGGTTTGCCAGCAATTCCGGAGACGCCCACTTCGTTATGAAAGTTCCCCCGTGGTTCGATGCGCAAATTGGTGCGCCGTCGTGCATCACGAAAATGTTCGACATGAAAGTTCCGTTCTCAAAGAACTCTATACCGTAGCAAATCGCTCGTTTCTCATACAGCAGTGTCCCACAAAACTTCTGACCTGCGAGCATCTTGCACGTTTCCCTCGTCATTATCTTGTCTCTGTTCGCATTGGCCGCGTCGAGGAATGCGCATGAAACCACATCGATCTCGTGAGCAAATATCGAACAGAACAATGGCCACTCTTCGAACATTGTTTTGAGTGCGCTAGGCAGATCGCCGTCCTCTAGGTCTTCCATCGACGGGGCGAATATTGGGATATACTTCCGGAAATCCGGATGCTCCCTCAGTGGCTTCGGCCATTTGAGATACCGAAGTATCGGAAATCTCTTCTCCGTTACTCTCATTACTTATCATCCTTGAAGTTGTACTGCGGTCCCCAGGTAGGGACGAACTTTCCTTCAGCCTTCATCCTCTCGATCTCCTTCCAGAACCGATCCTGTCCCTCCTTCTCCTTCCGAGATTCCTCGTCGCGGATGATAGCCTTTGCCCGCTGCCGTTTCTCGCCGGCCATGAATCCCATCAGGAACTGGACGACAGTTCCGGCGGTGATCCCGAAGAAATCGCCGTACTCTTTCGTGATGCCACGGCGGAACGCCTCCTGCATCTCGATCTGAGTGAGCCACCGGATGGAGTTGTCGTCCATGATAGCCTGGTCGGTCATCGAAGCCTCGACCAGGAGGTCGATCTCGCTGGTGATGCGGGCCGAGTGCGTCATGTAGTTCAGCGCGTTGATCTGCCCGCATAGCCATGCCAGCCTTGTGTCGTTCTCCAGCTGGCAGTACTTCGGTACGGACTTGTCCTGGATGAGTGCCGCGAGTTTCTCGGGCGTATCGATGCTACTGCTCGTCCGGAGTATCTGTAATGCCGTTTGTTGTTCCTGTGTTGCCGGTACCATAAATCAATCCGATTAAACTTTTTGCTCTTTGTGCGACGTCCATGCTTTGTTCGAACCGCGACACCTGCCGCTTGTTGTCGTAGTTCCCTTCGTGGACTTTCATCCAGTTCTGCCCGTTCGAGAAGAACCAATCGAAAGAAGCCACCCACTTCGTCTCTCCCTTTCCGTTGCAGAAGTCGGAGTCGTTGATTTTCCGGAAGCATTCCAGCAGGATCTCCTTGGACTTCGCGAATCCGCCCATCTCTTCGAAGCGGAGTTTTATTTTCTCCTTTCTCGTTTCTGATAGGCCGACGATTTTCGGGACGCTGCGCGTCATTGCCCCGTTCCACATCTGCATGATTTCAGAAAAAGGCGGCGGCACAGAAAACGGCCCGTCCGTTTTCCCGGAACCTTCGTCAGAAGGTTCCCCTTTTATTTCTTCTTGGGGGAATAATAAGGGGGTTAATGAAGAGGAGTCCGAGGAGGAACTATTAGGGACCATCGTAGAGGGGGACTTCTTCTTCCGGTGTGTCGATCGTGTGTCGCTGAGTGTGTCGATCGTGTGTCGCTCGTCTGTGTAACTATCAATATCACAGACTGTTATCTGTGTCGATCGTGTGTCGCTGAGTGTGTCGATCGTGTGTCGCTCCTTCAGTTTTAACATGCACGTACGCACCTGCCGGACCGACATGTTCAGTTCCTTTGCAAGACCGCGGATCGATGTCGAGAATGTCCCTCCGTCACGATCTGCCACGAGCAGTACGTTGACGAGGAAGAGTAGCATCGTGCTATCCTTCGCGTACTCCTCAAGAAGCGAACGGTCGAAACTAATTCTTTCCTGTGACATCTTTCTTCCTCAGTTTCCTTGCAAGCAACGTCGCCTTACGCGCGTCCTCCTTCTCCTTTAAGTTCAGCCCTTTTCTGCGTGAAAGAGAGTCCAGGAGTCGGAGGGCGGATGCGTAATCGGCGTTAGAGAGTTGCTTCATATGACAATGCGTAATGCATTGATATATACTACCAAGGGAGGTCTCCGTCAGAGACGCTATCCTCTGTGTTCTGAGGGACGTAGGACGGAGCCTGTGGAGGGAGTTCCGTCCCCTTCTTTTCCTCATCTTCGATGACCGTAATCCCGTAGACTTCGTTCTTCCCGAACCACCGGCCGTTGTATTCGCGGGCGTCCGGTCTCCAGTCTACGCGGATTTTAGTCCCGATTTCGCAGGCGATGATCGTGTTCACCTTCTCATCGCCGAAGACGTTGAACATGACGTGGCGCTCGTAGTCCTGCTCGTCGGTGTACTTCAGCACGAAGTCGACGGAAGTCCAGTCGTTGCCCTTCTTCGTCTTTCCGGTTCGCGGTTCGCCGACCCACTCGAGTCGTCCCTCCCATGGGGCTACTTTGTTTGGTTTCATATCTATTTAGATTTGGGTTTCTTCAACAGGAAAGACCGAGATCCCGGCACGGTCTTGCAGTACTTGTCGTAGAGGTCCGGGTTCTCCTCCGCGAAACGCTTGGAATCGAAGGACATCTTGTCCTTTCCGGACTTCCAGGTCAGCAGGACGTTGCCGTCCGTATCGAGGAGCGCCTCGGAATCCTCCATGTACATCTTGAGCGAGTCAGTCAGCATGGAGATCTCATCTCCGAGCGCGTCGTACATGGCCTTCTTCTCGCGCAGTTCATCCAGCTGCTGGATAGCCTGCTCATCGGCCTCGATGGACTTGTCCGGGGTGGACTTCGGAACCTTCACTGCGAGGTCCTCGACGTTGACCGCGTCCGGTTCCTTACCACCGAGGACGTTGTCGTACCAGAATTCGGTCACGCGGTCGGCGATCATCTGGGCGAACTCCTCGTCGTACTCTACGATGAACCTGCCGAAGGTCAGGCCGCCCTGGATGTAGATGAGTTCCGCCTGGTGGATGCCGGTGACGTACATCTGATACATCACCTGGGCCAGGTAGTAGTCCGGGATGGTCTCTCCCATCTGGATCGACGTGGACTTGACCTCGAGGAGTTTCTTCCTACCTTTCACGATACGGTCGGGAGTAACCCGCATGTACGGATGCTCCGGGTGTACGTAGATGATGTCTGCTGCGCTGGCCTTGATAACCTGCTCTCCGGTCTCGTGCATCCACCACTGGACGACGGCATCCTCCAGGTAGTGACCACGGCGCATGGCTTCGTTCTCCTCGGTAGGGGGGACCTGCTTCGTCTTCTTAAGCCAGAGGGAAAACGGTGTCTCCCAAGGGCTGAGGCCCAGGATCGCGGCTACTTCGCTCGCCCCGATCCCGGCCTCCCTCGCCTTCAGCCACTCGTCGTGGCTCTTCGGTCTGATGACGATCGGCTTCATTACTGTTCCTCCGGTTCAAAGATTTCTCCGGTCTCCGTGTCGGCGGGCATGTCGTCGATGGTATGGGCGGGCGCCTCTTCGTGGCGGGCCTTCATCTCGGCGATCTTCTGCTTGACCTCATTCGCCTTGGCCTTCGCGGTCTCGGTGACCTCCGGCTGGGGCTGCTCGTCCGGCATGTTGTCGGCGTAGGTGGAGGTTCCCTGCTCGTTGGCCACGGACTGGTCGTCGCTGATGGCGGACAGTACCTCGACGGACTTCGGAGCGTACTTCTTGATGATGTGCTTAAGCACGGTCTTGAGGGCCATCCCGTCGAAGTTGTCCTTCCACTGCCCGTAACCCTTCTTGTAGGTCTGGCTGTAGCGAAGGGCGTGTGCCTTGCATTCCTCGACGGTCCAGTAGACGGTCTTCTCGAAGCCGTTCATCAGCTTGATGTAGGCCATGTAACCGATGACCTTGTCCGAGGTCTTCTTCTCCTCGTCGAAGATGTACTCGCCGGTGAACTTGTTGTGCTTGACGAGTTCGCCCTCGTGGACGACCTCGTTGGCGACGAACTTCACCTGGCCAGTACGCATCAGGAGTTCGACCCAGCCGTCCCTCATGATCTGGAACTGGCACAGGGTCTTTCCGGACTTACCGTCCTTGTATGGGATCATACCGGCGTACCCCAGGTTGGGGTCGATCGGGAGCCCGAGAGCGGTCGCCTTCATCGCGGTGTACATGAGCGACATGGGCTCGCACACCTGGAGGTTCTCGTTGTTCGCGACCGCGCTGATGAGCGTGGTGACAAACTGATCCTTCTTGTTACCCAGGACGGACTGGAGATACTCCTGCGTCCGGGTATCCTTCATGACCCCGTTGAATCTCTGCAGAGGGGTCTGCTGCTTCTTCACAATTTCGTTTGCCATATATATATAGATAGGTTAAAGCCAGTATGCCTTGACGCGCTTACCGGTGTTGGTAGTCACGAACTCGGACTTGATGTCGTGCCCCTCCGCCCTGAGGTCCGCGATGCGGGCCGGGAGACGGAAGCACTGGAATTGGACAAGGGCGTCGATGCCGGTGATCCGGTTGCCCTTCTGCATGTAGGCCAGGATCATCTTCGCCTGGGAAGCGGAGCTAGCCTCGTTGAGGTTGATGTTCTCCTCCATGGCCTAGTCGAAGTAGGTGACGGTATGGAGGGCGAGGCGGTTGTCCTCGATGATCACGCCTCTGCGCTTGATCTCCGCCCAGAGTTCCTCGATGGAGTAGTTCTGGATGGTCGGGTTGTCGAGCACCACGCCGGCGGTCTGTTGCTCTCTTTCTTGGGCTACAATATGTTCCATGTCAGTGTTCTTTACGGTCACACGTTTGTGGTTTCTCTGGTACTCACGCTGGGCGGCCCGCTTCTTACCGAAGATTTCCTCGGCGACGGAGGTGATGAAGAGTTTGTTCGGCTTCATCGCGATTGGGTTCCAGTTGTAGACGGCGTGTTTCTTGTCGCCGGTCTTGATGAGTGAGCCTCGCTTGACGAGGACGGTAGCGACCCTCGAGCAGTTATAACCGAGGGGCTTGAATCCTCCGCGGTATTCCTCCTGGGTGAGCTCATAGATCGTTTCGATGGCCTCCTTGATTTTCTTCAGAGACTCGGGCTTGATGTTGGTTTTCTCAGTCATGGTTTATGTGTTCTTTGGTTTCACTTGATTTAAGGTAGAGCCCACAGGCGAGTGCGACTGCGAGTGCTGAGGCATCGTAGGTGATGACCTTCTTCCTTGGTGTGTCCTCCGGCCATTCACCAGCGAGGAACACGACCGCACAAAGGCAGATAATCGTGACGATAGCTTTGATAATATTCCTCATATGTGTTGTTGTTGGTTCCATAGAAAGGGGGAGGGGCTCACACCCGTCCCCCGGAAACGTTACTTGTATGATAAGATTATAGTGAATAGAGTAGCAAGAACTGCTACGGAACCCCGGTCGGGCATCACCCCTCCCGGGATTTGGGTTGGTTAGAAGGAACTCATCTTGGAGATTTGCACTCCGTCCTGTCCTTTGGCAAGACTAATGGATAAAACATGTGGTGTCTGTATCATCAATGAATGAGAACTCAAACTTTTGCATATAATCGGACCTCGGTCTAATACCCCTAATCCATTGACCGATGCTTGAGCTTGTGGTTCCGAAGTATCTTCCGGCTGCTCTTGTAGATATAAAGAAAAGTCTCTCTTTTGTTTCTTTATTCTCGGCGACAACTGGTTTGTTGTTTGCGACCTTTTTCAAGTTGTGGTCGTAGGCGTGTTGAGAATTCATCTGTGCAGAGCACCATTCAAGATTATCTAGCCGGTTATCAGTCTTCACCCCATTAATATGATTTATCTGAGGGAAGTTATTCGGATTCGGTATAAAAGCGCAGGCCATGATCTGATGGATTCCCTTGTCGTGCCTGACTCCGTTCTTATGGAGCGTGATGACGGAATACCCATTCGAGTTGATGCGAGGTTTTTTAATTTTGCCACGCTTCACGTTCAACACGCGCCCGTCGTTACTGATCTTATAGACCTCCTCGTAACCGGCGACATCTTTCCAAACTCTCATAGTATATGATAGATTAATGGGGTTCAAAATTCCCGGATGAACCACAAAGACCCGGGACCTTGCGACTTCAGGATGTATACTATACCACAAAAACTTTAAACACACGGTTGCGGTTCTATCGCCTCGCGGCGAATTATCATCTTCTAGCAAAGGGCATCGAACGCCCGCAGGATATGTTTCCCAAGGATGTAGCTCTTCCGGTTGAACCGGCGCGACTTCGTCTCGGGGAGATACCCGAGCTTGCGCCAGCGGTAGATGGTCTTCCGATCCTTCCCGAGGAGGATTCCGGCTTCCGTGAAGGAGTAGTGCCCTTCCAGTGCGACGTTCGGTCTGGTTGTCATGACTGTTTCTTTGTTACTGTTACTATGGCCTGCTTGGCCTCAAAGTCGATCGATACGGAAACCTGTTTGTTTCCTTCCCTGCTGAATTCGGATGCCCGGACTCGGAGGGTGAGCAGATCCCCGGGGTTGTCTACAACGACTACCTTAGGGATGTTCAGTGGCATGGCGTCGAGAGCGAGTTTCCACTTTCGCTCCTTGAATAATTCTTGGTATTCGTTTTTCATCATAGTTTCTGTTTTCGTCTCCATCCGCTTTCTCTCATCCGGGGACTTTGGACAAACCCGGCATCGGCGCGTTAAGACGGACTTTTGATTTGACTGATGGGGGAGTACTGTTGTTCGTCCCTTTGCGCCGATTTCTCCCGGCTTTCATCGCAGCTTCCTCCGCTGCCGCGCTGCGGCCTCGTTCTCTAATACCGCTTTCTTCTATCGCCCCGCGCTCGGAGCTATCCAGCCAGCCACACCTCTTACACCATGGCCTTCGGACTGGAGCCGTGTCGTGCAACTCCGCGGCTTGCACACCGCCGGAACGCTTGGTTCCGCAAAGAACTCGGTGGTAATTACGAGATAACCCAAAGAAACTCTTGGAAATAAGCGAGAGCCTTGCTATATTTGCAGCAACTTGGCTATGTTGGGGCTTTTTTACAGGGCCCTCGCTCTCTCTTTGTCTCTAATTCCAAGGGCAAAGATAGGGCAAATTCCTGTAATAACAAACAATTTTCGAGAAAATCTCGAAATAAAATTTTTTAATTTGCTTTATCATGGAGAACGAAGGAGTTAAAGACCGGCTTATGATGTTCTTGAAGTTCAAGAAGATGAGCCAGGCAAAGTTCGAGAAAGCCCTCGGCACGAGCAATGGCTACGTGAATAGCATACGATCTTCGATGCAGCCGGACAAGTTGCAGAGAGTCGCCGAGTTGTACCCGGAGTTGAATATCTCCTGGCTCATTATCGGAGAGAAACTCGGTGGCCCGATGCTTAAAGGGTGCGCGGACGAGCCCAAGAAACCGGAAAGGCCGGAGCAATCTACGGCGTCCCTCCCGCTCATCCCGTTCGATGCGGTGGCCGGCCCGGGAGATCCGGTCTACGAGGACGAGAGGATCGAGAACTACTACACCGTCTCCGAGTTCAAGGACTCCGACTTCCTCATCCGCGTGAAAGGCGATAGCATGTCGCCACACTTTGCGGGAGGCGATCTGCTGGCCTGTAAGAATGTCCGGGATATCTACTTCCTGCAGTGGAACCGTGCGTATGTGATCCTGACGAGGAGCCAGGGAGCGATGGTCAAGAGAATCCAGCCGTCCGAAAGGGAAGGATGGATCAAGTGCGTATCCGACAATCCGAAGTACGCTCCGTTCGAAGTACCCATGGACGACGTCGTCTCCGTGGCCCTCGTGAACGGATCAATCTCCCTGGAGTAATGAACGAGCTATCGGAGAGGCTTTCCCTCGCCGTCGAGTTCCTTAAGAGGAACGGGTACGCGGGCGCGGACGCGGACATCGCGAGGAAGATCGGTGTCGTGTCGTCCACCTTCTGCATGGTCCTGAACGGGACAAGGGTCCCAGGTTGGGGCCTGCTGCTTGACCTCTGCGACAACTACCCGATCAGTTTCCGGTGGCTGCGTACGGGGAAAGGGAGCATGGTTAAGGACGACACGGAACTTTCTCTCCTCAGAAGGATCGAGGAACTGGAGCGGGAGAACGAGGAACTGAAGAGAAAAAAATAAAGACAGGAGCCCGGAATGCTTGCAAAACGCTTGCAAGAAATTTCAGACCTTTGTAAAGTATTAGGAACCAGGCGTTTCCCATCGTTGGAAAATGCTTGACAGGCAAGAGGTCGGCAGTTCAAATCTGCCAGTCCTCACCACCACATAACTATTTGGTTTCTAAGAAGTTACATTGGTGAAAGACCCCGGTTTCCGCGTGAAATCGGGGTTATTTTTACGCCCCGAAAACGGGGCATTTCGGGGCATTTCGGGGCATTTTTAGGGGTAACGCTTGCAAATTTATTGCAAGAAAATTGCCTACTTTGTAGCAGCAACCGAACAATTTTGAAACCGAAATAGTTATGGCAAACCTTTATTTCTACCATGACAAGCGGGCGCCACGTAAGGATGGCAGCTGCCCGCTGAAGATCGCCCTCTCCCACAAGCACACGACCGTGTTCTCCCCGCTCGAGATAAACCTCAAGCCGGACGAGTGGGACGCTGACAACCGGCAGGTCGTACAGAGGCCGGACAAGAAATTCCTCAACGTCATCATCCGGAAGCGGATGGCCGAACTGACCCTGGCCCAGCAGCGGATCATGCTGCGCGACGACATCGACTCCCTTTCCGCTCGGGACGTCATGAAGATGATGATGCGCGGTACAGAGACCGTCGACCGGCCGGAGGATCTCGACTACGTCATCCCCGTCTACAACGAGTACATCACCCTGGCCAAGAAGCCGAACACCGCAGCTACGTACAGGTCCTCGCTGAACAACCTCAAGGAGTACACGCAGGACATCGACTCGCTCCGGTTCAAGGACATCAACGACGCGTGGCTGCGTCGATATATGAAGTGGCTGTCCGAGGAACGCGGCATGTCCGTCAACGGTGCGAACGTATACCTCCGGAACCTGAGGACGGTGTTCAACTTCGCGATAAGGAACAGGTATACGATGGCGCGCTACCCATTCAAGGACATAGACATGTCCACCGTCGAGCCGGAGAAGGACGAAATCCCGTACGAGAAATTCCTGGAGTGGGTGTCCAAGCCGATGACGGACAACCGCGCATTCTACCGGGACCTTTTCATGCTCTCGTACTATCTCTGCGGAATCCGTCCGGTCGACCTGCTCAACGTAAAGAAGGACCAGGTCGTGGACGGCCGGCTCGTCTACTATCCGGAGAAACTGAACGGCAGGACGAAACTCTCCATCAAGATCGAACCGGAGGCGTGGGAGATCATCCACAAGTACGAGGGGAAGGAACACCTGCTGCGTATCCTGGACGACCGGGGTGACTACAAGTCCTTCATGCAGCACTGGAACAAGGCGCTGAAGGCCATCGGGACCGATCTCTACACGCCGACCAGGTGCGGTAACGGGAAGGTGTATCAGCTAATCAAGCACGTCGGGATCATCCCGTACATCACCTGCTACTATGCCAGGACCTGCTGGGCCACGTATGCATATAACATACTTGAAATTCCGTTGGATACGATATCCCAGTCATTCGGCCATAAGAACGGCCTGAAGGTTACGAACTTCTACGTCAAGCGAAATAACGAGCGTGTCGACGTGGCGAACAGGATGATGATTGACAGACTGAAGAAAGATCTGTCAGAATTTCACAAATTGTGAGCCGGGGATTTCCCTATACCGTTACCTTGTGGCGTAAATTGAGAAACGTATGAAAAAGGTATTGATCCTCTTCTCCATCCTGCTGGCTTCGGCCTGCTCCAGGGCTCCTATGATGCGCGAGGTCGTGTTCCACACGAACCTCATCGAGAGCGGTGCGCTCACCAGGGCCTCCGACCACGACGAGATCCTGTCGCTCATCGAGTCCACGTATCCGACGATCCAGCCGAAGCTGCACTACAGTGACGACGAGTACGTATCCGTCCCGCTGGACTCCCCGGTCAACGTGAGGCTCGGCTACTGGCTCGTCGACTGGTATAGCCCGAGCATTACCCACATGTCCGACGCGATGCACTATTCCTACTTCGCGCTCAAGCCGTACATGGAGATCACCAGCTGGACGAACATCACCGCGACACAGACCGAATACGACCTCCCGGTCCGCTTCGTCTCATCCGCCTTCGTCTATGACGCGAGGGAGGTGTCGAGGGTGAACTACAACGCCAGCAACGGGAACCTGCCGTCCACGAAGATCACCTTCAACGTGGCGTCCGCGAACTACGCCTGCTTCTTCCTCAACTGGGACAAGGACGAGGAGGACGGCATCCTCATGCTGCGGGTCTTCCCCCTGGACGATAGCGGAAAGATCACCACGTTCTACTTCTCCTATGTCTACGATGAGTGGCAGGGGAACCCGGTCCACAAGCTGGAGTACGGACACTACTACGTCCTCCATCCGGACTCCGTCACCGACGTCGACGCTTCCTTTCGCCTCTCCTACCCCGAGTGGGTGTGCGATATTGACTAGATAACGATTAAAAGAATAACGATATGCCTACCTCCAATGTAAGACAGTTGACGGATAACGGGGTGCCCGTATATCCTATCACCGATAGATCCCTTGTCATCGGCCTGCAGGACCACGCATTTGCGACGTATGTCATGGCTTGGGACGGCGCCTCCACCCCCGTTCCCGCGAACATTCCGGCCGGCGTCGTCGTTACCTACAACGGGACGGACTACACCGGCACTCTCGCCGCCAGCGCGTCCACCGCGCAGGACCTCTACCTCGTCGCCTCCGGCTCCCAGCCCGGCGAATACGACCGCTACATTACCACTCATGTCAGCAGCACATACGCGTGGAACGCACTCGGCTCCACCGCGATTGTGTCCCCGGTCATCGCTGACGACCTCGTCACCAACGACTCCAGCAAGGCCTTGTCGGCCAAGCAGGGCAAGATCCTTGGCGACAAAACCAGCGAATTAGAGGCCAAAGTGAGTGACTTGGAGGCAGAGGTCGGAGACACTATCCCCGACCCGGATAGGCAAGACTTCCCGGCGGAATCGTGGACTACGGGGAAGTTCATATATAGTAACACGGGACTTGAAGGGAATGTATCAAGTGATGTGAGCGATAGCAACGAAATAGATGTTTCTGCGGCCGCAGGGAAAACCATCCATTATTTCCGTATTGCCTTGACGAACGCATCCGGCACTATCGGAATGGCGTTCTATGATTCAAACAACGCATATATTTCTGGAGAGCCGGGACTTTACGGCCATTCTTCGACAACGATGGTGGACGGGGAAATCCTCGTCCCGTCCAATGCGAAATACGCAAGATTTTCTTGCCTTACTGCACAAAAGGGTAATTTCTACGCCTATGTGGAAATCCCCGGATTTATATTCTTGAACGGTATCGGGAAACAAGTGCAAGACCTTGAAGAAGGTGTCGGGGGCTTGTCCGTTATGAAGGTTGAAAGCACAAACGCAGACTTCAAACTTACGGACAAAGACGGATATGCGATTCTTGAACTTGACGGGGGAAACATCAAAACAAAGAACTTTGATTCCAATGGGATGCCGTCCGTGGAAAGTACTTCCATAGATTTAAACATTTCTGACGGGAACGGGAAATCCGTGCTGAAACTGAAAGACGGAGGAATAAAGACAAAAAATTTTGATTCCGAAAAACTCCCGAACATCGAAGATTCCCTTGCTGACTATGAGATAGCAGATGCGGACAACGATGTCCTTATGAGGATAAGACGGGGGCATATCGTTACCGCCAATTTCGATTCCGAAAAGGCCGAAGTAAACCAGATGGCCGGAAAGAAAATCGTCTGGTACGGGACTTCAATCCCGGCGGCTGGCTATCCCGAAATTTGCGGCGAATACCTTAACGCAACGGTACATAATGAAGCGGTCGGTGGCTCTATGTGCCGGATGGGTATGCCATACGCAACCCCGGACAATCCGCTCGGAGATATGTACGGAATTGTCGGCCTTGCTTGGACTGTGGTTGGCACTTCTTTAAGTATGAAACAGTCGGAAAAGAACGATATTTTCTTGAATTGGACAACGGCAAGACGGCAGGCCAATCTTATCGCACAAGGATATACGGCTGAACAGGTCGCAAATGTGAAAGGATGGGGCGAGTTGCTGACAGGAAATCCCCCGGCAGACATTATGAGCAGTTCCTACGATTTGTATCGCAAGATGTACTACGGGATGTCTTACGATTCATCCACCGACATAGAGGCCGGATTAGGGTACATTCCGGGAAAGGTAGAAAAATACTTGACCGAAGATTCGTTCCCGGATTTGTGGGTGTTCGACCACGGCCACAATGATGACAAGGACAACCCGGCAAGTGAAATAGAAACAATCCCGACACCGTTCAACGATAGGCACTATTTCATTGGCTCGGTGAACTATCTTATCAACTACATTCTGCAATACAATCCCCGTGCAAGGTTTCTCATCATAGGCCACTATGATAGGGACGAAATAGGTGTATTCCATCACGAAGAGGTCACGGATGCACAAATAAAACTTGCAGAGTTTTGGAACGCCCCGATTTACAAGACTTGGGAGTATTCCTTTGTCACTCGTTCCCGTGTTGTTACAACGAACGCCTATTGGGACGAGAACGGGGAATGGCACGATTCCGGCTTTGACGGGACAAACGGCTACACGGGTGTCCATTATGATGGTGTCCCGGAAAACATCCGTCAAGTGGACGGGGTGTGGGTACACGATATGTCCTTGCTTTGGGTGCATATGCTTGACGGCTTGCACCCGGCACAAGAGGAATACAAAGACTTCCTCGGTCATTCAATGGCGAAATATATTTCATCTTTAATCGTAAACTTTTAACAAATAATAACTATGGGTATCAAATTAGTTTTCAAGAACGCAGATTTTTCTGCAAACGGTATTGCTCCGGAGTATATGGAAATCCCCGTGTCTGCCGATTGGGAGGGGTGGCTCTGCAACTATAACGGTGGGACAACTGCCCAGCAGAACGCATCGTGGTCTACTGCATTTTTCGCTATCCCT
>Ga0310690_10006039_pt1 | contig 16106 bp, 13 predicted proteins | sample AusTroGonzalo_MG_2_FD_207661 | JGI IMG/M metagenome (GOLD analysis project Ga0310690, IMG submission 207661) | Bovine rumen microbial communities from tropical cattle in Woodstock, Queensland, Australia - Gonzalo_04 (v2) (version 2) | ecosystem: Host-associated > Mammals > Digestive system >... | reverse complement strand
TGCCATCAACGGGCGGCATGGCGTTTTCGACAGGGTACTCTACATTACGAATACGCTTCCGGAGGGCTACGTCGCACAGAATAACTTCAATTACGGGAACTTCCTGTGGGGAGCGACCGCATGCGAACTGGGCGTTCCCGTCCTGTGGGCGCAGATGGGGGCGCATTTCAACAATTTCTTCCTGTCGCCCGATACCAAGGGCACTTTCGATTCCCGCGACGACCAGATCTCCATCCGGATGGGGTATCACTGGAAATAAGGGCGGAGATTAATACCACGCGGGCCGGCGGTCGGCGTTGGAGACGTCCAGTCCTACCGCGTACATCATCCGAATGTGCGCGAGCGTGCCGCTGAAATCCCAGTCCTCCCGATATTCATCGCTCGGTTTGTGGTACCAGTCGGAACGCGGATACTTGTTCGGGTGTGACGGGTCCACCAGGTCTTTGCCGAATACGATGACCACGGCCGGAACGCCCTTCTTTACGAAATTGAAATGGTCGGAGCGGAAGAACCAACCGTCGGAGTTGTCGTTATTCCAGACGACATAGCGGCCCTGGGCGCCCACGGCCGCTTCAATGTAGCGGTCGAGCTCACACTTGCCGCCGCCCAGTACCACGGCGTCGTGAGTGAGAGGCTCAGGTGCGATGCAGTCGAAATTGATGCAAGCCGCAGTTTTCTCCATCGGGAAGGCAGGATGCGCACAGTAGTATTCGGTGCCGAAGAGGCCGCTTTCCTCGAGCGTCGGAATCAGGAAGAGCATCGAGCGTCGCGGGCGTTGGGGAAGGGAAGCGTATTTCCTGGCCAGCAGCAGCACGGCCGCCATGCCCGAACCGTTGTCGGAGGCGCCGTTGTAGATATTGTCGCCGGTTTCATCGGGATCGCCGAATCCGAAGTGGTCCCAGTGGGCGCTGAATACAACCGCCTCGTCCTTCAGGTCCGTACCCGGAAGCACGCCGGCCACGTTGCAGGTCTCCTGGATGACATATTCTACATCGATATCGACACGGGCCTTCTCCTTCAAGACGAAGGACTGGAATCCGGGGCGTTTGGCGGCGGCCAGGGTGGCGTCGAAATCCGCTCCGGCGGCTTCGAAAAGTTTGCGGCAGCCGTCTTCGTGGAGCCATCCCTTGAATGCCAGTGCGTCGGCATTGCCGGTTTCGGGGTCGTAGAGGGCCAGGTTGCTGCCCGTATGGTTGGCGGCAACCGTCCAGCCGTAGCTGGCCGCTGCCGTATTGTGCAGCACCAGGCAGCCGGCAGCTCCCTGTCGCAGCGCCTCCTCGAACTTGTAGGTCCAGCGCCCGTAGTAAGTCATATTCTTACCCTGGAAAAGGGATGCATCGTAGAAGCCGGGATCATTGACCATCGCAATGACAATCTTGCCCTTCACATCGACGCCTGCATAATCGTTCCAGCCAAATTCCGGTGCGACGATGCCGAATCCGCAGAATACGAATTCGGCAGAGGGCATGTCGATCTTGTCGGTTTTGCGCGATGTCCACGGCACGAAATCACCGGGGAAGAGCAGATCTACCTTCTTCTTGGCGCCCTTTACGCGGAATTTTCCGCCCACCGGCCGGTTTACCGTCGAAATGGTCAGCATCTTCTGGAAGAAGCTGTCGCCGAACGCGGGTTCCAGCCCGATGGCCTGCATTTCCTTTGCCAGATAGTTGATGGTCTTGGTCTCATACGGGGTCATCGGCATCCTGCCGCCGAATTCGTCGGATCCGAGTGTCTTGATCCATTCCCGGAGCAGGGCTTCGTCGTCCTGCGGACGATAATGCTGGGCGAAAGCGGTGGAACAGAGAAGACAGGTTGCTGCCAGAAGAATAAAGTGTCGTAGTTTCATGATCTTGCTTCTAATTGGACAAATATACGAAAAGTCGTCGATTTTTCCTACCTTTGAAGAGTAATGCGCAAACTGAAAATCCCCAATACGTACGTCATCATCGCATGCATTCTCGTGCTTTGTGCCGCGGCTACATGGTTCGTGCCGGGCGGGGAATATGTTCAGGAAGCGGACGGTACGCTCTCTTACCATGCGGTCGATTCCGTGCCGCAGACCTGGCAGATATTCCCGGCCTTTTATCACGGATTCGTGAAGCAGGCCGGCATCATCGTCTTCATCCTGGTGGTGGGCGGTGCGTTCTGGCTGCTGAATGCAACCGGAGCCGTGAGTGCCGGCATCAGCCGGTTCATCGCGCGGGTAGGACGCTACGACAAGGTGGTGCTGGTGGCTGTGACGCTGCTGTTCTCGCTGGCCGGCGCCGTGTTCGGCATGAGTGAGGAAACGATTCCCTTCGTGGGCATCGTCGTGCCGCTGGTCGTTTCGATGGGCTACGACGCCATCATGGGCATGCTGATCGTTTATGTTGCGGCGAATGTGGGCTTTTCCAGCGCATTTCTCAACCCCTTCACGGTTGGTATCGCGCAGGGAATGGCGGGCTTGCCGCTCTTTTCCGGCATGGAATACCGCCTGGTCTGCTGGGGAATCCTGACGCTGTTGCTCTGCCTGTTTGTCGTAATCTATGCCCGGCGGACACGGAAAGCGCCTGTTGCAGCGCAAGATTTGTCTGAAGTCGTCCTGACCCGTCGCCAGGGATGGATTCTAGTCGTTCTTCTGGCAACCGTGGTTCTATTGATCGTCGGGGTTACGGTCTGGGACTGGTATCTCCCCGAGATTACGGGCCTGTTCCTGCTGATGGGCATCGTGTGCGGCGTCATTGCGGGCTTTTCAGCCAATAAGATAGCGGAAGAACTGATGGCTGGCGCCAAGGACATCCTGTCGGCCGCGCTGGTCGTAGGCTTCGCCTCCGGCATCATCGTCATCCTGCAGGATGGTCACATCGTGGACAGCATCCTCCATTCCATGCAGGAAGGGCTGGACGGCACCGGTCCGCTTGCCTCCCTGTCGGCCATGTACGGCATCCAGGCCCTCATCAACTTCATCATTCCCAGCGCCACGGCAAAGGCAGCCATCACCATTCCGATCATGGCGCCGTTCTCCGATCTGGTAGGGGTGTCCCGCCAGGCGATGGTACTGGCCTTCCAGTTCGGCGACGGTTTCACCAATATGATTACGCCAACCTCCGGCGTGCTGGTCGCCGCGCTCGCCATGGCCCGCATCCCCTATACCCGCTGGGTCAAGTGGGTATGGAAAATGGTCGTCGTTCTTCTTATTCTCGGGCTCCTGCTCCTGGTTCCCACCGTGCTCCTTTCCATCCCGGGCTTCTAAGAATGCACATGGGTAATAACCTAAAGAACTAATTAATATATAGATATGCAAAACTTTGATTATCAAACGCCAACGCGACTTATTTTCGGAAAGGGCGTGGTGGAGAATCTGCCCGGCGTGATGGCGCAGTTCGGCAAGAAAGTCCTCCTTACCTACGGCGGGGGCAGCATCAAGAAAATCGGCCTGTACCAGAAGGTGCTGGAACTCCTCAAAGGTTATGAGATTGTGGAGCTTCCCGGGATCCAGCCCAATCCCAAGTACGATCCGAGCGTGCTCGAAGGCGTCCGCCTCTGCAAGGAGCACAAGATCGACGTCATCCTTTCCGTGGGCGGCGGTTCGGTGCTCGACTGCTCGAAGGCCATCGCGGCAGGCGCCTGCTATGATGGCGATCCTTGGGACCTCATTTCCTACAAGGTGAAAGCGCAGGCGGCGCTTCCGATCGTGGATATCATCACCCTCGCTGCTACCGGCAGCGAATACGACTGCGGCGGCGTCATATCCCGTACAGAGACCAACGACAAGATCGGCTATATGGACCGCCACCTCTTCCCGCATACGTCGTTCCTGGACCCCACATACACTTTTACGGTGAGCCGGAAACAGACGGCAGCGGGCATCGCGGATGCAATGAACCACACCATAGAGCAGTACTTCGTAGAGGATGCTACGCTCCTGAACGACGGCTTTTGCGAGAGCATGTTCCGCAGCCTGATGACCAATGGCCGCAAGTGCCTGGAGAATCCGGAGGATTACACCGCGCGCGCCGAGATGATGCTTGCCTGCACGTATGGCTGCAACGGTATCCTCGCCCTGGGCAACAGTGAATCCGGCTGGCCCTGCCACGGCATCGAGCATGCCCTCAGCGCCTACTACGACATCACCCATGGTGAAGGCCTGGCCATCATCACGCCGCGCTGGATGAAGCATATCCTCAGCGAGCGCACCCTGCCGCGGTTCGTGAAATACGGTGTCAACGTCTTTGGCATCGATGCTTCGCTTCCAAAGTGGGAGATTGCGGAGAAAGCCATTGACGCCACGTACGCCTTCTTTGAGAGCATCGGCATTCCCATGCACCTTCGCGACGTGGGCATTGACGACAGCCGCCTCGATGAAATGGCGCACCACATCGCTGTGAACGAGGGACTGGAGAATGCCTATGCTCCGCTGGATGAAAAGGCGATCAAGGAGATTCTCGTTGCGAGCCTATAACAGCGAAGAACAAGCTTTTCGTTTGAAAGGATGAATCCGGTTTCCGCAAGACTCCTGAACCAGCAGCTGATCTGTCCGCAGTTTACTGCGCCGCATGACGTGGTAGCTTGGATGGGTATGATGCAGGCGCAGGACTACAGGATGATGCGCTGGGCAGTAGCCATGCGCACCAGGAGGCCTTCGATCCGTGCTTTTGAGAAGGATTTCAACCAGGGGCGGATTGTACGCACGCATCTTTTCCGCACCACCTGGCAGCTGGTGCCCGGGGAGGATTACGGATGGATGCTGGCGCTGTGCCGCGAATCGGCGCTTCGGGGGCTCCGCGGATGGATGAACGCCAATGGGGTAAGCATTACGGAAGCGGAGCAAGACGCTGTGCAGCAAGTGTTCTGCGATGTGCTTTCCAAGAGGCGGAGCGTCCTCAAAAGCGACTTTGCCGGGGCATTGGAAAACAGGGGCATGGCCATGCCCGACCAGCGTCTTTCCTACCACATCCGCCTGGCTGAATATGCAGGCATGCTTTGCAGTGGAGACCTGACGCCGCTCAAGAAGAGTTATGCGCTGGTGGCCGAAAAGTTGCCTCAAACCCAATTCCTGCCCCGTGAGGAGGCACTTGCCCGACTGGCCGGAAGATATTTCCGGAGCCACGGCCCCGCCACGTTGGAAGACTTCGCCTGGTGGTGCGGGCTTGGCCTCAATGCTTGTAAGAAGGGAATGGATGCCATCGGGGCGGAGCTCATTCGGGAGCGCTGGAAGGGACTTGACCTTTTCTCCCACAAGGACGGTCGTTCCCGTGGATTCCGGAGGGGCTGCGTGCATCTGCTTCCGCCTTATGACGAGTATCTCATCGGTTACAAAAGCCGTCATGTGGCCCTCCATCCGGACCACAGCCACCATGCCCACAACAACAGAGGTATTTTCTGGCCCGTCGTTCTTCTGGATGGGGAAGTGGTGGGCAATTGGAACACGTCCTCCGGCAAAGTGGCGGTTGATCTTTTCCACCCGGAACTTCCGCTCGACGAATCCGCCCTGAAAAATGAAACCGAGCGCCTTAACACATTTCGGTATTAGGCGCCGTCGAGGGGTCCGGGGATGTGCCCCCGAAGAAACAAGTGCCCCAGACACCCAAAAAGAAAAGCGAAGCTTCGGCTTCGCTTTTCTTTTTGAGGTGCCTAGCGGAATTGAACCGCTCTACCTGGTTTTGCAGACCAGTGCCTAACCTCCCGGCCCAGGCACCAAAGGACTACAAAGGTAGGGATTCTTTTCGGATATCCAAAGTTTTTTTACTCTTCTTCGTAATCGAAGCCCTGGAAGACGGCTTTTCCGTTACGGCAGTAAGGGCCGATGGTGACGCCGGTGAAGCCGCCGGCCATCTCGGTGCTCAGGAGTTTGGAATCTGCGCGTGCGATCTCCCTGCCGTCCAGCAGGAATGCATATTGTTCGCCGCTGGCCACGATATCCAGTCGAGCCTCAGGCCTGCGAAGCGGTACGAATGCCTCTTCGTATTGGATGCTGTGCAGCCGAATGCGGACGACGGCTTCCGAATGTCCTTTTATGCAGCGGACAAAGAATTCGATATGTCCATTGTGCGTCTGGTAGACAGTCAGTCCGGCCTCTCCATCGTTCTGCAAGGATACTTGTGTGCCTAAATGGCAATCGGCAGCTTCCTGGCGGCGCAGCAGCGCAGTGGGATGCCAGCCGCCCCAGTCAAAGCCGTCGCCATTTCCGATGAGCGTAAGGGCGCCGTCTTTTGCAATATAGTTCTCAAGGACGGGATGCTGGATGTGCATCCATTCCGGGCCAATGACGGAGAAATCGTAGTGGATCTTTGCGGGCTTCGGGGGCTCGGGTGCGGAGTTCAACCAAACGGTCATCCGTTCGGCCACGGGCTTTCCCTCGTTGATCACGGGCCAGCCGTATTCCCAATCCACGGGTGCGAGGAACGTTTCGCGCCCCAAATGGTGGAAATCACCTCCGTATCGGCGATAAGCCAGGAAGACGACCCACCAGTTGCCTTCAGCGTCCTGGAAGAAGTCGCCGTGGCCGGTACCCTGTATATCGCTGTTTTGCCCGGCAACGTTGCTGTGCGTGAAGATGGGATTGGCGGGGCAGGCTTCGTAGGGCCCGTAAATGGAGCGGCTGCGGGCGATGGTGAGCTTGTGGCCCAGTTCCGTGCCGCCTTCAGAGATGAGCAGGTAATACCAGCCGTCTTTCTTATAGATGTGGGGACCTTCGGGGAACCGGCTGCCCGTTCCGCTCCATAGGGCCTTGCCGGGGCTGAGGGTAGCGCCCGTAACGGGGTCGATTTCGCATAGGGTGATGGTATTGTCGGGATTCGACACCATGTAGCATTTATCATCCTCGAAGAAAAGGGAAGGGTCGATGCCCTGCTGTTCCAGCCAAATGGGCTCACTCCAGGGACCGGCTGGATCGGTGGCGGTAACCATAAAGTTGCCGCCCCCGCCCACGTTTGTGGTGATCATATAGAAAGTCCCTTCTTGATAGCGGATGGTGGGCGCATAGATGCCCAGTGATGCGTTGGACTGTTCCAGCGGCAGTTGTGAAGGACGGTCAAGCACATTACCGATCTGCTCCCAGTTCTGGAGATCGCGGCTGTGATAGACCGGGACGCCCGGGAAATAATGGAAAGAAGAATTGACCAGATAAAAGTCTTCTCCTACGGCGACAACGGATGGATCGGGATGAAAACCGCGTAGGATGGGGTTCTGCAGTTCGACTTCAACGTCGTCGGGATCGGGTCTTGCTTGCTGGGAGCATGCAACCAATACGGCTGTGGCAGCCAGGAGCGTCAGAATTCTTTTCATCGTGAGCGTGTTGCAATAATCTTTCGAGTTTAAAGATAATCAAAAGATTGTGATGTTGCAAACGTCATGCGGCGGCCATCGGTGGGGTGGTGGAAAGAGAGGTGTGCGGCATGGAGCATCAGCCGTTCTGCCGGGGCTCCGCCGTAGAGCCGGTCGCCGACGATGGGGAGACCGAGGCCCGCCGGATGGGCGCAATGGACGCGCAGCTGGTGGGTGCGGCCTGTGTAGGGGATGAGGCGAATGAAGGCTGCACCGTCCTCCCGCAGTCGCAGCACTTCGTAGTCGGTGACGGCCGGCTTGCCCTTTTCCGGATCCACCTGCTGCCTGGGACGGTCGTACCAATCGGGGGCGAGGGGAAGAGAAATCTTTCCGCGTGTTCCGGGCGCAGGAAGGAGCGCTTTTCCAGCCGGATCCGATACCCACGCCAGATAGGCTTTTGATACTTCCCGCTTTTCAAATTGCTGTTGCAGAGAGGCTTGTGCTTCCGGAGACTTGGCGAAGACCATCAGGCCGGAGGTGTCCATGTCGAGTCGGTGGCAAGCTGGGACGGGAGTGCCGCAGTACGCGGACAGCCAATCCTGAAGGGACTGACGCGGCGGGACACCCGGAACCGGGCGGCCCGGAACGGCGAGCATGCCGGCCGGCTTCTCGGCTACGATCAGGTCGTGGTCTTCGTAGCGGACGATGGGATCGGCAAGCTGCCAGTGGGCGTCGCTTTCGAGCGGGTTGGGTTCTACGTCAAGGCCTTCCATCATATACTGGAGCAGCGGTCCGCATTTCCCTGTGCAGGCTGGGTAGAAAGCGCCGCTGCGCCGCACTTCGCGTTCGGGCGAAGCGCCGTACCAGAATTCACCGATGGCCACAGGTTTGAGGCCATGCATGAGTGCGTATTGCAGCAATTTGGGAGCCGCGCAATCTCCGGTACCGCCCGGTGGAACGAGGCCGCGGTCGGCGAAGATTTGCCGGATGGAGCGGCGTTCGCCGCGGCCGTTGAGGACGACGTATTTTTCGAAGAGCCAGTCCTGGAGCTGTCGGGAGTGTTCGGGCGAGGTGGCGCGTATGGAGTCGGGTTTATAGGCATAGATCGGTGGCACGAAGCCTTCGACAAAGGCACTGCCGCCAGCCAACCCCGAGAAAGCATATAAGAAACGCTCGCTATGTAGCTCTGGTGTCGGTCTCGCTCCCCAAAAAAGGTCGCTTCGTCTGACACCATCCGCTGCGTCGCTCGCTTTTATCCCTCGGTTCTGCTCTACTTCGAGGATACCGAGCATCTTGCCCTCGGAGAAAAGTGAACGCAGCGATGGCGTCGCGTCGATGCGTGACGTGAGGGCTCGGGCCGCTTCAACGATCGAAGTGGCGGGGGTGTAGCAGAAGGGGTTATTCAACATAGAGCACCAGGCCCTTGAGGTAGGATCCCTCGGGGTGGTAGATGTTCACGGCGTGGTCAGCCGGCTGGCAAAGCCGGTCGATGATGCGGACACGGCGGCCTGTCTCGGCGGCGGCGCTGAAAACGGCAAGGGCAAAAGCTTCGCGGTCAACGACTTGCGAGCAGCTGAACGTGAAAACCAGACCGCCCGGGGCAACGGCTCCGATGGCGGCAGCGTTAAGCCGTTGGTAGGCACGCAGCGCGTTTGGCAGGGCGCCGCGGTGCTTGGCAAAGGCCGGGGGATCGACGATCATCAGGTCGTAGGCATCCTTCGGCGCCTCTTTTACGAAGTCGATGGCATCACAGCAAAGCGCCCGGTGCGGGGCAGAAGGCCCGAAATTCAGTGCGATGTTCTGCTCCACCAGTTCGACGGCCCGGGCTGAACTGTCGACCGAGTCGACGGAAACGGCGCCGCCGGCCAGCGCATAGACGCTGAAGCCGCCGGTATAGCAGAACAGGTTGAGCACACGCCGTCCGCGTGCGTACCGCTCCACAAGTGCCCGGTTCTCCCGCTGGTCGAGGAAGAAGCCGGTCTTCTGGCCTTTCTCCCAGTCCACATAGAATAGGTGTCCATTTTCAAGGACGGTGCGGGGGCAAAGCGATGCGGAAGCATCGGCACGCCACAGGTATCCGTCCGCCAGATCCAGGCCGGCCTTGAAGGGCGCCGTACCTGAACTCTTGTCATAGACAGCCTTAAGCGATGCTTTATATATATTCTGTAAAGCTTTGGAGATTAATTCTTTTGCACGAAACATGCCTGCGGAATGTGCCTGCAGCACACAGACGCCATCGTACCAGTCGATCACCAGGCCGGGCAGTCCGTCGCCCTCTCCGTGGACCAGTCGGTAGCAATTCGTAGCGGCGTTGTCGGCCAGGCCGAATGCACGGCGCGCATCAAGGCATTTTTGCAGACGTTCCTGCCAGAAGGCAGCATCCGGGCCGCCGGCAGGCATGTCGTCCTGAAAACTGAGCATCCGCACGGCAATCGATCCGATCTGGTAATGTCCCCAGCCCAAAAACTCTTTGCGGGTGGAATAAACTTCTACGGGGTCGCCTTCTGCGGGATCGGGACCTTCAATACCTCCGATGGCCCCGGAAAACACCCAGGGATGGAAACGCCGCAGCGATTCCTCGCGTCCTTTCTTGAGATAAAGCCTTGTCATATTCTTTGGGAATCGAGAAGCGCCTTGTACATCTTGACGCAGATCCAAGCGTCGGTGGCGGCATAGACCAGCTGGGCGTCGGACAGGGGATTGGCTTCCCAGTTCGAGCACTGCTGTGCTTTTGAAACCTTGCGACCCAGAATGATGGCGGCCATTTTGCGGACACTTTTCTCCTTGATGCCATACTGCTCGCCGAATGACTGCAGGTCCATGAAACGGTGCGGCTCGAAGCGGCAGAAGTGCTGCAGGCCGCGGATGTCTTCGCCGACCGCGGCACCGATCTTGGTGATGTGCGGATCGGCCATGATGTCGGCGATTTCCTGAGGCAACCCCAGGTCATGCAGCCTGAACAAAAAGGCTTCGGTTTCACTGGAGAGCTGCAGCAGCGCGGTGTGGGGGCGGGGCTGGTGCGGTTGGAACACGGGTTTGGTCTCCGTGTCAAAGCCGACGAACCGCTGGGCGCCCAGATGTGCGATGGCATGGTCCAGTTCCGCTCCGGGCTGGCTGATCACGTGGATTGGTCCGGGGAAGGCGGCCAGTTCGAGGGGTTCTATTTCTTCAGGCGTGATGGTTTCTTGAAACATGTTTCGGGCGGGGCGCTTATTTGAGCGATGGCGCGATCAGTGCGTAAGAGTAGGGCAGCAGTTCCTTGATGCGTTCGAGGTTGTTCGGGTCCAGGTTCTGGAGCGAAAAAGGCACCTGTTTGGTGGTCTGTTCTTCAGTGCCGGTTGCGCGGCCGTACTTGAACTGGTAGGTCAGCATGCCGTCTTTCGTCAGATAGTCGTCGGACAGCAGGCTGCTCGGCACCGATATGTAGGCATCCACCCGGGTAGGAGAGATGCGGAACGCCAGGTTCCCGTCGGCCCGCAGGGTATTGTAGCAATCGATGGCAGTGTAGACGGCGGGATCGATGAACAGCACGCTGTCGGCAATCAGCTCGCGGTATGGATAACGGCCGTCCTCACGATAGTCGCGAAGCTCTTCGAGTGACTGTCGGAGGGCCTCCAAATAGAAGGGATAGTGCGTGCAGCCGAGGATGATGGCGCGGATCGGTGCGCCGCTGCCGCTCTTGCGGTGGCGCTCCATCAGTTCGACCATGGCGAAGCGTGCGTAGTTCTCGGGGCTGTTGAGCTGCAGTGTCGCGTAACTGCCGTCAGGCCCGCGGCGTGCCAGCATCTTGTCGTCCGAGAAATCGAAATTGTAGGCCTTCAGCAGGGAAGGCTTTATGCTGCTTTCCGATTCTCCGAGTTCAGGCCCATGGTAGGTACTGCGGGGAGCGAAGAGCCGGGGATTGACGTAATCGGGATCGGAGTCCACGGCTTCGGCGAAGCCATAGCTTCCCTGGCTGACAACGTCTACAGGTATGTCGAGGCCGCGCTTTTTCAGTTCGGCACGGATTCCTTTATCATATGCACCGATGGCAACGGTGCCGGGCGTGGCCAGCACGCCGATGGCCAGTGGAGCATCGTCGGGGGTAAGGTTCAGTTCGTCGAGCGTGGCGCGTACGCCGGCCTCGATAACGCCGATCACTTTGACGTCCTTGCCGCTCTGGGCGATCATGTCGCGGATAAGTTCAAGCCCATAGGCTGTAGCGGTGTTGCAGGCCACGACGATGATCTTGACGCGCTGCTTCCGGCCCTGGGATTCCTCCTCGATGGCATTCAGGAAATAATCGTCATCAAGCAGGAACAGAGCGTCTTTCAGCACGAGTTCCTTCAGGTATTCGGTATTCTTTTCGGCGGCGTAGTTGCCGTAGGGCATGTTGGCCTGGTCGGCCAGGTAGATGAAGTGCTCACCGGCAAAATCGAGAATGCTGTCGCGTCCGGCGGCACCCGTAATGTTGTCGAAAGCATCCTGGCAGAGCAACTTTTCGAGGACGGTGAGTCCGCCGGTTCCAGAATCGAAGACGCCGATGGGAAGGTTCCGCATCTCATCGGGATACGCGTCGAATTCGACGTAAAAATTGGAGGCTGTATCGTACAGGGCCTTGTTGACGACGGCCATATTGTCGGTCGGAATCTCCACCTTCCGGCATCCCGCCGGCATCGCCAGGAGAGCGGCTATGCAGCCCATCAGAACGAAAAGCAGTGAGCGCTTCATATTTTTGCTATTGGTGCGCAAAAATACTAATTTTGTAAGACAATATGAAATCGGTATGAAAAAGTGTTTCCTGACCGCCCTGATGCTCATCCCTTTGATGGCTTTCGGGCAGAATCGAGTCCAAAACTACATCGATCAGCAGATGAAGACCGACTCCCTGCTGATCAACGCCGTGGTCGGTATCTATGCCGTGGATGCGGAAGGTCGTGAAATCGCTTCGTGGAACCCGGATATGCCACTGCTGACGGCTTCTACGATGAAAACAATCACTACGGGCCTGGGCTACGAGGTGCTCGGTCCTGATTACCGCTTCTCGACCCGCGTCGCCTATGACGGGCGGATCGAAAACGGCATCCTGCACGGAAACCTCTACATCGTCGGCGGCGCCGACCCGACGCTCGGTTCACGCGATACCATCGCGTTCCCGATCGATTCGATCTTCGGTATCTGGGCCAAGGCCGTCAAGGATGCGGGCATCCGCCGCATCGACGGCAGCATCGTGGGAGACGACCGCATCTACGAAGAGGAGTCCATCCCCAGCAGCTGGTCCTACGGAAATATCGGCTACGACTACGGTAGCGGCACGTCTGGCCTTTCCTTCTGCGAGAATCTTACGTTTTTTGAGATTGAAGCAGGGGAGGACATCGGCGATCCCGCCCGCATTACGCCGCTCGGACCCTATGCACCCAGTATGACCTATATCAATGAAGCGACGACCGGCGAAAGAGGCGAAGGCGACAACACCGAATACTATGCTTCCAGCATCACTCCGATCGGCAAGTTCGTAGGTACCTATGGGGTTGATGCGAAGCCGCGGACGCTGGCGCAGTCCAACAAATACGGTCCCGCGACCTGTGCATCCGAATTCGCCGGGTTCCTGCGTGAAAAGGGCATCACCTGCAAGGGCATTACCGACGTGCGGGCGATGGCCTTTGATTACACCGTCCCGCCGCAGAAATATTTCACTTACATTGCCGAGACCTTCTCGCCGGAGTTGCGCCACATCGTGAAAGTGACCAACACGATCAGCAACAACTTTTTCGCGGAAACCATTTTCAAGATGGTCGGCAAGAAGTTGCTTGAGCGCAAGACGGGCGGGGAGTGGATGAACGTTTCGTACAGCCAGGCGCATGAGGTCATCAAGGAATATCTGCAGGACCGCGGTGTTTCTACCTACGGCTACACGCAGGATGACGGCAGCGGCCTCTCCCGCCAGAACTACGTCTCCCCGCGCTTTTTCACGCGCTTCTACGCAATGATGGCACAGAGTCGTTACTTCAAAGAATACCTTTCTTCGTTCCCGGGACCGGGACGCCCCGGCACGCTGCAGAATGTGCTCCGCAAGGCCGATCCGTCACTCAAGGAGACGATCTTCGCGAAGAGCGGTTCGCTGTCGAGCGTGCGCTGCTACGCAGGTTATGTCGATTCGAAGCGGGGCTTGATCCGCTTCGCCATCCTGGTCAACAACTACGACTGCCCGACAAGCCGGGTACAGCCGAAGATCGAGGGCTTCATGGAAGAACTCGCCAAATATGGAGACAAACAATAACAAACATAATTCAACCCGATAATGCTTACCTTATCCAAGAAGGCGCAGGCGATGCCTGCTTCGCCGATTCGTAAACTCGTCCCTTATGCGGACGCTGCCAAGAAACGCGGTATCAAAGTTTATCACCTGAACATCGGCCAGCCCGACATCGAGTCGCCGAAGGAGGCGCTTGACGCCGTGAAAAACAACAAACTGAAGGTCGTTGAATATGCCAAGTCCGGCGGAAACGATTCGCTCCGCGAAGGCCTGGCACGTTACTACAAGGGTATCGGCATCAATGTGGAAGCTGCCGACATCAACATCACCAACGGCGGTAGCGAGGCGCTGCAGATTGCGTTGTCCGTGACCTGCGACCCCGATGACGAAGTGATCGTATTCGAGCCTTTCTATACAAATTACAACTCCTTTGCGCTCCAGAACGACGTGAAGCTGGTGCCCATCACCACGCGCATCGAGGACGGCTTCGCCCTTCCGCCGATGAGCGAGGTGGAGAAACGCATCACCCCGAAGACCAAGGGTGTGGTCATCTGCAATCCCGGTAACCCGACAGGTTGCCTCTACACGAAGGAAGCCCTGCTCGAGCTCGGCGAGATCGCGAAAAAGTACGGATTGTTCGTATATGCCGACGAAGTGTACCGCGAGTTCTGCTACACGGATAAGCCGCATTTCTCCTGCATGCACATCCCCGGTCTGGAACAGAATGTCATCCTGCTCGATTCCGTCTCGAAACGCTACAGCCTCTGCGGTGCGCGCATCGGCTACCTGGTTTCCCGCAACAAGGATGTGATGGCTGCCGTCATGCGCTATGCGCAGGCGCGTCTCTGCTCACCCTCCTACGGACAGATTGCGGCAGAGGGCGCCCTCGACGCTCCTGCTTCTTATTTCAAGGCTGTCCGTGACGAGTACATCCACCGCCGCGACGTGCTGATCGACGGCCTCCAGAAGATGCCGGGCGTCATCGCCCCGCGCCCGATGGGTGCTTTCTATGCAGCAGCGCAGTTGCCGGTCGATGACGCTGAGAAATTCGCGAAGTGGCTCCTCGAGGAATTCAATTACAACGGCGAGACTGTCATGGTCGCTCCGATGGCCGGTTTTTATGCTACACCGGGCCTCGGCCGCAACCAGATCCGTATGGCCTACGTCCTCAAGGAAGAAGACCTCAAGCACGCCCTCGTTTGTCTCCAAAAAGCACTGGAGACCTACCCTGGAAGGGTGTAGCCAGAACCTAGAACATGATGCCGGGCTTGTCCCGGCATTTTTATTTTAGATACGCCTTCAGGATACGGACATCTTCGAGAGGACGGTCGTTCTCGTCGGTAGCCACCTGCTGGATGGCGTCGACGACTTCGAGACCTTTTGTGACTTCGCCGAAAACGGTATACTGTCCGTCCAGATGCGGAGTTCCGCCCACCGTCTTGTAGGTTTCCCGCATCTCCGGTGTCAGGACGACGCGTCCGCCTGTGCTGGCATCGAGTCGCTGCTGGATCTTGTCGAGTGTCGCATCGTCAAAGAGGCGTCCCCATACGATGTAAAACTGCATGGCCGAGCTGCGTTGTTCCGGATTGACGTCATCGCTCTCCCGCGCGGCAGCCAGAACGCCGCGGCGGTGGTAGATGCCCTCCTCCAGACGGAATTCGGCGGGGATCGTGTAAGGACGGTCACCCTCACCGAGTTCTGCTCCGGCCGCTGCATACTTCGAGTCCGGGTCGCCGCCCTGGATCATGAAGTCTCGGATAACGCGGTGGAAGAGCAGGGAATCGAAGGCACCTTCTTTCACCAGCGCACGGAAATTGTCGCGGTGCAGGGGTGTCTCGTCATATAGCTTGATTTCGATGGTGCCAAGCGTCGTCTCAAAGACGACCCTTTCTTCCGGTTGCTTGCAGGAAAGCAGCAGGATGGCTGCGGATAGCACGAAGAGCAGTGTTTTGTTCATGGCGGTGTTCTTTCCTGCAAATTTCGTAACTTTTTGCATTCCGTTTTGCAGAAATCAAAATAATATGTATCTTTGCATCCTTAAAAGAATGTTTGATAATCGTTAAGCTAGTGATTAAGAGATAGTTACAGACTATCCGCTTACGGTTGATAATTTTTTAAAAATTATTTTTATGTACGCAATCGTAGACATTGCAGGACAACAGTTCAAAGTGGAAGCTGGCAAGCAGATCTTCGTCAACCGTCAGGCTGCCGAGGTCGGTGCGGCTCTCTCTTTCGACAAGGTGTTGCTTCTCGACAACGAGGGTGACGTCAAGGTCGGTGCTCCTTACGTGGACGGCGCCAGCGTCAAAGCTACCGTCGTCGAACACTGCAAGGCAGACAAAGTGATTATCTTCAAGAAGAAACGCCGCAAAGGCTATCAGAAGAAGAATGGACACCGCCAGTATCTGACGAAACTCCAGATCGAAGGCATTGCTTAACTAACCATTAAAAACAAGAACGAGTTATGGCACACAAAAAAGGTGTAGGTAGTTCGAAGAACGGCCGTGAATCACAAAGCAAACGTTTGGGCGTCAAATTGTTCGGTGGTCAGATCTGCAAAGCCGGCAATATCCTCGTCCGCCAGAGAGGTACCGTCCACTATCCGGGTGAAAACGTTGGGATGGGT
>Ga0310690_10006037_pt1 | contig 16107 bp, 17 predicted proteins | sample AusTroGonzalo_MG_2_FD_207661 | JGI IMG/M metagenome (GOLD analysis project Ga0310690, IMG submission 207661) | Bovine rumen microbial communities from tropical cattle in Woodstock, Queensland, Australia - Gonzalo_04 (v2) (version 2) | ecosystem: Host-associated > Mammals > Digestive system >... | reverse complement strand
GCATTTTCTCCGCACCGCTCAAGTCCGCACCGCTCAAGTCCGCATCGAACAAGTCCGCACCGCTCAAGTCCGCATTCATACCTTCCCAGCCTTCGCAATCTTCGTTCAACCAGTGCTGGTGCTGCTCGACAATCTTGTTCAGTTCTTTCTGTGTCATGATAATCTCCTATTTGAATTTCTCCGCCATCGAGCGGCACTTGTCTTCTGCTGTGGAGTATCTTCTGCTTTTGGGTTTATCTGTGTATCCGTACCAAAAGTAAAGTGCCTTCCACTTGAAGACGTTAGCATTCAGCAACCACAACGCCCTCTTGAGCCTGCGCTCCCGCATACCCGCATCCACGCTCTCTACGTATGCCGTGGCCTTCACGTCCTCGAGTGTTGCCTTGAGTTCCGCAACCTCCTTGTCCTTCTCGGCGATGATTGTGTCTACGTCGTCTTTGTCGTAGTAGCATCCAAATTGCGTAGGATATTTTACTTCCTTCAGTTCGCTCATTTGTTAATCTCCTTTAAAATTCGCCACAATGTAGACCTACTTATTCCGAGAGTTTTACAAGCAAGAGTCTTGTTTCCTCCGCAAGCATTGAGGCCATCTATAATTGCCTTATTCTTTAATTCTTTGAAATTTCCCCTTCGTTCAAATTTCGGGTTTATTCTAACTCTTGAACCAGTCAAAATCTCTTCAAGTCTTATCAGCCTGTTTTGAATATCAAGTAGCAGTTTTTCCTGTTCGCTCATTCTACCCCTATGCTGATGTGTTCAACTACCTTGTCCGTAAGCATCGCTATGTCGCCATTTCTCTCCGTCTGCCTCGGCAACAGCAACTTCTCGCCATTCCTTATAGCCTCTCCATATATCCCAAGTATCGCCTTCACGCTCGGAAGCATCCGCAGTTCCTTGTCCTCCTTGTGCGGGAGGAATCCGAACTTCACGTTCTGTACGCTACTATACGATATACCACGCTTCGTGCAACAGAACTTCAGTTCGCTGATTGTAGGTGGAGCGGGAAACATCCCCCGTTCCTCACGCAGTTCCTCCGCATCCTCAAACAGCCGCTTCATCAGTTTGGTCTTGCATGGCAACTTCGCTATCTGCTCTATCTCGTAGGCCATCTGCTCCTTGTCCGGCAGACTTACACGATGGTCAAGGAAAGACTTCTTCAGCAATGCGTAGATGACCTCCCTGCGGATACGCCTTGCAAGTTCGTTGACTTGTTCTTGTGTCATAGCCCGTAGAATTCCTTCTGCTCGTCCGTGAGCATAGACGATGCGCTCTCCGCATCACGCTTCCTCTCGCTTGCCTTGAAGCCCGTAGCCCTGCGCTCCTCGTTAAGCACCTTGTTCGCAACCCAAGAACGGATAGCACCCGCATCGCTCAAGTAACGCTTCCCAGTAGATTCCTTGTAGTAGTGCAACGCTTCAGCCATCCGCTTCAAGTCGTTGCCGTAGGAGTCACGGAGCGATTCCTCCTCCTTGTCGGTCACGTTGACTAGCGTGAACCCGAACAATGGATGCTTGACGGGCGCAACCTTCACGACCGCATTAGACTTCTTCCTTGCGGCCTTCTTCGGCTTCTCCTTCGCCTTTAGCCTATTGGCTCTGTATATGTCGGATTTCTCTTGGCATCTGCCGAGCATCTTCTCGGCTAGAGCCTTCGCACGTTCATCGGTTATGCACTCGGTGTTGTTGCCGATAAGGGCGCACACCCATTGCCTCACGATAGCACCCGCCTCCTCGTCCGTTCGACCATTGATGACATTGAGGAGGTCGGCGGGGTAGAAATCAAAGTGAAAAAACATTGTCCAGCCTTGTTTTTTGAAAAGGGAAGGGCGGCGCCGAAATGCTGGACTATCTCAACGCCGCCCGCCCCCCGTAAACTACAAAAGGAAGAATAAACAAGATGTAATGTCCAGCACCTAAAATATAGCCTTTTTGGAAGGCAAAGCAAGTAAATAAAAAGTTACAAAAGAAAAGAACCAAAAGAAAAAGCAAAGCAATATAGACAAATAGTCATATAGACAATAAGTCAAGATTGCTTCGCTATTGTTAAGCTATTGCTTTGCTATTGCTTTAAAAAATTTAATTTTTATAAACAATTGCTGGCGGGTTATTACTTGTTACGGCGACACAATCCGCCAACAATTCATTTGTAGCTGTAGTTTTCAATACAATGTCGCTTGTTGATATATCTATAACACCTGGCTGTCCGCCGTTATTCATATTTACACGCCCATTTCCGCTATGCGATCTTGTAGTTTTGCCAATAAATACAAAATAACCCGTAGTTGGTTGTTGAACCGTAAAAGATATTCCGTAATTAGCTTGGCTATCATTGCCAATAAATTGTATTTGTTCATAAGAACCAAAATAACGGCTATACCAAGACGCAATAAAATAATCCCCTTCGGAAAATTCTATTGATGTTGCAACGCCATTATTTCCAAACGCCATAGCATTTTTTGACGTATAAACGTTCATACCCCTATAAACGCTTTTAATATCTGAACTTCCCGTCAATACTTTTTCATCATATACAACAGGCAAAGAATCAAATATATAAATCCTATTTTCAACAAATGAACTTAATTTATATCCTAAAGCGACAAGGCCAGAATTTCCCTTAAAAGCAATATTTTCAAATGTAAGCGATATGGATCCAGACTTTCTTAATGGAATTTCAGTTATTGTTAGATTTTTTAGATATATACTAAAGTTATTATTGTATTGCGACCATACATTAGTTAATTTAAGTGTTGCACCAGACGAAATTGTAAATTCTCTATTATAAGAACCTTCAATGTTTAATTGCCCATTATTAGCTTCTAAATAATTACCATCAAATGTTAACGAAGCATCTCTCTGTAACGTTATTATACAATTTCCCGTAGTGCCTTCAATAAGGTTGTTAACGATAAAATTAGAACCATATAAATTTTTAAGATTAAACAGCCCACCTTGTTCTATAACGTTATCGTGTATATTTAAGCCGCCAATGCTTCCGCCGCCGCTTGGGCACTCAATATCCAAAAACAAGTTGCAATCAAACACATTGTTGTCAAAAATATCCATTGTATAAATTAAAGTTCCAAGCGTGCTTAAACTTGTGTTACGAATAGACTTAAAGAAAGTATTTAACCCGTGTATTTTGCAATTTTTTACAAAAGAAGGTCTGCTAGGCGCTCCAAAAGCGTCTACATCAATAAATGTTGCAGTTTTTCCGCTTCCAGCAATTTCTACACCATCAATAAAAATAAAAGAAAATCTTGCGTTGCTTGTGCCAGATGTTCCAGCGCCTGTAATTTTAAATGCAGTAAATGTTCCGTCAAGCGTTATACAAGAATTTTTATAAACAGACAAATTAGGCAAATTAGGTGTATTAAATAACTTTCTAAATTCGTTACTTTTTCCAATAAGGTTAATTCCACCATTGAAAGTAATCTGTTGGCTTAACTTAAAATTACCAATAATTTCAATTGGTATTAAAGCGTGATTGTTTGAATACTCTATTGCCTTTAAAAAATAAGAAGAACAATCTTCCGAATTGTCGGGCTTTGCACCCGTCCAGCGAAGGTCAATTTTTCCGTCCGTATCTATAGACAAAAGATTTGCAACAAGGTTGCCTTCTAAAAAAATCTTTAAAAAACCATCTTCAATATCGGAAACATTCTTTTCTGTTATTTTATATATTGCCCCTCCGCCAAGATCTGGGCTATAATAACCAAGTGTCCTTACATACATTCCATTTTTCAATTGCGTAGCGTTCGCCATATTCGAAACGCTATTAAATTGTAAAGAAATGCTATTTAAAGTTTCGTTTGTTAGTTTTCTTAATGTTAAAGAGTAATCTTCAACTGTTGTTGTTGCTTCTGGGTGTTCGTCTAGCCATTCTTGGACGGCTTGTCCAACGCCCTGTAAATCAAATGTTTCGGAAATCGGTTTTTGTTCAACTTCCGAAGCGTCCCAAGGCCCGCTTGCGTGATTTACAACGAATACATAATTTTTACCTTCGTAAGTTACATTTGTTCCAGAATAATAAGCGTAACCGCCTTCGTCATTAGGCTTGTTCTGGTCAAACAAAGGCGCAACGTTTCCATCTAGTGCGTTCTGTGCGGTAACCTTTAGCAAGCTATCATTCTTCATCTTGCGGGAGCCGTTGGTTTCCCCGTCAATGGCTATATAGTCATCGCTTGCAAAGTCGGTGGCGATATTGTCTAATTCGTTAATTCTCATTTTGCGCCTTCCTTATGCTACATATTCGTAGGTGGCCGTTACAATTGTTCCGTTGTTGTCAAATTCAAGATCATAGTCAACGCCATTGTTACGCAACTGCAAGTTGCCCGTATAATATGCCTTGTCTTTATTGTAAAACAAAACATCGGCGTCTGGCGATTGACTACCAAGCAATATATCTTCATTCAAGGTACATACCCCCCGCTAGTCAAAAAGTTCTGCAATTTGTCGCAAAGGCTAACTACCACATCGCCCGCAAAGTCGGTAAATTTCAAGAACCTAGAATCGGGTATTAAATCGTGGCCGTTCTTCAGCAAGTCCCTCCCGATGGAGTTCGGCTTGATGGTTATGACAAGTTCACGATTCGGAATGTCACCGACATCGGTTACATCAATAGCACCTTCTCCTTTTATGTTCGCATACGTGCTAATCGTGACATTGCTTGCCGACCAAAACAACCCGCCATCCTTGCCGTACACAAGCACATCGTATGCGTTCGCATCCTCTGCGATTACTACCGCCATACCCTTTGAATCAAGCACCACCTTGAACGGGTTGTCAGTCCCGTCAAAGTCCGCCTTCGTGATGTACGGGGTGGTAGTGTTGTGCAAGTAGACCTCAATCCATCCACCAACCAACGGCTTTCCGTTGATGTCTACGAATTGAAAGTTAGGTTGCAGTAGGTAGTTAAGCATATCGCCTCTAGTCCTAAATTAGTTTTTTCGCTTCCTTTCAATCAGCGTTTCCACCCTTGAAATGTCAACCTTCAGTTCCGTGAGCATCTTGTGGATTTCGTTGAATTGCTCCCTCGTCCCGTCATTGACCTTCTCAATTGCGCTGATTCTGTATTCAAGTAGTTCGTACTTCTGCGAGGTCTTCTCGTTGCTCCCGCTCATTGCATTCGTGCAGAGCATATAGACACATAGGGATGCGATTAGTCCACCCGCACCTCCGTACTTTGCGATATAGTCAAGGATAGTCTTCATCGCCTAGCCCTCAATGTACGATACGTTCAAGACAAAGTCAACGTAGTCCTCGTCCGATGTAGTATTGTGGTCAACCACAATGGCGTCAAGGTTGCTAGGTATTCCGAATGTACACCCAAGAATCTGCGTGTCCCCATCAATTCCCGCATCGTAGATGTTGAATACGGAGTTAGCATGGTGTGCGCTATAGAATGTACCGCCATCCGTGTAGTAATGGTTGGGTCCGGCATAGTGCGTATCCGTATACGCCCTTACGGAATAGCTAGTCTTCTCTCCGAAATTGAAAAGCAGGGAGTTCAACTTGAATCCATCACCGACAAGTTTGCACTCGTCATCGTTGCTTGCCAATTGGAGGACATAGTCTCCAGTATCCGTGTTCCCGTATGTGCGATACTTTACGTGGAAATGCTTGCTGACGGAACGGCACCCCTTCACGACACCGCTATTGTTCTCGTAGCGATACGTTCCGATGTCATCAACATCAAACCCTGCGACACCGCTAAAGTCAATGAATTCACGTTCGCCCGATTCTTGAATTACGTTGTTGCAGAAAGACGATGTTGTCAAACGGATTCCCGAACTTGAGGATGCAAGCACAAGGTTTGCCATATTCCTCAATACGTTATCGTCAAACACAATCTTGAAACTTGCCGTACATTCTGCAATAACGTTCTCGGTAATCAAGCAATTTGTAACGAACAATTCAGCGTTCGTTGCGGATACCTTTACTTCCCCGTTAATTGCGCAGTTGTCAATCTTCGCACTCTTGAAAATCGGTGTACCGCCTCCATCAACGTTTATCTCGCATCCTTCCGCATCAAGGAGACATTGCGACAACTTGTACGTTCCAGTATTCACAAACGTTACGATACTATTGCGTATGCGTATTCTTTCCATCGTAGCATTGTTTGCATCAATAACAATGTCATCAATCTGCGAGTCCCAAATGTTCAATATTGTACCGCTCGGTATCTTGATGCTATCCGAGAAATGTGCGTTGCGGATGAACTTGAACGGGAAAGTTGCTCGTGAACCAAAGTCAATCGTGCATTCACGATACTTCAAGTCAAGCAATTCAACCCCGTTCTTCTCGCAGTATGTCACGTACCAGTCGGTATTGCTCCACGTGTCAATGTCGCTATGGCATCCGCTGAATGTCATGGAAAGGATGTTCGCACCGCTGTCAAAGAATGTCCCCTTGATTTCGCAGTCCGTGAACGAATTGGCGTTCTTCATGTTCTCATCGCTGACAATCTTGCAGTTCGTGAGGTCAAAAGTCTCATCGTCCATAAGTGCGAGAACTTCAACATCCCTATCCTCAAGTGTGAACGATGTTGTCACGCCTACCGCACCGAGAGATGCATCATACACGAATTTCCTTCTGCAATCAATTGAAGGAGGCCAATTCGTGCTAGGGTTGCTCGTCTCAGTGTTTTCAAACCAAGATGTATGGATGATGTTGCCGCCGCAAGTGATGCTTCCGTTGTGCGAGTCCGAATGAAGGATAAAAGGGTATCTCCTTCCGACATTCTTCTCGGACAATTCGTTCAATGTAAGACTTGTCCCAGTCACAATCTTCGTCCCGTCATCAAACCAAATCGGGGAATAGATTGAGATGTTCGTGCCGATGTAATAGCAAGTCTCGTTCTGGTACATCATCGGGAGGAACAAGGTGAGACCGAACTTCTGTGCGTAGGTGTCAGCCTTCTGCAATGCGTAGGATTGCGTTACATCAACCAAGTCCTCGTCCACCTTCGGGAAGCATCCGGCATGGCGGACATCAAAGATTCCGCTCTCGTCAAACGTGTTGACGAGAAGCCACCTTCCCGTAGTGATTCCCGTGACGGCAACGACATCCACATCGTTCGCAGTCTCTGTCGAGACTTCGCTCCATCGGTAATACACGGCAGGGCAATCTCCAAGTGTTTGGTAGCCGCCGAGCGCAACGAGCCTCTTCCCTTCAACGGCAGGGACATCCGCAGGGCCGGTCACCTTCAGAGTATCCATCCTATCAATCAGCGTAACTGCGTTGCTCTTGATGTCAAGACCGAACACATCGTAGAGATTGTTGAACGAATATTGGAAAGCCCAGTTCTCATCGTCCGAGTCAATGGTCATATCTCCGTTGCCGATGTACTTGTACACGTAGATGGTGTAGTCCTTGTCGGCAAGGTAAATCTGTACGCTCGGTCTCCCGTTCACATCGGTGTAGACGATAGGAGTTACCTCAACGTACTCATTGTGTTCGGAGTCCCAAGAGAATACTGGTTCTTGCGTAGTAGTTCCCTTACGGCAGAACACAAGTTTGCCGTGTAGGAAATTCTTGTCGTTGTCAAAAAGTTGTTCGTAGTTGTCAAGGTTACGCATAGTTACTCCGCAAGGTTAATACCGAGTCTCTCGGCAATTATTCTCTCAATTTCCTCTTGTGTTGGGGCTTCCGATTCTCCACGGAGGTATGCACGGATTCCGCCTCGCTTCTTCGGCTTCTCTTCCTCTGTAGCAAAAGGATTGAACACATACCTAGAACGTTCCTTCCGTTCAAGTTCAGCCTTGCGTTCTTCTTCCCTCTTCTTCCTTCCTTCCGAAGTATCAACAATGGAAAGTGTTGGCAATTGTTCCTTTGCCACATCTGCAATCTTGAACTTTGCAAATTCCCTAGGTTCAACATTTACATCGCCAGTCAAAACCTTGCGAATTGAAGATTCCTTTGTCGGCCTCTTCCGTGTTGTCTTCTCAAATTCAGTAGTAAGCACATCACCCCAAGAAGATTGCTGAATCAGTTTCATCAGTTCTTCCTTCGGGTATACCTTTCCGCCTTCACCGATGACGAATACTGGGTTCTTCCTATCGTTGAATCGTTCAATCTGCTGTTCAACGAAAGGTGCGCCCTTCTTTCCGGCGACCTTCTTGAAATATGCCTCCGTAGCCTTGTCAAGAGATACGCCCTTGCTACCCACAATCTTTGCGATTTCAGTTGCGGCCTCGTCAAGTTCAACATCTCCGCTGAAGATTGGCGTTGTCTTCTCAAAAGAAGACCTCTGCTTCGGAGTCATCGCCATCTTCGCTTCTTCTCCGCCAACACCCTTCGCCACCTTCGCACGTTCCTTCAAGGCTTTCTCGGTCTCGACCTTGAATTCCTTCCAAGTCTTCCTTGCTTCTTCGGGCTTCGCCTTCTCCGCTTCGCCAGTCAGCATCTTGCGGATTGCAGAACGTTCCTTACCCGCTAACTTCCCGATGTTACGGAGTCCGTATCTTCCCATTGCAAAGTTCGCAATTCCCTCGTCAACGATATTGGCCTTGATTTCCTCGGAGGATTTCACCTTGTCGGAATCAATGGATTCTTGCACAAGTTTGTCCGTGGCCTCCATAAGTGCGGGAGTCCCAAATGCGCTTGCTATACCTACACCCGCCCTTCCTACGCTCATAGCGTTCTTTGTTGCAAGTCTAGGCGCAACCCTTCCGAATGCACGAACACCGAGTTGTCCGGCTTTGCCAATCGGGTTTATTCCATACACGATATTCTCTACGACATCTGTCGCAACATCGGCAGGGACGATTCCCTTTCCCTGCTCAAGGCTTTCCATCGTCCTCGGAGCGAAGAACTTCAAGCCGAGCGCAATGAGCCTATCACTAGTAGTCGCACCCAAGTCCGTACCGCTGAAGATTTGGCGGTTGCGTTCCTTGATGCTTTCTTCTTGGAGCATCTTGTATAGGTCTTCCTTCTGCATCCCTTCCGCTTCTGCGATGTCGGATATTACCTTGTCGTTGACCTCGGAATCCGGCCTAGCCCAAAACTTCGGACTACGCTCGTCAAGGATTTCATCACCTCCGAACTTCGCAAACATCGTCCCGATTTCCGTGCGATACTTCGGGGCTTGAGTCGTAGCCCTAGTCACCTTCTCAATCTCGGTATCCTTCGGCATAGCGGAAGCAACGGCCTTCGTGATGTTGTAGAGTTTCGGGTCGTTGAAAGATGCGTAGAGAATTTTCTTTATTTCCTCATCGTTCTTGTCAACAAGTTTGTCTCCCAGTTGGCTTGCGTAACTACGTTCCATATCGCTAAACGATTCATCGTTTGCGATAAAGTTAAGTTCACGAATTACCTTGTACTTGTATCCCTTCTCCGCCATAGTAACTACCTTTTCCCTTCAGCAAGTTTCTTGGCTTCCTCAAATCCTTTCGGGTCATCAATAGCCCACAAGTATCTTTCCTTCGGGCTTGCGTTGTTGTACTTCGTTATGAGTCCCTGCTTGCGCTCGGATTCCTTCTTGTCTCGGTATTCCTTTGCGAGTCTAGGGTCTTTCGCCTTCTTTATGAGTTCGTTGAACTTGGAGGTTCTTTGGTTTTCGGGTGTGGCTTCGGATACATCGTCAACGAGTTTATTGAAATCTTCCCATTCCTTGATTGTATCAAAGCCGTTTATCATTCGCTTTTCAATTGCGTTTGTTTTCGCATCAACGCTCTCTTTTCCCATAACCTTTTCAAATTCGGTTTCGGTAGGCTCTTCAACCTTTACTTCATCGGATACGCTCACATCGGTTTTACCGCTCGGCTTCTTCTCAACGCTTTCCTTCTGCACATCTTCAACTTCAACACCGAGTTTCTTCAATGTCTTTAGCGCACGATTCATCTTGATACGTGCGATGCGCTTTTCATCCTCGCTTGCGGTTGCGGAATTTGCAGTAATGCTTGCGGTCTCAAGTTCATACATAGCATCGTCAACGGCTTCTTCGTGAACCTTTCCCGCTTCCTCCGCTCCCCTTCGGTTTTCAACTTCTGCAAGTTTCTTTCGGGTTGCGAGTTCTTCTTCACGCATCTTCTGCTCACGCTCTTGCAGTTTCCTCTGCTTGTATGCGTTAAGTGCGGACACATCGCCCGTGTTGATGAACGATTCCTTCGCCACCTCGTATTCCTTGTCACCCCATTCGCTCGGATTCTCCCAGTCTGCGCCTTCCATCATCGCCCTGCGGTTTCCACGTTCAATCGCTTCTTGACCGCCTCGGAGAATGTTGGCGATACCGCTTGCAATCATCTTGTTGCGGGAGTCCTCACGTTCAGCCTTCGCCCTTCCGATGTTAGCCATCGTATTCGCATCAAGCATCAGTCTTGTCGGGTTGTATATCTTCGCCATAGTTCCTCCTTACGACATCATCGCCATCTTCGCTTGTGCAATATTCGAACTTCTGTTCTGCAACAGACCGAGTAGGTCGCTCATGTAGTCCGATTCCTCACCACGTTCACGTTCCATCTCGCCGCCGATAATCCCCATGCGGGTCTTGTAGCCCTGCTCTTGCAAGCCCATCTTGCTCTGCATCTTGTCAATGTAGTCGCTCCACTCGTTGTATGCGCTCTGCCTAGCTTGCTGATACTCTTGGTTGGCTAGTTTCTGCAACTCAAGGCTCTTGTCTGCAACGCCCTGCGCTATAGCACCCGCCGCTCCGCTACCACGACCGAGTCCCGCACCGCTTGCGGAATGCGAGATTGCCTTCTCAATGTCGGAAAGCATAGCATCCTTGTTCTCCGCAACGAAGTCCTCCTTCGTCAGCGGGTTGCCTTCCTCGTCCGTAAACTGGAACTTGTCAAAGTCGTAGATGTATGCGTTCGGGTCGTATTCAGCAAGCATCTGCTGATACTCCGCCTTCATATCGGGAGTCACGAACTTGTCTTGACCTTCCTTGTATCCTTCAAGGAGTTCAAGCATATGCTGATAGTCAGATTTCGTGATGTCCTCAAGTTCAGCAACCTTCTTCTTCTTTTCACGCTCCTTGCGTTCGTCACCGATTAACCTGTCATAGATTCCGAGTCCGAGTTCTGCAAGTCCGCTTAGTATGTCAGCCATATCGCTTCTCCTATTGCAAGATTCCTATCGCACATTCACCCGCAAGCAACGTGCCGTTGAATTCCGTCCCGTCAAGTTTGTTCAATGTATAGCACTTTATAGGGACAATAAAGTTGATATTCTTGAATGCCTTCACCATGAAGATGTTACCTTGTACGCACCAAGCATAAGAATCGGTAACAGTCTTCCCGTAAGAACCTTTCAAGATTTCGGGAAGTTCGTTGTTCGGTGTCCAAGGTGTCAGTTTCTCTATCATTAGAAATCCATCGCCTCCCCGCCAAATTCAATCCCCATCAAGGCGAAAGGACAATCCTCAACGCACGAAATCTCCAACGTGAGGTATCTGCCCCAATCACCGAGGTAGAACATAGTCTCAAAGTCGTATTCACCGATTCTTCCAATCGGCAATTGCTCAATGCTTGAGAAGGTCGCACCATCAAACGAATAGCGGATAGTTATCAATGCGTTCTCCGCCACCGAATTGTTCTGTCCGTTATTCGTGATGATGCGAATAAAGTCACATACAAAGTTCAAGTGGTCGGCATAGATTACGCCGCCTACCCTCTTCCTAATTATCGGCGTCCCATCGTGTTCAGTCCACTTGGAATTGTCCATCACTACACAAGCATCTTGGTCGGCAAATAGAATCTTGCCTTCCTCGTTCATCTGTGCGTAACGATACCTCCAAGCCTTCAGTTCGTTCCTCGTACCGAAGGAAGCCCTCTTGTGCCATTCTTGCGTGAGGAAGTCGTACACGATAGTTACGTTCGCAGTCACGAACGTGAGCGCATAGAATGTGTGGCGGTTCTCCTGCCACATCTGTCCGATTGCATCCTTCTGCTCCGGCAGACTTCCGATAAGTTCCTCAATATCAATCGTACTGATGCGTTCGCTGTCAACGTTCCCGCTATTCATGTAGACACCATTATTGCCCACATCGCTACCGCCTAGCCAACACACAACATCTCCGAGACCGCACAACGAGTTCACCGCCTTGATGCCGATGTTCTTCGCCGCCGTGTCGGGCGACACGAACGGATAGTTCACATCGTTGTTGTACTGGAACACTTGGTAACTGCGAGAACCGAAAGTGAAAAGCCTTGAGCCGTTCGCATACAAGGCCAACGTGTTGTCGGGTTGCCATTCCGAATACGTGACGAATCCGTGGTCATCTGTGGTTGACAGCATGAAGAGGTCGTAGTATTCGGGTTCGCTGATGTCGTACTTCTCAAATGGATACTGATAACTTGTATAGAATGCATCCGTACCCGCATCGTTCACGACAAGGTAACCATAGAGGTACGCACAATGCGTAGGCTCAATAACCTTCGTGTCGGATTTCACCCGATACGGGAGACGGATTACTCCGTGGTCGTTGAATTGTGTCCTTTGGTCTGCCACACGGATTCCCGTGTTCAGCGCATACACATTTATGCCGTCAACGATAATCAAGTGAGGATGTGCGCTTCCGTATCCGCCAGTCTCGCAGAACCGACAAGCACCGCTAGATGTCGCCAGTTTGCCGATGGCGGTTGCGTTTCCTTCCTCAAGGAGGTACAGCGTGTCACCCCACACCCCGTAGGTCTTCGGAACTTCCGGCTCGTTCAGCCCGTTGTAGTTGCGGGATACCTTGAACATACCTCTAGGTTCTCCGCTCGGTTCGCAGAACGTGGAGCATCCGTTGATGCTCCGCATCACCATCGTGAATGCTTGCTCTGTCGCATCCTTCGGCTCAACGAACATATTGACGGCATCCGAAAGACCTACCTTCCGAATGTCGCTCCGCTTGACACCGCCGCAGATGTTAGTGATGAACTTCCTAGCCATACTAACTCCCGAAGATGAAACTTCCGCTCTTCAGCATTCCCATGTCAAAGTTCCGAACACCGACCTCCCTAGTGAGGATTCGGTTGTCCGCATTGTTGGCCTTCAACTGCGCCTCAAGTTTGTTCAGTTCACCGAGTAGTTCGTTGCGCTTCGTGTCGGAAGCCCTCGGCTTGTCAACTGACATCTTGTAGGCCAATGCCCTTGTGAGCAATTCAACGTATACAATCGGGAGATTGATGGTATCGTCAAGACCGAGTTTCATCTCGGTATCGTAGATGAGTTTAACCTTTCGGTTCTGCCAAACAAATCTCGGCTTTAGGTACAAGACGAATTCGTTCTCGCCCTTCGGTTGCCAAGAATAAGTCCAGTCCGGCAACGTGCCATCGTAGAACGATTCAACGGACACGAAGTTCATAGGCATCCAGTCAATCGTGTTTTCAGCCTTGCAGAATGCGGAATTTATTCCCGTGATTCCGTTCGCAACGATTCCGTCAGCACCGCCGATGGTGATTCGCTCTGCGTTGCCGTCAAGTTCAACCTCGCCTCGGTACGCAGTAATCAACTTGTTGTCGGAATATTCACGGAGGATACCGCAGAAACGCTCATATGCATCCTCAACGAGGTCTCCCCTCGCTCCCTGCCTACGATTCGCAAGTGTTGCTCGGCATAGGGCTTCAACGATAAGTTCACGTACACTACTCATTGGGTTTACCTCTTGCTCATAAATTAGTTTTTTGCGATGTGCATACCTTCGTTGCCGGAAAATAATCACGACCGAACAATTCCGCAACGTTGTGCGAAACCTTCAATGACTTTGTATGCCTATCGTTCATACGCATCACCTCGCATACCGCTGAATTGGCGCAATAGAGGCAATACGAATACGCCCTCCCTGCGCTCTCGTCATACGTGTACGGACAAGTTCCTAGAATGACGATTTGGACATTCGCCCTCATCTCGTTCTCAATGTCACGTAGTCCGTCTCTGTCGTTGTACTGGATGAACCGCCGAACCTTCGGAGTCCTTATGATTATGTTTGCGAAGTTCTCCGCATATGTTGCGAGTTCAAGGTTCTCGGAATCGGTGATGCTTCCCGCCGCCTTCCGCTCAAGGAGGTATTGCAACCTCTTGGAAGAAATATGTGATAGTTTTTTAAGAATTGACATTTTTTGACACCTCGTTAATGTGTAAAATAACAAAAAGGACAGATGGAGTCAACCATCCGTCCCTTGACAAGGTGTCAAATCTTGTCAGTTTTTTGTCACTTCACCAAAATGTAGGCGACCGCACGGGGTTCAACGATACCCGCCATGGAGACAATGTCAAAGCGGGTCTTGTTCACCATGGTGGCGAGGTCAACGAGTTTGTTCTTGTGGATGTTCACGCCATCAACAGAACCTTTCTCGTATTCAGCACCTTCGGCATCCAGTCGGTCAAGGGTCTCAAATTCCATTGCGCCCTCGGCACGGATGATACCGCCAAAGTAGTTACCGCTTGCAGGGATTGCAATCTTTGCGGAGTTGAAATCGGTCGTTGCGAGGTCGGCATTGCCTTCCGTGGCGACCTCTCGGCTACCCGTAGCGGAAGAAAGATGCACGGCACGGACAACAACGCTTGCGGAGGTGGCGGAAGAAGCAACGGACACATCGGCGGTTACGACAAATGCATGGAGGCATTCGGTCACATCGCCAACGAGGTCGGTCGCATATACGCCTTCAACCCAAATCGGCATACCCTTCGGAATGGTAAATCCCGTAGCGGCAGCAGAGAACGAGAGTTTGAGGGTCGCAGTCCCATTGGAGTTATCCGTGTAGGCACTAGAGGATGCGAGGGTCGCACCAGTAAGACCAGTCACGCAGTCGGCAGAAATCTTGACCTGCTTGAAGAATCGCTGACTACGATATTCAGCACCATGGAACGTGCCGAGCAGACCGCTCTTGTACATTTCCGGCGCACCCGTGGGGACGAATTGCTGACCATTGGTGGTGAGAATCGCTTCAATCTGCGAGGAGATGAAGCCATAGAGTTTCTCGTTCGTGATGTCGCCAAGGTAGGCAGAAGCCTTGCTCAACGGGGCGAAGCCTTCGCCAACGAAAGCGACACCGCACTTGCCGAGGTCGCCTTCCACCGCCTTACGCACAACGGCGTTGACGAGTTTCTGCGAATTCGGGATAGCGACTTCCTTGTCCCAGTTCAAATCCGTCACGGATTCAATGGCGTTCGTGTTGATGCAGATGTTCCACGGGTCAAGCGACATGGAGACTTCACGTTCGTGGATTTCCATATCCGTAGCCGTGGACGAAACTGCGAGTTGGTTCTGCGGGACACCCGTGTCCGTGATGACGAACTTGTAGGTCTGCCCGTTGCGCTTGCCTTCTAACTGGCCTTTGAAATAAGCCTTTGCGCCGACCTTGAGGTAGCCCGCAATTTCGCTGAAGCGAAGGGCGACAAGTTCGGTAAGGCTGTTAGTCTTGATGGTATTAGCCATATGATTAACCTCTGAAAAAGATTAGTTTGTCTACACCCTCGGATGAGACTTGAGGTAGTTCTCCCAATACGCAGAGTCCTTTCGGATTTCACCGCCGCCATCGGTGTTGGCCTTCGCCTGTCTTCCGGTCGGCTTGATTCCGTCAAGTCCCTTCGGGGATTCCTTACGCACATCCTCAGTGTTGTTAGTTTGTCTTGATGCCTTCTTGCTCTTGACAATCTTGTCCGCAACTCGGCATCGGTTGACGAGCGAATCAAAAGCGACTTCCTTACCATGCCGTGTCTTCTTGCTCAATATTTCATTGAGGAATTGCGGCTTGGTCATCATCACCCGCAGAACGATAGGGCTGATGTCGCAATCGTCAAGGCAACCAAGAATCACCCCATCGGGGTCTTCCTCGTCAAGTTTCTCAACGAATGCGCTACCGCTATTCTTGACCAGTCGGTTGTAGATTTCTCGGTCGGCCTCATCGGGAAAGCATTGCGCCACCCTCCGCTCGTTCTCCGCTAGGTCATCCTCCATCATCACACGTTCACGTTCTTGTAGAAGCCTCTCGGTCTCGTTCTCGTTTGTACGTAACTTGACAATGTCGGACAAGTTGCTGTTGTCTACCTAGAAATCCTCGGAGTCCACGTTACCCAGTTTCTTCTTGAGTTCAGCGTTCTCCGCCTCAAGTTTAGCGATGCTCTTCTCGTAGGCGAGTTTCTGCTTCTTTCGCTTGTCTTTTTCCCTGCGGAAACT
>Ga0310690_10006036_pt1 | contig 16108 bp, 10 predicted proteins | sample AusTroGonzalo_MG_2_FD_207661 | JGI IMG/M metagenome (GOLD analysis project Ga0310690, IMG submission 207661) | Bovine rumen microbial communities from tropical cattle in Woodstock, Queensland, Australia - Gonzalo_04 (v2) (version 2) | ecosystem: Host-associated > Mammals > Digestive system >... | reverse complement strand
CGATGAACCCACCGGCAACCTGGACGCGGAAACCGCGGAAGGCATCCTGAACCTTTTGTGCTCCCTCAACTCCTCCGGCACCGCCGTGGTGATGGTAACCCACAATATGTCCATCCTGGACAACCACCCCGGCAGGGTGTTCGTGTGCGAAGGGGAACGCTGCACGGAACGCGTATGACTTTGAAAGAGAGATATGCCGCAATAGTGGGATGGTTTATGGAAAACCGTCCCGTGGCGGAGTCTGAGTTGCATTTCGAAAGCCCCTTCCAGTTGCTTGTGGCAGTGATTCTGTCGGCCCAGTGCACGGACAAACGGGTGAATATGGTAACCCCTGCGCTGTTTGCAGCATACCCCACCCCTGCGTTACTGGCCGCCGCTTCCTTCGACGATGTGTATGCGCTTGTCAAGAGCGTCTCCTACCCCAACGCCAAAAGCCGTCACCTCATCGACATGGCGGCTAAGTTGATTGCGGATTTCGGCGGTGAAGTTCCCTCGGATATCGACGCCTTGATGTCCCTCCCCGGCGTGGGCCGCAAAACCGCCAACGTCATCGCCTCAATCGTCTACGACCAACCCGTCATCGCCGTGGACACACACGTCTTCCGCGTGTCCCACCGCCTCGGCCTCTCCCGCGGCTCCACCCCCTACGAAGTGGAGCAGGACCTGGAACGCCACATCCCCGCCCCCCAGCGCCCCATCGCCCACCACTGGCTCATCCTCCACGGCCGCTACACCTGCACCGCCCGCAACCCCCAATGCACCTCCTGCGGCCTCGCCCCCTGGTGCCCCTCCAAATCCCTCTAACCCCTCCCCTGTTCCCGCATACGTCCTCCTGACGCCTGACACCCCGTCTTCGTTGCCGAAAACCCTGGCGGCTAACTCGTTGTTACTCAACGAGTTGATTGTTTCCCGGTGCAAAAAATTTTGCACCGGCAACCACCTTAACTCCCTGTGCCACAATCACTTAGCCGCCAGGCGAATTTATCCGGCCGGGGGCCGGAGAAATAGGAAGTGTATGTTTGTCCAACTACAACTGCTTTTTCACGCAGTTTCGCTGGACGATACGGTTTTTTGCCGACGCAAAAAACCTAACTGAATTCTAGAAAGGGGGCCTTCGGCCACACTTGAGCCTAGTCGGGAGGGAAAATAACCTTATCGCCTGCACCAGCAGAAGGGGGCGGCATATACTTATCAGCGACTCTTTTGCCGGGCTGGCGCCTAAACCCCTGAATAATCTCGCAACCTGCAAGCCGCTTTTTGCCGTGAAATGCAAGTGATTGAGTGATAGCTATTTATGCAATTCGTCTCCGGCAAAACGCCGGAGACGAATATCATTATTAGCTGATTTACAGCGAGTTACATTTCACGCAACCCGACCGACTAAATCCCTCTAGCTGATGAACTGAGCCTTGAGGGCGTCGATCTTGGCGGGAGCGTCGCTGCCGTGGGCACCGAAGTAGAATTTGATCTTGGGTTCGGTGCCGGAGGGACGGACGGACACTACGTCGCCGGCTTCGTTGAAGAACTGGAGGACGTTGCTCTTGGGCAGGCCGGTTTCTTCAGGTTTGTTATAGTCGATGACCTTGGCGAGGGGGCTGCCGGCAATCTGTGCGGGAGGGCAGGCGCGATAGTCGGCCATAATCTTCTGGATTTCCTCGGCGCCACTCTTGCCTTTGCGGACGATGTACACCATCTTCTCCACGTACAGGCCATACTCCTTGTACACTTTCTGGAGCAGCTGCCACAGGGTCAGGCCCTGCTCTGCTGCCCAAGCGGCGCATTCAGCGACGGCGCAGCCTGCAACCTGTGCGCACTTGTCACGCACGAAGGAGCCCAGGTTGAAGCCGTAGCTCTCTTCACCGCCGCACACGAATTCCGTCTTGCCTTCCTGCTGCTTCTGCACCTCTGCGATGTACTTGAAGCCGGTGAGCACATTGTAGCACTTCACACCGAAGCTCTCGCAGATGGCGGCAATGAGCTCTGATGTGACGATGGTCTTTACGCAGTACTGCTTGCCATCCAGTTTGCCAAGCTCCTTCCAGCGCCTGAGAATATAGTATGTGAGGAAGCTCCAGGTCTGGTTGCCGGTGAGCTGTACCATCTTGCCGGAATCGTCACGGACGGCGATGCCAAGACGGTCTGCATCCGGGTCCGTTGCCAGGACCAGGTCGGCTCCGGTTTCCTCAGCCTTGGCGAGGGCCATTGCCATTGCGGCGGGCTCTTCAGGGTTGGGTGATACCACCGTGGGGAAGTTGCCGTCGTTCACGTCCTGCTCGGGCACATGGATGATGTTGGTGAAGCCGATGCGCTTCAGGGCTTCCGGCATCAGGCGTACGCCGCAGCCGTGCAGGGGCGTATACACGATCTTCATGTCGGCGTGCTTCTTCACGGCTTCCGGGCTGAGCATCAGGGTGAGCTGGTCGGACAGGTAGTGCTCGTCCACATCGGCCCCCATCATTTCGATGCCGCCTATCTCGGCGCCTTCCACGGGGGTGAAGCGCACATCGGCAGGGTCTTCAATCTTGGCGACTTCGGCTACGATGTCCTTGTCCACGGGTGCGGTGATCTGGCCGCCGTCGCTCCAGAACACTTTGTAGCCGTTGTACTCCTTGGGGTTGTGGCTGGCGGTTACCATGATGCCGGCGGTTGCCCCCTTGAAGCGGATGGAGTAGCTGAGTTCCGGGGTGGGACGAAGGGCGTCGAACAGATACACGTGGATGCCGTTGTTGGAGAGGACGTCGGCGCTGATCTTGGCGAAGAGGGCCGAGTTGTTGCGGGAGTCGTAAGCGATGCACACGCTCTTGGAACCTGCGACGTGCTCCTTGATGTAGTTTGCAAGGCCCTGTGTAGCCATTCCCACGGTGTACTTGTTCATCCGGTTGGTGCCTACGCCCATTGTGCCGCGAAGGCCGCCGGTGCCGAATTCCAGATTGCGGTAGAATGCGTCTTCCAGCCCCACCGGATCCGTGTCCATAAGCTGCTTGACCTGGGCCTTGGTCTCTTCGTCGAAGTTGCCCTGAAGCCAACTGTTGGCTACCTGCTTGAAGTCTTTCATAGAGTTATTGTGTTTTTAGTGTTTTCACATCCACAAATTTAACTATTATTTTCTACCTTTGCAACAATGATTTTTGCCGATTTCATATTGCAGCACCAGGCCGATGACCCGGCCGCCCTGGCCCTTGCCCGCAAGCGCTATGCGGACTTCCCCGAATTCCCCCTGGCGCTCACCACCCTGGAGGCGCGCAGGAAGCTCCGTGGCAAAGTCCCCGAGTGGCTGGAAGTGCCCTCCCTGCTCTTCCCCCTCCCCCTAAGCGCCGAGCAGTGCAGCTCTTCAGAAACTGCAACATACAAATCCAAATTGCTGCAAAAGTGCAATATTGCAGATATAACCGGAGGTCTTGGAGTGGATGCGTGGGCTTTTGCGAAAGCGGGGTGTAAGGTGCTGTACAATGATATGAGGCAGGAGCTGGTGGAGGCGGCGAGGCATAATTTCGCGGAGCTGGGCATCACGGGAGTGCAGTTCAGTTGCGCGGAAGTGGCGCCGGGGGCCGTGGGAGGCATTCTGGGCGGGTTTAAGGCCGATGCGTTCTTTCTGGATCCGGCCAGGAGGGACACCCGGGGCGGGAAAGTATTCCGCATCGCGGATTGTTCGCCGGATGTAACCGCACTGCTGCCGGAGCTGTTCAAGTATGCGCGATTCGTACTGGTGAAGCTCTCCCCTATGCTGGACATCAGCCTTGGCGCTCGCGAACTGGGCCCCAGCGTGCGCGAAGTCCACGTGGTGGGGGCCGATGGCGAATGCAAGGAGCTCCTGTTCCTGCTGGGCCGCGACCACACCGGCGACTACACCATAACAGTGGCCGATGGCGGCAGCACCCTGCAGTTCTCCCCCGCCGCGGAGCAGGAGGCACAGGCGATACTCGCCCCACAAGAACTCCCCTCCCACTTCTTCGTCCCCGGCAAGGCCCTCCTCAAGGCCGGCTGCTTCAAACTCCTTAGCCAGAACTACGGCCTCCTCAAAGCCGGCGCCAGCGCGCATCTGTACTTTGCAGATGAGCCCCAGACAGCGCTCCAGCCCTTCGGCAAGTGGTTCCGCGTCCTGGAAAGCGCCCCGCTGGACAAACGCTCCATCCGCGACTTCGCAGCCCGCTACCCGGACGCCGACGTCACCGCCCGCGCCATTCCCCTCACCTCCGACGAACTGCGCAAACGCCTTGGCTCCCGCTCCGGCGGGCCCGTGCACATCTTCGCCTTCCGCCACGAAAAAAGCGGCAGCAACCTGATGGTTGCCGCCGCCCTATAAAGAAAAGATTTCTCGACTCCGCCTTCGGCTCCGCTCGAAATGACAAAGGGGGACAAAACTTTTTCGATAGCGGAGTCGGACAAAAGTTTTCGACGACGTTTTTTTGGCTAGAAAACTTTTAGTCCGCGGAGCCAGAAAAAGTTTTGAAGGCAATTACCACAGAATCAAGCCAATAGTCCAGTACGAGAACTGCGGGCCGAAGCCTTGCTGGAACTGAGAGCAGGGGCTGTACTTTCCGTAGATACCCATGTGGGCATATGTGATGGAAGCACGGTAGCTGTAGGTGAAGGGAAGGCTCTTGATATCAGTCGCCTTCATATCGCCGTTCTTCACTTTCTCGCCACTGGCGTCAATCGCCTTGAACTTCGTGCGGCCGTTGAAATTGAACTCACCCACGATGCCGCCGCCGATGCAAACGTCACCCAGATGAATCTTCAGCTGCACGGGAATATCGAACCCAAAACTGCGAAGGATCGACTTCTTGATCTTGGTATAATTGCTTCCCTCCAAAGAGGCAACGGAAACGCCGCCGTTATGGTCCGGTACCCAGTAATTGGTCTTGTTCAGCCTGTATGAATCCCAGTTAAGGTCGATGGTGCCGGAAAGGCCCAAAAACTTGACAGGCCTGAACTCTCCGCCGATGAGGGAGAAGAAAAACTCCCTGTTCTTGCCGAAAGCGGGCGTGTTGCCAAGGAACTCGGCATCGCCGTCGATCATCATATGATAGCCCCAGCCGAAGGTTCCGTCAGAGTTCCACATGCTCCAGCTGTCGGTATCCACCACGGGAGTACCGTCTTCGTTGAGTGAAAAGCTCTGGGCGAACAGTCCCACGCTCAAAAGTGCCGCAACAGCAGCCAAAACTAACTTCTTCATATCTTAATAAACTGTAATTATCGATTCCATAAGTGCCATATAAACCGGGCCCTGAGCATCCATAAGGAACGGGAACTCGCTGAAAGGAGTAACCACCAGGGGAAGATCCTCGCTCTTGCCGGAAAGCAGGCTGCGAAGGTTCATATCCTTAACCTCGGGATAACTGTCGATGCGGAAATCGCTGAGCCCCGCCTCCCTGGCGGCGTATTTGATAGCGTCGATGAGGGTGCCCCTCTCATCGGCCAGGCCGAGTTCAAACGCCGTAGCGCCGGCCCATACGCGGCCCTGGGCGATGTCGTCCACCGCCTCCGGAGTCATCCCGCGGCCTTCAGCCACAAGGTTCAGGAAGTTGGTGTACACGGTCTCGATCGACTTCTGGTTCCACTCAAGTTCAGCAGCGTCCAGGTCCCTCATTCCGGAGAACATATCGCTGTGCTCGTGCGTGCCCACAGTAACCGGATTCACGTGCAGGTGCCTGCGCACTGCATCGCCATATGAAGGCACCATTCCGAACACGCCGATGGAGCCGGTAATAGTGCTGTTCGAGCAGAAAATCCTGGAGCACCCTGCCGAAATCCAGTAGCCGCCGGAAGCCGCATAGTCGCCGTAGCTGGCAACCACGACCTTGTCCTCCTGAAGCTGCAGGATGGCGCGGCGGATAATGTCGGAATCCATTACGGCGCCGCCAGGAGAGTTCACGCGGAACACAACCGCCTTCACATTCTTGTCAGCCTTCACCTGCTCGATGGTGCGCGCCAGAGCGTCACCCACGATGTCCGATCCTATCGACCCATCGGCATAGATAACGGCAATGTGGTTGCGGGAATTGCCCTTGGGAAGCTTGTACTTCTCGGGCGTGATCTTGGCGATGTCGGACACTTTCTCCTTGCCCATCAGCTCACACAGATAGGCCTGGATCTGGTCGCGGTGCATCAGGGTGTCCACCAGGCCGGCCTCGTACCAAGAGGGCGCATCGCCCAGGGCAAGGTTGGAAGCCATTGCATTCAGGCTGGACTTGTCGATGCCGCGCGCCTCCGCGATGCCGCTCACATAAGTGTCCCAGATGGTGCCCAGGAGGGCCTGGTACTGCTCGCGGTTCTCCGGGGAGATGTCGTTGCGGATATACATCTCGCCAGCGCTCTTATACTTGCCATGGCGGATGAGCTGCATATTCACGCCCAGGGTGTCCAGCAGGTCCTTGATGAAGTACTGCGTGGAGCCCATTCCGGTGAAATGGCCGCTGGCCGCGGGATTGAGCACGATCATATCGGCCGCCGTGGCCAGGTACAGGCTGCGGGCGTTGATGGAATTCATATAGGCCACAACCCTCTTGCCGGAGCGCTCGCGGAAACGCAGCACGCTGGTGCGGATTTCCTCAGTGGTAGCGCTGCCTGCCGACAGTTTGTCGGGCCTCATGAACACCATTGCGATGTCGTTGTCGTTGGCGGCCGTTTCCAGCACGCCCTCCAGGGTAAGGAGCGAGAAACTCCGGCCTCCGGACACTCCGCTAAGGCCGATGGAGACGGATGTCTTGGACCGCTCGGCCACGGGCTTTGAAAAGTCAAGGAAAAGCACCTTTCCCTTCAGCGGCTTGGCCTGGGCCTGCGCGCCCAGCAGCATTATAGCCGCAACAATCAATACACTACTAATCTTTTTCATACTATTTTTCACCAAAAACCAGTTTCATATCCCGGTCGATTGCTGGCCTGGCGATATTCTCCGGAACGAAGCTCCAGGAGCCGATAACCGCCGGATCGCTGATGCGCGCCTGCTCTATCGAACCATATTCCTTAAGATAATTGTACAGTATCGTGCGAATCTCCGGATACCTCCCCACAACCCTCTCATTGATATTTCCCGTGTCGATGCCGGCGGCCTGCAGATGCCCGCCGCCTCCGCTAGCGCGATATGAAGTCAGCGCGACATTATAAGTGCGGGCGGGGTCGAACGCGGAGCCATCGGCCATTGAGGAAATCTTCACCCTCTCGCCATAGGGCTTTGTCACGTCCACGGTGTAATTGATTCCGCCTGCCGATGAGAAATTGTACGTGCGTCCCGGGAAGGACCAGCCCCTCTGCTGGGTGCGGGGGTCGTCGCGATGCAATATCTTGAGCACGTTTTCTTTGGACGATTTAACCGTGTTGATCCACATATCGTAGGAGAACTCCAGATAGCGGATCACCTCCTCCCCCGTCATCGTAATCATGTAAAGTTGATTCTCGTAGGGGTAGAACGTGAACAGGTCGTCGAAGATGATAGGTCCAGCCTCGATTACCTTATTGTATGTAAGGGGCGCTGCAAATGCGATATCGGCCCCGGTTGTCTCAAGGCTGAGGGTGTGCATCAAGGCGATGTAGTACGACATTCCGGCAAAGGCGTCGCGGGTGTAGACGGTCTGGTCCAGCGTGCCCACTTCCGCCATAGTGAATGCCTTCACGGCCAGATAGTCGTCGTGGAAGAGTTCCTTCATCGCAGGGTCCGCCATCTCCGCCTTAACGGGGATGAGCTGGGTCTCGAAGGCACGGCTCACGATTTTGCCGCCTTCCACCTTGAAATGCATCTTGCCCTCCGCAACATAGCGGCTGTGGCTTCCGGAATTCAGCAGAGCGCTGCTGTCGCGGGTTTCCACATAGGGTCGATGGTCGTGGCCGCACACAAGGAAGTCCACTCCCTGCACGCTGTTGAACGCATCCAGGGCTTCCGCCTCCAGGATGGTGCCGTCGCCCTTGCCGCAGGCGGAGTGCATCGTGACAACCATCACGTCCGGATGCTCCTTGGCCTTCACGGCGTCCACATCGGCCTGAACCAATTCCTTGATGGCCACGAAGTGCATCCCGCTCCAGAGTTCTTCCGGCAGCCAGGCCTTGATATTGGCGTTGGTGTAGCCCAGGATGGCGATTTTGAGGCCAGCCCTGCGCACCACTTTGTACAGGGGGAAGTATGTCTTGCCGTCGTCATTGCGGATGGCATTGCCGGCCAGGAACGGGGCGTCCGCCTTGCGGAGATCTTCCGCCACGCGGTCGTACACCGGATGACCGGTTTCAATGTCGTGGTTGCCCACCGCCACCGCGTCGTAGTCCATATAGTCCACTATACGGGAGAAGACGTGCGTGGTCACAGTGTCCACGAAATTGAAATAGTACGTCGCATCGTCGCCCTGGAGGCAGTCTCCGGCATCGACCAGAAGCACGTTCTCCCGGCCCTGGTCCGTGCGGACACTGTCGATGTAGTGGTTCATCGCGAACACGCTGCGCCTGATTCCGCCCCCCGTATATGTGGAGTCGAAGAAAGTGCCGTGCATGTCGTTCGTGGAAAGCACGGTGAGCGTGTACTCACCGTCCCTGAGCCTCGGGGCGCAGGCAACCGCCAGTGCGGCAATAAGAACTAATAGAGCCTTTCTCATCTGCGTCTCATTCCTTTCATTTGTTGCATCAGATTCCCCGTCATCGCGGTCTTCATCACCTTACGGGTGCCTTCGAACTGCTTGAGCAGGCGGTTCACCTCAGGGAGGGACGTGCCCGAGCCATCGGCAATCCTCTTGCGCCTGGTGCCGTTTATGGCCTCCGGGTGCTCGCGCTCATAGGGCGTCATCGACAGAATAATAGCCTCCGTGTATTTGAAGGAATCATTGTCCATGTCGATATCCTTGATTGCCTTGCCGACGCCGGGAATCATGGATGCAAGGTCCTTGATATTGCCCATCTTCTTCACCTGCTGAATCTGCTCGTAGAAGTCCCAGAGGGTGAATTTGTCCTTCGCCAGTTTCTTGCGCAGCTCGCGCGACTGCTTCTCGTCGAACTGCTCCTGGGCCTTCTCCACCAGGGAGACCACGTCGCCCATTCCAAGGATACGGTCCGCTATGCGCTCCGGATGGAAGACGTCCAGCGCCTCCATCTTTTCACCTGTCGATACGAACTTGATGGGCTTGCCTACGACCGCCTTGATGGAAAGGGCCGCACCGCCGCGGGTGTCGCCGTCCATCTTGGTGAGCACTACGCCGTCGAAATCCAGCCTCTCGTTAAAGACGCGGGCGGTTTCCACGGCGTCCTGGCCGGTCATGGCGTCTACCACGAACAGGGTTTCAGAGGGCTTCACTGCCTGGTGCAGGGCGGAGATTTCGTCCATCAGCTCGTCGTCCACGGCCAGGCGGCCGGCGGTATCGACAATTACCACGCTGAAGCCATCGGCCTTTGCCTTGGCTATTGCGCCCTGGGCTATCTTGATGGGATCCTTCTCCCCTTCTTCCGTGTATACGGGCACGCCCACGCTGTCTCCCAGCACTTTCAACTGGTCGATGGCGGCGGGGCGGAACGTGTCGCACGCGGCAAGAAGCACTTTCATGCCCTTCTTACTCTTCACGTGCAGGGCCAGCTTGGCGGAGAAAGTGGTCTTACCGGAACCGTTGAGACCGGCTACCAGCACCACCGCAGGCGTTCCCTTGATGTTGATATCCTGCGCATTGCTGCCCATGAACGCCGCAAGCTCGTCGTGCATGATCTTAATCATCAGCTGCTGCGGCTTCACGGCGTTTATCACGTTGGCGCCAAGTGCCTTCTCCTTCACTGTGTTGCAAAAGTCCTTTGCAACCTTATAGCTTACGTCGGCATCCAGAAGGGCTTTCCGGATGTCCTTGACGGTTTCCGCTACGTTAATCTCGGTGATTTTCCCTTCACCCCTCAGTATCTTGAAGGATCTTTCTAGTCTCTCGCTTAGGTTTTCGAACATAACAGTCACAAATAAATCCCACAAATTTAATCATTTTTGCGGGATTTATCAATACGCTACTTAAACACAGTATAGTCCAAACCAAGCAACTTGAGCTTCTCCTTGAGCTCCGGCACCTCCCGCTCCAGGAAGTCGGCCTTCATGCGCTTGAGTACCAGCTCGCGCGCGTCGGGAGCTATGAAATAGCCTATGCCGCGCTTGTTGTAGATTACGCCGTCGGCAGTGAGTTTCTCATAGCTTCTGGCCATCGTGTTGGGGTTCACGCCCAGTTCGGCGCCGTATTCGCGCACCGACTGGATACGGTCCTCAGCCTTCAGTTCGCCGGCCAGTACGCGGGCGCATACTGCATCGGCGATCTGAAGATAAATCGGTTTTTCAGCATTGAAGTTCATAGCTCTAGTGTTTGATGGTACTTATGCGGTGCCATACGCCCCAGCCAAGGCCGCAGGCAATAACGGTGGTCACAATGTACATTGTAATCATAAAGCCGCGGACTATGCCTTTCAGGGTCTCTTCATTCATTGCTTCCATATCCAGGTTGGATAAGTTCAGGCTGGGAATGATGAATGCGGAAAGGGTGCTCAGCACGGTGGAAAGGCCGAAGAGGATGAGGATGGCATAGAAAATCTTGTTCTTCTTGAAGCAGATGCCGCAGAGAAGGAAGTACAGATAGTTTGCAAATCCGCCCACTATGGTCAGGGCCACGAAGGATGCAGGGCTCACCATCAGTTCCTTCATTATATGCATATCTTCCTCGTCCAATTGCATATTGGCCATCAAAGAGGTGACACCGGAAATCATCGGATCGCCCACGGTCTTGTCCAGGAGGCAGATGAGCCAGTCTGTACAAAGGGACACCACCAGGAATGCCACGGGAATTACGATGAGGGTGTTAATGAGCATCGACACGAATTTCTCAGCCTTCGATGCAGGAATGAGGATCCAGTCGGAGCCATCCTTCTTGTCGGTGATGAAGCCGTAGAAGCGGGTCATATAGAGTTCCAACACCAGCGCCACGATTGCGAACACGGCATAGCGTGCGCCAAGGGCGGGGCCGCAATAGGTCTGGTTGAACAGCAGGCCGAAGAATACCCACACAACGTAGAGAATGACGCCGGAGAGGCCCATCAGGAGGACAGCCCTTGAGTGCTTTCTCCAAAGGCGGGTGATGTCATATTTGAAATAAGTGCCGAAGCGCTTGAATGAAAATGTCTCGTTCATGGCCAGTTACTTTTTAAACATTGCTTTAATCACGTCCTTGTGCTTGTACACGGCATTGAAGAGTGCCTCCATATTAACCTTGGACTCCTCGCCGGTGGTGTTGGGATACACCTGGATGGTGCCTCCGGGAATCTGCTCCAGATAGAGAGCTCCGGGCTGGATCTCAGTGCCGTAGTCGAAGAACAACTTCTCGGAAATCTCGGCGATGCTAGCCTGCAGCAGCACATCTCTCTTGTCCAGGATGATCACCGGGTCGATGATGTTTTCCAGGTCGCGCACCTGATGGGTGCTGATGACGATTGCCGATTCCTCAGAGGTGTACTTGGTGATAGCCTTGCGGAACTGGGTCTTCGAAGGGATGTCCAGACCGTTGGTGGGCTCATCCATAAAATAATAACGCGCATTGCACGCGAGCGCGAAGGAGATGTATGTCTTCTTCAGCTGGCCTGCGCTCATCGCGTTCATCTTCTGATTCTCGTCCACCTCGAACTCCTTCAGCACCTGGACGAATTTCTCCAGACTGAAGCCCTTCCAGAAAACGCCTGTCTCCTTGGCAAAGGCAAGGGCCGATGCGTTCACGGGAGCCACCTCGTCGGGGAGATAGTAGAGCTCCGCAAGAAGGCCGGGCTTACGGTCGAACGGATTGTATCCGTCGATGTCGATTCTACCCGTGAGGGGTTTCTTAAGGCCGCAAAGGAGAGTAAGCAGCGTGGTCTTCCCCACCCCGTTCTCTCCAAGGAGACCGTAGATGCTGCCGGGTTCAATGCGCATGGAGATGTTCTCCAGCACGCTCAGCGTCCCGTAGCTGAATGCAAGATTGTCGATAGTAATCATAATATTCTTTTTTGCCCTTTAGGTGTATTAGTTTATTAGTACACTGCAAAGGTAAGACAAAAAATTAAATCTGCAAACTTTTTCGACAAAAATCTGCAGATTTTATTTCGGATGTCCCTCTAATACCTATTTAATAATATCTACAAGAGGAACCGCCTGGAAGAAGATGTTTCCGCGGGAACTCTCATAGAGGATACCCACGGTGGCGCTGTCCACCATCGTCAGGCACGAATAGCCAAGGGAACCGCCGGAGTCCACAAGGAGCCTGTGGGTCCATGTAGCGCCCTTGTCCAGACTGGCCTGGATGGTAATGCAGCTGCGCCAGCCCGACGTTCCCTGAGGATTGGACATCAGGAGGATATCCTGCCCCAGCACATTGTCGGAAGCATCCACATGAATAAGGGATGCCTCGCAGGCCGACTGCTCATACACCTTTCCGTTGGAGGAATGGGCATTCCAGCTGTAGCCAAGGTCAGTTGTGGTGAAGACGCGGCGGTAATGCGAGTCCGTCTCATCGCGCATGGACAGCATAAGCACGCCTGGCTCTATCTCCGCAACGGCACTTTCGCTGGTAACGGTATGGGCGTAGTTGTGGGCATGCCAAGTGAGGCCGTGGTCTGTGGAATACGCAATGCCTGAATTAAGAGGATACAGGCCGTGCATGCTCTTGCTTGCCCCTTCCTGATGCTGGATGGGAATCACAAGGGTTCCGTCCTTCATGGTGATACCGCGTCCGGGGCCCTGGAAGGTCATTCTCCAGTCGTACTTCTTGATCTGGGTGGTAAGATTCACTGGAGCGCTCCAGGTGACGCCGTCGTCATCGGAATATACCATCATCAGCTGGGGCGTGTCATCGATGGCGAAGCCGGTTCCCGCCCAGGCCAGACAGCGGTTGTCGCTGTCGTTATGGTGCCCGTGGGCCCAGACGGCGAAGCAGAAGAGGCGGCCGGTGTTCTCGTCCACAAGCAGGCAGGGATCGCCGATGCCATTATTCAGCTGGGCGTCTTTCCAGGTCATTGTGCCGGCAGCAATCTCATCGTCATAGCCGTACGTGCCCATGTCCATCGCCAGGATAAGGTTGCTCCAGGTCTTGCCGCCGTCGGTGGAGCGCTTCACGCCCACGTCGATATCGCGCTGAAGGTCCGTACTGTTATCGTAGCGGATATCGTATGCCGCGATGAGGGTACCCGCATTGGAGGTTACCAGCGCCGGAATACGGAACGACTGCACAGTTTCGGCACTTCCGCGCACATTCACTTCGTCGCCTCCGGTATTCACCACAATGCCTCCGAGATGCACTACATCTTCCTGGACGATGGGCAGCGACACGCCGCTCACCACTGCCTCCTGAACCGTGAAGTGAACTCCGGAGCCGATAGGATTTCCGGTAATCCAGAAGTTAAGGTCGATGTCTGAGGAAATGGCGGGATTGGTGAACGAGGTCATCGTCACTACTCCGCCGGCGTCGGGTGCCACATAGTCGGCATCCATCCAGCCGCCCTGATACAGCCTAAGGCCGCTAACCATGGAAAGGTCGATGCCGGTGATTTTCACCACCAGCCTTTCCAGAGTGCCGGAAGGCAGGGAAAGCTTGGCCACAGGATTGTGGAACGCAGATTTGAGCGGCATCTCGTAGTGACTCACGACAGCCTTGTCCGTGCTGCCGAAGGTGATGATGATGCGTTCGCTGTCGACGCGGCCGCTTCCCTGGCGGGTATAGCAGTAACCGGGATTGGGTCCGGCAATATCGAAATAATGCAGGCCCAGACGAACCTTCTTCGGAGTGCCGTCGGTGTTCTTCTCCAGGATGCTGCTCTGGGCGAAATCGCTGCCGCCCTGGCTCCAGCCCATAAGGTTGGAAGAGACGGGATGATAGATGCCCAGCTCATAGGAAGCGTTCACGTTAGGATTCATCTTCACACCCGGGCGGAAAGGCTCGCTGTAGACGTAATCGTTCACACTGCCGCAGTTGAAGTAGAGGTACTCGTCATAGATTCCGCTGGCGCACAGGTATTCGGTTGCGACGTTGGCCCGGTAAGGATTGGCAACACGGAAGTTCTTGGGGTTCAGAGAACTCTGCTGGATGGTAACGGCCACGGTACCGATTGCGTCCGAACCGTTGATTGCCCCGTCGTAAGTGCCGTCCACGTAGGTTCCCTCACAGTAGTTGCTCCAAGTTTCACCGGTGAAGTAATCCGGGAACCAGAGGTGCTTTAGACCCGTGGAGTTGGTGAAGAAGTAAGTATTGTCCGCGCTGTCGTAATACACGCCGCCCATCTGGATTTCAAGCGGTGCCGCCGCCGTACCAGATGCCACCTTGGTGGTGGAAGCGTCCAGGCTGGTGCCCTTGAGCGCGTTCCAGGTTGTGGGATGCGCTGCGGCCATATTGCGGCCCTCGGAGCCGTTGCGGTACATACCGGTCTTGATGGTATCGTAGGTTACGAGCCCTGTGGAAGGATCGACATGGATGTACATGTAGTCATCGGCCCCGGTGATGGCGGTATGCTTGAAAGCGGTGTTTGCAACCGTATAAGGATTGGCCACGCGGTAGCGGTTGGCATCCAGGTTGCTGCGCCAGATCTCCACTTCCACGTTGTAAGGGGCGAAAGCGTTGGCTTTCCACAGCCACTCGTCCATGTAGCGGCCGGTGCCAAGGCTTGTCCAGGTTTCGTCTTCGTGAGGGAAGATAATGTCTATCACGCGTTCGCTGTGGTCCCTTCCCACCTCGTAGTCATAATTATATGTGCTGGTGAAGATTCCTTCGCTGTCGCGGTAGCAGGGGCCTATCTGAACTTCCAGAGGGAGTCCGTTTGCCTGTGTGGACATCACGTTGGAATAGTCGTAGCCATAGGCGCCGTTCCATACAACGGCCTTCCAGGTGACTGAAGTATTCGTTTCATCGTTGACCGTGGTGCCGGTGTAGTAATTCACTGAAGTAACAGCAGTGGGATTGGTTACGTTGAACTCGAACCACTCGTCGGCATCCGCTGCGGGATAAGGCTTTGCAATGCGGAAGCGGTTGGGGTTGTGGCTGTTCTGCTGTATATCCCTTTCCACGAAGCCGCTCACTCCGGCGAACGGCCAGATGTAATTGTCTATGAACTGGCAGTTGCCAAGACTGGTCCAGCTCTCGGCCACATCCCTCTTGAGATGAAGGACATTCGCGCGCGACCATTTATGAGTAGGATCCTGCGTGATATCGTATATCGTGAACACGCTTCCGAACTGGATTTCGAGGAAGAGATTATCCGCCGAGGAAGTCTGCAGCACATTTGAAGGATAGCTGCTGCTATAAGTGAGCATCATCGGCGCTCCAAGGCTGTCGTTAACACCGGTCTTGAAGGTGGGATAAGTCACCGTGCCGTCATCGGCAATGCTGAAGATGAAGTAATCGTCGTGAGTGTCCAGAGTATAGCTCTTGGATGCGGCGGCAACCACATAGGGGCTGTTGATGCGGTATTTCTCCGGATGCAGTCCGCTTTGTTCAATCGTAACGTTTACCCACGTACTGGAATCCATGCCAAGCTGCTGCCACAGGAAGTCGTCCTTGAAAAGGCCTGCTCCCACGGCGGTCCACTGCTGGTCGATGGGGGTGAAATTCAAAGCAGGGGTACGGGTAATCCGGCCAGCTGTAAGGGTGAGTGCCTTCTTGGTGCTGATTGTCATGCAGGCGTCCGGGTTCGACGAATTGCCCACGTTGAGGGTAAGTCCGGCGGGGATTTCTCCGGCGGGCAGCGGGAAGTAGAAGGTCTGGTTGCCGGCAAGATTGCTGAAATGGATGGTCATTGGCTGTGAGCTGCCGGGCAGAACATTACTCTGGCTCACCACGCCTCCGAGAGGGAGGCTGAAGCCTCCGGCTATAGCGGCATCGGCACTTGAGATGCTGATGAAGTCCGCATCGTCAGGAAGGTTGTTCACCGGCACGGCAAGAACTGCTGTGAGCGGAGTGAAGGTGTACACGCCCGCCTCTTTATGGCCCATCAGGGGGACAACCGCAAGGGGATTCGTCATTGGCGGAGCGATGCTTGAGGGCAGTTCCACGGAGATAGTGCTGCCGCTTATACTCCAGTCAAGCTTGTACCCGCCGGCAATCACATCAGGGTTTGATGCCGAGGGATATATGGCCCAGTCGGAGAAAACGGCGTTGGGGTC
>Ga0310690_10006035_pt1 | contig 16108 bp, 17 predicted proteins | sample AusTroGonzalo_MG_2_FD_207661 | JGI IMG/M metagenome (GOLD analysis project Ga0310690, IMG submission 207661) | Bovine rumen microbial communities from tropical cattle in Woodstock, Queensland, Australia - Gonzalo_04 (v2) (version 2) | ecosystem: Host-associated > Mammals > Digestive system >... | reverse complement strand
TGTACTAACCTGTTCAGTTAGTATAATATTTGACATACTAAGCATAATTCTTTCTCCCCGCTTTCTCTATAGTATTTTCTCATATGGAGAATCTTTTTATATATTTGTCATATTTTCACTTTATTTATATATTATATTTTTGCCTTCTCGTATTGATTAAAAATATTCTGCTTAACTAAAAAATAAGACATGATAATTATTAATCACCAAAGAAGGTAAAAATTATATTATAAGAAAAGGGGTTGGTAAACTATGGTTTCTACAAAAGAAACTGTGAGAGAAATTAAGGATGCTGCCGAGTTGAAAGAATGCTTGCGTCCACTGTACGTGATCGATGATCACATGGAAACTCCCGAAAAGTATAAAGAGTTTGAAGAAGAACTCTATACGATGATGAAAGGCTGTTTCGAAAAAAAGGAATGCAGGGAACTACCAGTCAGATTTAAGTTCTACAAGTCTGATAAAGAAATACATGAATTGCAATTCAGGTATTTCATGGTAAATGTATTCTTATGGAGTCCGTTTGTTTATATACACGGAACCCCGAATGTTTTAAATGAGACATTTATCATGTCAAAAAAGGAAGAGATCCCTAAGCTCACTAATTATATCAATACTAAGATAATTAAAACACTTAGGGAATATACAATCAAGAATACTATAGTGAACCAGAGTATCAGTGAGGTAACCTATAATCTGGGAAGAATATCAACTGACTTCTCAATGATATTAGGCTTAACTATAAATGCAGAAACCTTCTTATTTGCATACAGAGATAATCCAGAGTTACAGAAGATAATGAATAGTACTTTCTCTATGGACAGTCAGCCTTATGAGATAGAACATCAATTGTCTGAACTTCAAGCTAAGGAAATAGAGATTTTCAAAAGTATGGAGAATAACCCTGTAGGAATAATTCTCAGGGCAAATAAAGGTATTAAGCATAAGCAGCTTAGTGAGTTCACCATAGCAATGGGTCTGAAGCCAGACCTCAATGGCGTTACAATTCCTTTACCTATTTCATCCAGCACATTAATAGGTGGATTGAATAGGCCATCATATCATTACGTGGACGCATAAATTCCTTGTGCCATATTATAGTAATATAATATGCAAACCTCCTTAACTGCTGGGACATCTCACTGAGACAATCAGCAGCCAAGACTTATATGAGTAAGGTTCAACGACTATCGAAACAGTAGCCATAGAGAAATACTATGGTGAGTAATGGAGTAGAGTACACTGTAAAGTGGAAATGGGAGGCATCCATTCTATGGTAATAGTAGCATGGATGATGATATAGTCTGATCATCTATAGTGATATAGAGTTAACACAAATGTAGGAGCACGTAAGTCATTGATAATGAATAAAAAGGTGATAAACCGTTATCTTGTCACCACATACAGTGATGTATGTTAAAACAACCTCTTTAACTGCTGGAAGCCGTAATAGGTAATCAGCAACGAAGCCTCTATAATAGAGGAACGCTCAACGACTATCGAAACAGTAGCCATAGAGAAATACTATGGTGAGTAATGGAGTAGAGTACACTGCAAAGTGGAAATGGGAGGCATCTTATATTTGGTAACAGAGTATAAGATGAAGATATAGTCTAGTACTTATTATAAGTATCGGGGAAAAGCAGGTTACTTCGGTGAAAACTTGCCGAATTAAAACCTCTTTAATTGCAGGGACATCTCGTTAGGTCTTAACTACCAAACTATTATAGCGATATAATAGTGGCAAGGAGTAATATTCCAAGGCATGGTAAAAAGGTTAAGAATAGAGACAATCGGTGCAGCCAAGCTTCTCTATGAGAAGAAGGTTCAACGACTATCGAAAGGATAGCTACAGTGAAATACTATAGTGAATAACCGAGTAGAGTAGGAAGAAACTCCGAAAGAAGAGGCATTGCATATTTGGTAACAGAATATGTGATGAATATATAGTCTGTACTTCTATGAGAATAGAAGAATTTGGTACAAGATTGAAAAAATATATCTGATCGAGAGCATGCTATATGGGAATTCACGCGCATGCTTCAGCATGAAGCTATTAAGTGGGAATGCCAGTATATACAGTCCCCAATGTATACCACATGTACGTGTTCACAGTGCTATCATATTAACGACAAACTCGATTTGTCATGTCGAGAGTTAGTTTGTGAAAAGTGTGGAATCACCATAGATAGAGATGCTAACGCCGCTATGAATTGCTATGATGCGTATATACATAGATCACGTTGGGTGTTTGAATAATAATTTATCCCGGTTATTGTGCGGGATTATAGTCTTGTACCAAGATTAACACAATAGAAGGTCGTGTTATTATTAGCACGCACTTTAAAACTGTCTAGAACAGTATCGGATTGTAACACTAAACATTATCTTGAAATTAACATCACTAGTAAAAAGATGTTATCTAAGTATCTAGGTAGATACTATAGAGAATCTCCTGATGGAGAATTGAAGATGCTCAATCCATCTACAGATGAGCATCTTATTGGAAAGACGGTATACTTCAGATCACCAATCACTTGTACATGTGGTGACGAAGTTTGCCACAAGTGTTTTGGATTCACATCAACGCTGAATTTCGATATTTCCGACGGTGTTGCGGCTTATGAGTCCGAAGAAGTCACTGAACATACCTTGGTGACTTTAAACCTCCTTAACTGCTGGGACATCTTTCTGAGACAATCAGCAACCAAGCCTATATTTATATAGGAAGGCTCAACGACTATCGAACGAGTAACTATGGAGAAATACCATGGTGAGTAATCTAGTAGAGTACACCTAACGGTGGAAATGGGAGGCATATATAATTTGGTAATAGAATTATATATGAAGATATAGTCTAATCCTTACGGCGACGTAAGGTAGTTTAACATGAAGGTAGTTAACCAGATGATCCTTAGCACGAATGTTTGTGCCATATCATAGTAATATGATACTGCAAACCTCTCTAATTGCTGGAATATCCTTAGAGCTCAATATACCAAAGTGTGACAATTATTGAGATTGGACAATCAGCAGCGAAGCCCATAAGGGAACGTTCAACGACTATCGAACGAGTAACCATGAAGAAACATCATGGCGAGTAATCTAGTAGAGTAGGGAAACCGAAATGGGAGGCATCCATTCTATGGTAATAGTAGCGTGGATGGTGATATAGTCTGAACTTGTATAGAAATATGCAGCTAACAAAATTGAAAACATTTGCTTACGACGGTGTCTGAGAAGATTGAATTTAATGAAGACTTTAACAAGTTCTTCACAATCAATGCTGGTACAATTTGCCCTGTTCTCAATAGTGACGCTGTAGACGAACTTGACGATTGGGCCATCTGGATAAATCCAAACGAAATTCAGAAAAGTGAAGAGCTTGATCAGGACAGTGAGTTCAATACTTACATCAATGATAAGTTCTATGTACAGAATCTTGTTACTAAGGAATCTGTACTTATTGAATCCATAGAGCCAAGAGAAATGTATTTCACACAGGAATCTCTTGATCTTCTTAAGAAGGGTAAAGGATATATTAAGTTTAAAGATATGGACTCTGATACTTCCTTATTCGAGATGATTATAATGAACAACGAGCTTACTCGTCCATTATATACCCTCATCAATCTTCTTAATAAGGGCTCAAATGAAACTCTTACTTACAGTGAGATGGCGCAGATATTTACACAGCTTTTATTAGATGCTAATATAGATGCACAGGCAGTAGCAGGCGAACTTATTATCAACAGATTAATCCGCCAGGATCCTGATGATAATTATGAGCGCCCTAATTTTGCTAAGAAGCATCTTGAGCCGTACCAGATCTATACTGTAATAAGAGCTCTTGAGAGAAATAAATCTCCGCTCATTGGTTTATCTTCTCAGGATATTAAACGTCAGATTATCTCTGATGACTTAATTACCAAGAAGCATGGTGAATCATTCATAGATCCACTCTTTAAAGAAACCGTATCTACAGATAGACTTAAAGAGATCCATGCAAAAATTCATAAGAGAAGATCTGAATAATTCCAAGATATCCACGGTACTTATATCCAGTCCGTGGATATCTTTTTTGGTAACAAATAAGTAAAGCGGAAATTGATTTCTTTTTAAGTTTGCTGTCCTTTCATTTTTCTTAATAAAATACGAGTATATCTAAAGAGATATACTCGTATTTTTTAATATACCAGAAAACATTTAGATATATTGAAATCTATAATAAGATTGGATGGATATAATATGGAAAGAAGCATAAAAGTTTTTCATACTCATATTGAAGTATGGCCATACAAATTAGGAGAAAGTCCCAGAGTGGAGAAAGCCATGTCTGTATGGATCGAAGCAGAATATAGATATGAACCTCTTGGATATTATTTTTATAACGATACTTTGTATGTTCCGAGAGGGTTTGACATTAATTTGTTAGAAAAAGAATTTAGGGTACATGCAGAGCATATGTATCATGCAGATGAGGCAAAGAAAGTCACTGGTGTAAAAATGCTGTGCCCTCCAAGAGATGAAACACAAGTACGTGCAATAGATTACTTGATGGGTAGGGGGAGATTCCATAGTGCGAATAGTGCTTCCCAACAAGCTCTTATTTTGGATACTGGTATAGGAAAAACCTATGTTACTATCCATAGTATAATAGAGATGAAAACCAGAGCTATCATAATCACTCATCAGGATAAAATCAAACAGCAGTGGATAGAGAGGTTTAAAGAATATAGTAACGTGAAAGATGAATACCTTATAGACATTGCAGGTTCTCCACAGATGGAGAAAGTAATGGAAGGAAAACTCTTTGGATACTATTACTTTATAAATCACCAGACTATAAATTCTTATTTAAGAAATAATGGTCCGGATGAACTAAAGAAGTTCTTTAAAAAGATCTCTGTTGGAATCAAGGTTTTTGATGAGGCTCATCTTTCATTTAAGAATGTAATGAGAACAGATTTCTTCTCTAATACAAGAAAAACTTATTACCTTACTGCAAACTTTGATAGAACTGACCCTAATGAAGCTAGGGTATTCAGGAGAGCTTTTAATAATGCATATAAGATGACAGAAAGCCAATTACTGAAAGATGATGCTGATGCTAAGACTGGAAGAAAACATATAGTGTTTATTCCTACTCTATATAGAAGTAACCCAGCCCCTCAGTATGTTAAAATGGCTATGAATTCATATGGATTCTCTGTAGCAGGATTTTTTAAGTATGCTTTTCACTATGACCAGTATAATACCATGAGAGAAGTTTTCTACCAGATATTTGAAATGGCTATTAAACTGGAGGGAAGAATTCTAATTACTCTTCCTAAGATAGAAGATACTTATATCTTAGCGGATTCTATTAAGAAGCATTATCCAGATTTAAATCGTTCTATTGGTACTGTAAATAGTAAGAATAGTAAAGAGGATAATGAATATGTTAAAGAGAACTCTGATATCATAGTATCTACGATAAGGTCATGTGGAACTGGTGTTGATATAAAGAAATTAAGAGTAATTATCAACCTGGAACCATTTAGCTCAAAGATTACTGCTAACCAGTTAGCAGGAAGACTTAGAGAATATTCTCCTACTGAGGATACTTATTTCTTCCATTTGGTAGATTTAGCATTCCCAGTATGCGAAGATCAGTATCTTAAAGTAGTACGGCACTTAAAAGGTAAATGCAAATCTATTGAAATTTTCAGGCCATGATGGTCAAGAAATCCCACAAGTCTAAAACGTAATTAGACTTGTGGGATTTCATTTTACTTGATATCTGTACCGATGTTTACTGCAACATCACTCTTGAATAATTCACGAGCGAAGTCTTCTGCAAGACCATTAAAATTACCATAGTAATCGGATGTATCATCGTTTGGGAACTGGATTACTTCCTTCTTGAAAAGGAGATAGAGTTCTTCATCACCAAATGGATTTGGAGCTTCGATGATCTGTGATACGATTGGGTTACCAGAGAATGCTGTCTTAAGACGTGTAGCAAGTGTCTTTCTTGCATCGCCGTTGATTACCTTAGGTTCGATCTTAAGAGTAACATTACCGAATGTAATAGATGGCTTGAATAACTTCATGAGAGCATCTATCTTGTAAGTGTTTACAGATTCGATATAAACGATGTAGTTTGTTTCATCAAACTTAACGATGATTTCTTCATCGTCCTTGAACATTGCCATTATCTTCTTAGCACATGTAGCCCATGGAGAGCTAAGTCCTACTTTTTCATTTGCAACTGTTTCTGCCATTTTGAAAACCTCTTTTCTATATAATAAATTTATTATACTGTAAAAAACAAAAAATAAGGATTACCATAACGTATGGTAATCCTTATTTACTTACCTTTTAATTTCTCTTTTAACTTACTTTAACTTGCTTTAGATGTTTTGTTCACTTTAGGTGCTTTTTCTTTAGTTGTTGCAGTCTTCTTTATCTTCATCTGAAGGTGTCGAATCAGTGGCCCAATATCCCTATTAGTTATGCTATATTTCTCGCATAACTCAGTATCGTCCATCTTTTCTGAGTCTTTTAGATATTCTTTGCACTTCTTGGTATCCCATTCCACCACTATGTCAGCTAGGGCTACCTTATTTTCTTCCACAGCAATTTCATCTGACAGACCGACTATTTTTGCCAGATACTCTTTGACATACTTTATTAAGTCGTCGGTTACCGAATAATAGTAATCCCCTAGTAGCGTTGGTGAAACTACTTTCAGTTGATTCATCTTTACCATCGAGTATTCGCGTCTAGGGTCGACAAATATAGGGTTGATGTTATCACCATTCTTCGCTTCCTCTAGAGTGGTTGTGGTTACCGGCATTATTAATACCTCAGTATATCCGGCTGTGTGTACATTCACTACTAACCATGGTCTGGTTTTCGCAATCTCGACACACGAAGATTTGGTTTTGGCCTGTGTTAAAGAATCATCCTCTTTGATCCAGTACACCTGCCCAGCGATGCATCTTTTTACAGGCATGTTTTCGAATAACAAAGTTATTCCCTCCTTTTAATAAATAATATGAATTTATATTAATTCATCCCTGTATAATATATAGATGAAATAACACCTTAAAAACATTTTAGTAATACTACACATATAGAAAGGAACATGCTATATGCTTTATATACAAGATGAGTCCGAGTTTCTTATAACGGAAGCTCAACTCGATACGACATTCTTATTTAGAGATACAGTGTATCCTAAAATAGAAAAAGTTTTATCTACACCAGAGGGTAGAAAGCAATATGCTCGTATTATAGAAGCTTATGTGAATAGAAATACAAATAAGCTCACTACAATAGGTCCAGTATACCAGATACCTTTTACAGAAGCAGATAAAACTCAGTATTACCAATTATTCGAATTTGATTCTCCATCCTTGATAAAGCTAATAAAAGAAGCCAGAGTAAAACTCGGAACTTCTATTCCTCCTTGGCAGTCACTTTGCCAGAATCCAATATTCTGTGTTTTCTTCTATTGCATAAGATACTTCACTCTCCATAAGGAAGTAGACCCAAATGGAAAATTCTTAAATAGCTCACTTATAATAATGGCACTTGCAGTATACCCATCTATCTTCTATAAGTATTTCCGTAGATATACAGTAAATATAGGTATAATGCAATACACGATTGATAATCTTTCTCAGAGATTCCTTATAAAGAAGTCCGATCACCTGTTTGGCGTATTAACCACTCTGATTCAGACTTCTTGGCAATTCCACCAGAATAATATTAAACAGGGTTCTGATGATGCGTGTGCACAGTTCGCTTGGCGTGTGCACAATGACCAGAACTCATTAGTAAAGAGAATTGCTAATGCTTATAACGAGAATAAGAGAAACGGACTTACTGTAACATCCACACAAGATATCTTCGATGATAATAACATCAACGTAGATATCGAGAATAACTCCAATAAGGTAGATAATATTACCAATAAGGTAGTTACTACTATCTTAATAAATGGTGTGGATCTGAAGATAAGTGACTTCTGTGCAAATGCTGCTAACGTTAGTAAGTTGGAACTAAGAAATTATCTTACTTTAATTATTAAAGATAAGAACTCTAATGATATCAAAAAATTCATTGAGAGTATTCTCTTTGTATACTTATACTACGAGAAGCATACCTATGAAGAAATTAACTCTAAGTTATTCATAGCATATGCACTGGCAACATTTAAGAAAACAAATTCCAAAGACGAAAACATTGGTAGAATAAAAGGAACTCTTGATAAGTGGGGCAATGATACCGGCCTATACCAGAGATTTACCAGACTTGCTACAAGAGTTGATTATACCAAGGGAATCTATTTATACTTCATAATGTGTATCCAGAGATATGGATAATATTTTAAGAACCTACATCTTATCTAAAAGATGTAGGTTCATTTTTACTGCTTTGTACCGGATTCTACGAATCTCAAATCATCTTTTTTGATAGTTGCAATACAACCCCATTTATCTGAAAAATTTACAGTATTGAAGCCGTGAGAAGCTATAAGACCAAATCCATTTGGTGTATTATACACGTCGAATGTGATTGTATCATCTTTTTCTTTAATCTCATTCATGAGTACATCTAAGAGGGTAGCATCAGTGGAATCGAAATCTATTAACCATCTTTTTTCAATAGCACATTCTTTTTTAGCGGCAATCGCTGCCAACTTGCTATCGATAGAGCATAAATTGAAATCTGGATTATCTATCAAAAAGTGTAGTAATTGATTGCGTACGCTTACCATGCTGCGCGCATTTACGGAAACGTACATCCGGCTTGTTTCGCCAGGTACTCCATCATCTACAAAGTGGCTGAACTCATCTACATATTTAAAGAACTTGGTTTCAGTGAATATGAAAGATTTCCTGCGTTCTACAAAATCATCAACGTTATTATTGTCCTTCTTACGTGAAACGTATAATGCTACGTAGCATTTGTCATCTGTCTGCTGGTCAATTCCCCAGCTTTTAGTACTTGTCATTTTTATACCTCCTGAAAATAAAAATATAATTTAGGTATGTCCTTATACCTAAATTATATTGCTGTTGAGTTGATTATTAAAATCAACTCTTAAATCTTAAATACTGCTCTAGTGAGCTCAGATGCTGTGCATGGAAGAATCTCCGATACACATTCTGATGATAATATTCGTCCGAGCACTTCTAATTCCAGATACCACTGTGGATGGTTAGCGATATCTGTAATCGGGTGCTCCATCATGTATACGAATTTATCAAATTCTTTACTGATGGTGGATACCCATGCTAATGAGTCTTCATTTATAGGACCGTCAAAACACTTTAATCTTAATCCAGTTTTATGGGTGTATAAAATATTCCTGAATGCATACAGGACTAATGCTGTGTTTGTCGGCCGTTCAGTGCTCATACCCAGTGAGCAGATAACTGGTGTCTTATCCATTTCGGAGATAAACTTCAAAAGTTTCAATAAATCCTCAAATGGATAAATATAAAATTTATCCATGTTTACTTTACTCACGATAGTAGATGCTGCTGATCTCAGATTATTTGGTATCTCAGGTACGTATCTGATGTTATCAGACTTCAAAATAGCTCTTTCAGCATTCATATAATTTCCATACATTTTTATTATCTGATTCTGGAATGTAGCATTCTGATCTGCTATCTCGTTGATAAATTTGTACATACCAATTAAGCTACCGGTGGTGTTGTCCCACATAGCACGAGTTTCATTAGGAATGGAATCCTCTATTGCTCTAACCAGTGAGTACTTACTGGATGCGTACTTCATGAATTCAGAAAACTCTGAACTGCTTTTCCACTTATTCATTACAGAGATTACTTTCTGCATGAACGGTGAAAATCCCTCATATGCCACGATTGGGCTTGAGACAATTTTGTCCCCCAGGCACATTTTAAACTCCCCCTTCTCTTCAATTATTTTTGCTTTCAGTGCTTGGTAAGGTATTAATTCATTCTCGTGTGAGAACTCCTTGAGCGGGATGTTTTTGTTGCACGGTGAGGAAAACTCCCGATAAACCTCACTTAAAAACTTTTTGTGTGTCATGACGTAGTCCTTTCTGTTGGGTTGCTTTTGTTAACGTCATGATAATATATTAATAAAAAAGACAGTGAAAAAACGACTATACAGAAATATGTATAGTCGTTTTTATATCAGGTCACAATGTCTGAATCTGCGAGACACTCAACACATACGTACACACGAGTAGTTGTATCGAGATCGAAATAGTTCTTTAAGCATGCATACGGGATATTATTCTTGATGATGATAAGTCTGTTATTTGGGGATGTAGAATCTGAGCAGTAGTCATCATAGTTAGAGATATCTACTACTTTATCCGGATCATCTTTATATTTACGGTATGCATTAATGCCATGTCCAAGAGGATCATTCTCTTTCAGAAGCATTGCTTTAATTGGAATTGCCATATGAATACCCTGCCTTTCAAATTGTTTTAATAGATTGTATTTTGAATAAAAAATGAAGAAAAATGAACCTGCCCAAATTTCTTTGAACAGGTTCACATAGCTGCGAAGGTTACTCAGATTTTATTATCCAAGTATTCCCTTCTTCTTCTTGTCGTTAGAGCCTTCGTTTTCAAGACGTTCGATTTCTCTTCTTGCGCGCTCAATCTCGATGCATTCTCTTGTTGCTGTTAATCCAGCCTTGGTACCTGCATATGTAACTACGCCTGCACCCATTCCAAGAGTCGTATTCTTAGTGCTTTCAGCAACCTTCTTGCCTACTGTATATCCTGTAACTACGCTTGCTGCTTCGATAACGCCGTCAGAGATTCCTCTCTTAGTAGCCTTAACTACCTTCTGTGAGTTTTCGCTATTGTTGATATGTGTAAGTCCTAACATTGTAAATTACCTCCGTAATTAATTATTGATTTTTTATAATTCGTATGAACACGTTTTTCTACTATTGTAGCGCATCCCGTGTAAACGCTCGTTCCTTCAATTGACAGAAATTACTTCTTGAACATGCTCTTAACCTTGTTAGTTACATTGCCTGTAGCTTTCTTAATATCTTTCTTCATGTTCTTGATATCCTTAGAAAGCTGCTTGTCAACAGCCTTAATTGTGTTCTTGATCTGTCGTTCTGTTCTCTTCTGTGATAATGTTTTCATAAGCTATTATCCTCCTAAAGGAAACCCAGTTTTACAACGTAGAGGTTGTTTTTCATACTTATTACTGCCGTGATAATGTATGTGTTTCTTTTCGTACTTTACGCAATACTTTTATTATCCAAAAACATAGTATTAACCATATAATGAAAGGATGATGTTTATGGCCTTAACTCCGCAAAAACGTCAGAAGATGGAGAAGGTTATTTATGATACTTTCTCTGCCTTAGACAAAACCGGTACGAATACTAAGCATTACAAAGAGATGTTTTCTCAAATGTCAGATCTCCAGTTTGATAAATTCTTTAAAGAATTATTTTCAGACCCATCTCTCTATCTCATACTGAATGTATGTGACTACGAGATAGATCTCCGTATTGATGACATTGAAGATGCTGCTAAAGTATTATCGATACCACTCTTCGAAAGAATCGCATTCCCTCATTATACAAAAGATAAAAATAACGTAGTCGTTTCTGCTGAGCCAGTCCCGGTCGGATACTGTCACATCAAAAGAACACAGCAAACACTTGCTAAAAAGAATGGTTTATCCACTACTTCTGATATGCGTTCTGCTATGACCGGACAGGTTACAGGTTCGGATAAAAACGGTAAGGAATCAGATCTTGAAAACTCAATGTTAATTTCTCTTGGTATGCTAGATGTTCTTAAAGAACTCAATGGTCCCCGTGCAGATGACTTGGTAATGAAACAGCAGATGCTCACTTCCATTGGTACTAAGGGATATGTTTCATTAGAGGAACTTGATAATGATCCTGCTAATAAGACTACACTTAATACAGTAAATACGTATTTACTTGGTATGGGTCTGAATTCAGACCTTGTTACTAAGGGACTTATGCTGAAGAAGACAATTGACGAGGAGGCTTGAATTATATTATGAAAATCTCTAATGATGATAAGAAGTATCTCTTATCGTTAACCCCAGAAGATCTTGATTTTAGTACTCTCGTGCATATCTTTGGCTCTACTATCAATATCAATGATAATATCTCCAAAGCATCCACTCCTAACTTTCGTACTACAGATGAAATGACTCTTTCTCCATCTGAGTATTTTGTAAAAGAAGTTACAAATACCACAGTAGGAAGATTCATATGGAATAAGTATCTTATAGAAAGAGTTGGTTTACAGGACGTCACTGGATATATTAACTTCGTTATTGATGATAAAGCTAATGGTAAAATAGAGGCTATTATCACTAAAGGGTTAATTGATGATAAAGTTACAGTGGAGCAATTCCATAAGTATGTTGATTATAGAGATACTTTAGGAATGCAGCTTAACTCTGTAATTACCACATCATTTACCCCACTTACAATAAAAACTCCACCAGAGATACAAAAAAGAAAAGCAGAATTATTTAAGCAATATAAGAAAGAACTCGATAACGGAGATATCATCGTAAGTGAAAGAATTGAAAAAGAACTTACCAGTAGAACAAAAGAAATCTTTAAAGGGGACCCTGGCATGGACTTATATAATTCCGGTGCTAGAGGTAACTTCGGTAACTACAAGAATATGAATCTCTTTAAAGGTGCTACTGCGAATAACGTTACTGGTAAATTCGATATTGTAAGGTCTTCATTTATGGATGGAATATCTAAGCAGGATATTCCTTCTTTTGCCACCGCAGTAGTATCTGGTGCGTACCCTAAAGCTGTCGGAACTCAGGAGTCAGGATATATGACCAAGCAGTTATTGGCGGCATTCCAATCAGAAGTTTTAGATGAAGCCGGTACTGATTGCGGTACCAAATCTACGTTAGATATAACTTTGACAAATCGAAATTCGAAAGATTTCTTATATAGATATATTGTGGACGGAGGAAAGTATGTCTGCCTTACTCCACAAGTAATCGACAAATATGTTGGCAAGACGGTGAAACTTAGATCGCCTATGATGTGCAAAGGAAAAAAATATTGTAACATTTGCGCGGGAGAGATGAACTATAAACTTGGCAATCTTAATATTGGATTAGGATGTGCAAAAATCTCTACGACCTTACAAAGGCTTGGGATGAAGAAGTTTCACATCTCGAATCTTGCCAGCAATAAAATCGATCAAAATGACATGTTTATATAAAAAATAACTTCCACTGAGTTTTATTCTCAGTGGAAGTTATTTTGTCATATGGCGTGAATATATTCACGCCGGCATTTTCTTAAAACATATCATATCACCTCAGGCATGGTAGCCTGATACTCCTCGCCGTATAAGATGTATGGTTCGAATACGGGCTTTAACTGTCATTAAAAGGTAATCTATTACCCAGTTACTTGAAACATCCATACCTATCACAAGCACTTACACCCCAGCTTGTTTCTGTTATACTTCGTTCGGCTACCGGAGTGTCACGCGTGTGTTTAACGACTACCGTTTGTAGTTAAACGGATTCCTTACACGCTAGTCGGCGTTAAGCCCATAGTACTCTATGAGCTTGATACATCCATATCTGGATGTATTTCGATCATTATTCCATCTGGTCACTCTACCAGACCCGATATACTTTTTCAATCTGTATGAGCGATCATATGGATTATGGAACGATACCTGATATCGTTTCCCATCGATTTTGAAATCGAAGTAAACGATAACAGAATCACATCCATTTTGATCCTCAGCTCTAACCACATAGTAGTTAAAGTTAGATCTTTTTGAATTACGGATCATTTCCAAAGCTCTTACCTGGAAATGAACCTTTGCATCATAACCCTCGTGCATAGCAAAATTATTCTTAAGAGTAATTTCGTATTTGCACTTACCGGCGTCCGATGCAACTTGTGTTGATACTATAGCCTCAGCTATATATCTATCCACATTCCTCATTATATTCACCTCCTTTCTATAATGATACAAAGATGATATACTAAAGAACATACAAACTATACAGAACATAGAAAATAGTTACATTAAGAAAAAATAACCTGCATTGAAATCTCTTTCTTTGCAGGTTATCTATATACCATTGACGGTTATATTCTTGTGAGATCACCATTAATGGTATATTTTAATCCACCGTCGTATTCTGGGGTTTCGTCTAACGCGTTCTGTAAATCTTCGGCCACCTCTTCCGCCCATTTGATTCTTTCATTGAGGATCAATGGTTCATCAAGAGCCATGAGATGCGCTTCAATTTTATACTGTCTATCCGCAATATTAATGCGAACAGTATCTTCGTTTACAGAAACGGTTATTTCGTCTTTAGTTCCACCAATCACGTGAATTGAGCCTATTTCTTTCACTATGATTTTAACCCGACTTTTCTCGTCCATACAATAAGCCTCCTTAAAGGGTATTCCAATTCCTCAATTCGTCAGGAACGTTCTCCTGTGGAAGGAATCGATTGTACCTTGGTAGAGTAGTGATATCCACTTTTTCCACCTCGTAAAAATCGAAATGTACGGAGTTAAAAACTCCTTTGACTCCACTGAGCTGAATTCTCGTCATTGAAGAATTCATGTCAACAAGTGTGACATGATATGTCTTACCAACGATAAGTCCTGCGTCTTTACAGTCCTGGACATCACTTGGATAACCAGATTCTGGGCGTACAAATTTGCAGTATAAATCTTTCATATTATACATCCTTTCATATTTAGTTTTAAGACATTGCGGTCTTTAATTTATAGGTTTTCATACCTAGATAATATACTAACTCCAGTTTTTTCTATACTGAAAACAATATGGTAACCTAGACTAATGAAAGGAGAATCACCTATGGAAGATTTCAATGATTTTCATATTCGAGAAACCGGCCATCCGGTTCATTATATACAGTGCCAGTGTTCTACTGCACATACTTTCGGTAATGTTACTGCGTACATCCAGAATTATCTTATTAATCTTTTCCCTAAAGATTTCTTTAAGACTATTCATGTAAATTCCAAAATTGCCCATACTCAGTTACGCAGTACTCCTAATGAATTTTTAAAGAAACAAACTCCAGCTTTTATTATCCGTCCTAGAATAGACTGGAACGATACGAATAAATTTTTAAATGGAACTCCTATTATTCAAAGACAAGGAGATCTTTATCATACTTATGGAGGAACTAACTTACAAGAGTTCTTTAAAGATGATAAAAATAAACTTGCAGTAAAATACCAGCTTAATCGTTACGTAATGAATTTCGATGTAATTCTCATCGTGAATACTCTTATGAAGCAGATTAACTGGGCATCATATTTTCAGAATGCTGTAAGACAGAATATTCCATTTAATCTCGATACTTGTTTAGAGAGCTATATCTCTCCGGAGATGTTAAAGCAGATCTCTAATCTCTCTGGGGTTCCTATGATAGATGAAGAGGGTACTATAAATAGCTTCATGAGATACATGAATGCAAATTCATATTACCCTATTACATATAAGCTTCAAGGAAGTACTGGCACAGAAGAATTCTATCGTTACTATCCAGTAAGAATGGACTGCTTGATTTCTGATTTCAATACTGACGAAGGAGAGAAGCAGGGCCAGATTCAGGATAAATACCAGATTTCATTTTCATTAAGATGTGAATTCTTTGCTACTGGATTCTACTATCTTTTCTCAGATAAAGTGGAAGAAATGTCTGATATCATCTTAGATGATGATTCATCTACCATTATCCCGTTATTTACAGATGTAATGTTACGAGAAGATATCGACTTACCATTAGGTTGGCATCTATATGCTTCTCCATCTTGTAGACTGGAAGAGAGAAATGATACAATAAATCTGAGTGAATTATTAGCAGAGTCTATTAAGACCGCAATAAAATTCCACTTAGATAAAGGAATCCCATTATTAGAATTCTTCAAGATAAGAATAAGAGAACAGGGTAGATTATTACAGGAAGAAGTTCATTGGAAGTTTAACCCTGAAACTTATGATTTGGAATTCATCAATTGCAGTACTTATTACACCTACAAGATTCTTATTATGATA
>Ga0310690_10006034_pt1 | contig 16108 bp, 23 predicted proteins | sample AusTroGonzalo_MG_2_FD_207661 | JGI IMG/M metagenome (GOLD analysis project Ga0310690, IMG submission 207661) | Bovine rumen microbial communities from tropical cattle in Woodstock, Queensland, Australia - Gonzalo_04 (v2) (version 2) | ecosystem: Host-associated > Mammals > Digestive system >... | reverse complement strand
CATGTCTCAAAAAAAGAGGTTTTTAAAGAAAAATAATAGCTAATTCATTTTAGTATAAATAAAATTATCTTATTTTGTATAGTCGCTTTTAATGATAAAGACATAAAGAAAATGACTCAAAAACCTTGAAAAATGACGTTTTAGGTATAAATTATAAAGACTTCTACATGTATTTAATTCTTTATTGTGTTGGTTGTCGTTGATAGACAAACACTTAAAAGAAAAATCAAACCAAAGGAGAAAAAAATGGCGAGAAACGGAAAAAAGCCACTCAATCTATTGATCGACGATGAAAAACTCATTAAGTTCAAAAAACTCTGCTCGATTTTTGAGACCACCATGACGGATGTGCTGACCGCCTGCATCGACCAGTATATTAAAGAGAAGTGGCCGGAAATGATAAGGGTAATGAACGAACACAACAAATACTACCCGCACAACGAACAAAGAGAACAAGAGCAAATAGAGTAAATAAAAAAGCCTCGCCCATTACGGACGGGGCTTTTTTTGTGCCTTCAGCCTTCAATGCCTTTAATGATGTTGTAGGCTTTGATTTTGCATTCCGCGCACATATCACTCCCCATGATGCGCGACATGACCTCTTGAATAATTTTCTGCCGTTCTGCATTTGCTTCACCTTGCTGGATAACGCCACGGCAAATGAATTTAATCCGCTCTTGGCATGATGGGGCAATTCCATTATTTCCAGTAATCCAGTTTGAGAGCGTGCCTTGCTGGATTTCTAGGCGGTCAGCCATCTCCGTCTGTGTCAATTTATAAATCCGCATGTATTCGTTGAGGATTCCAACCAGCTTTTTCTCTTCTTCCGTCTGTTTTGTTTTCTTTGGCATTGTCATCACCTGTCTTGTTTTGTCTTGAATTGTCTTTAAAATGTTTTCCGTGTCCTTTTTCACTAATATATTTAAATTATAAAAAAATCTAGTTTTTCGCAATTTTTTTGATATTTTTATTTGCGAATGGCAATAATGGCTATAAATTAAATAGCGTTGACATTGATTGAGCATGACGGACACACCAACCAAAAGGAGGAACACAACACCATGAGCGCAAAAAAGCAACCCAAAACCAAAATGTACGCCATCGAGCCTGATTCCATTAAGGAAATCAGCGACTACATCAGCAAAGCCAAGAAAAAGACTGGTCTTTCCATTCGCCGTATTGTTACGGAGATTATTCGTGATGCCGTAACGACTAATCGTTTTAGCTTGTAATATTGCCTTTATTGCTTTTATTAAGGAAAGACGGACATGGAAAAGAAAGACTTTCTAGCCGCCGACATAAACATCAGAGTCTGCAAGGACATGGAAATCAAAATGTCAGGTGTTTCCATCAATGAAACGCTCTACAATGTCCTTTATCAGATTATTAATGATGCCATCAATGAGAAGTTCACGGCGGAAGAGCGACAGAAGATGCTCGACCTTTTGTTAAAGGAAAACAAGGACACGATGTTCAGCCGAAAGACAAAGCGGGTGCAGAAGCCTATCAATGAAAGAAACAAAACAAAGGCAAGAAACACCGCCATAACAAAATGGGCTTTCAAAGACGGTTACCGCTCGCCCTATCTCCCGCAAAAGAAACACTAGGAAACACGAATATGGTCACAAAAGCAGATAAACCAGAAGAAGCAGGAAAAGAAGAAGATTGCAGGGGCATTGAGTTCAATGTGTTTATCTCTGAATACATGAGGCAAATCCACGATTCTTATTACAAGACCTTGCGGAAATACCTCGAATACGGGGCGAAAACTTACGGAACAACGCCCAATGACTTTTTAATAAAGATGATAAAAAGAGCCATTCTCCGCAACATCATGGGCATAAGCAAAAAGAGAATGAACCAACAATAAAAAGCCTTGCCGCGCTTTTTGTTTCACGCGGCGGAGAGCGGCGACCCGACCGCTCCTTCCTTCCGGCGGCTCGACTGGCAAACCGGAAGGACAAGCGGGTGGCACTTCGGAAAGACGGAGCCTTCCCAGCCCGTGCGGTGGCGAGTCAACTGCCGCACGGGATTTTAAGAACACCATACCATTAATAATAAGGAAAAGGAGCAAGCAATCAATGGGAACAACCATCACCAACAACTTCACGGCGGTTTGCCGCAACGTGGCGAAGGACAATGGCCTTGAAGCCGCCGTCCTGCTGACCATTAAGGCCGACAAGAAGAAAAACACGGCTCAGATTTCCTTGAACGGCGAAGGGCCGAACAAGCAGGCTGTGGAGCGATTGAAGGAAATCATTTCAACCGCCTTGTCCGAAAGCATCAAAGCGTTCAACGAGGAACGCGCAAAGGAGGCCGCCAATGCGAGTTGAGACATTCCAAGCCATCCAGCGGGAGATTTCCCGCGACCCATTGACGGAAAAACAGATGGCGGAGCTTTCTGGGCAGGATAGCAACCGCCTGCTGAATACCAGCGAAGCCGCCGAAATGCTAGGGATTTCCCCCGAAACCTTACGGAGAAAGGCGAACCGCCACCTTCTCCCAAAAGTCAAGACCAACGGGCGGAGCGTATTATTCAGATTTGCGGATGTTGTAGCCTTCCGCAACAAGAACACCAACTAACCACCAACCACCAACCACCAAAAGGAGCAAGACATGGAACACATCATCGGAGCAGTCATTTTAACCAACATCTTCGGCTTTGCCGCCATGCTGGTCGTATCACCTTTCTTTTGCATGACGAAAACAAAAACAAAATAGCAGACCGATGCCCGATCGGCGGCTTTGCTGATATTGCCGACAAAGTGGGCAAAGCCGACCGTCTGCCGCCCTTGTTCTTTCGAGATGATTTTCAAACATTCGCGGCGGAGGCTTGCAGGGGCGTGTGGCGCGGCACTCCCCGCCCAACCTAGCTAGGGTGAAGTATTTGTCGGACGCGCAATTAATCCAAAACAAAGTAACCATCAACAACCAACACCCCAAGGAGACACCAACATGAAGAAAACCTATTGCGACCGTTGCGGATGCGAAATGGTTCAAAACGACTATCTCATGCTCAAGAAAAACTTTGGCGAAGTTGACAGCACGGGCGAGTTTTTCGACATATGCCCGAAGTGTCGTGAATCCTTCTTTGGATGGATTGGCGGACAACCCGCAGGCGGTGAAAAATCCTATGTGAATAAGGAACAGCCCAAACCCGCCGACAAACCAGCCGCCAAACCATCCAAGCCGTCAACTAAAAAGAACAATGGCGCGAAACCCTACACCATCTCGAATATTGCAGGAATGACAGCCGCGCCCTCTTCCACCATTCGCCGCCATCTTGCGGGATTCTGCCCGACAACCTACGGAAACGACAAAGACGGGCATGAAGTCCGCTATTACCACCTTACGGACGAACAGTTAAATAAGGTTGTCAGCCGCATTAAGAACCGCAAGCAGGGAAAGAAAATCGAGTAATCCATAACAACCAAAGGAGAAGCAAAACCATGAGTGACACGTCGCAAGCCATCACCACCGCACAGCCGAACGCTGCCGCGTTGCAGACGGCGCAGGTCTTCAACTCCATGCAGGCGTTGGAGACGTTCGGCAACTACATCTTCCAGTCCAACATGTTCGGCGCAAGGAACCCGGCGGAAGGATTCGTCATCGGCATCACCTGCCAGCAGGAGGGCATGACGCTCCTCCAATTCAAGGAAAGATACCACGTTATGATGGGGCAAGTTACCATTAAGAGCGAGGCCATGCTCGCCAACTTGCTGAAATTGGGCGGAGAATATGAAATCCAAGCACGCACGCCCGACCGCGTGGCAATCAAACTGACTTACAAGAAAGCGTCTTTCCTTTCGGAAATTAAATGGGAGGACATCAAAGACGAAGCCTACACCCGCGCAAATAAGGACGCGAACGGGCGCAATTACGCGGACAACGTGCCGATCGAGCAACGCCGCTACAAGGACAACTGGTCAACTCCCCGACGCCGTATGCAGATGATGTGGGCGCGTGCTGTGTCTGACGGCGTTCGTGCCGTCTGCCCTCTCGCCACTAGAGGGCATTATACACCCGAAGAAGCGCAAGACTTCGACGAGCCGAAAACCATCAACATCACGCCCACGCCAGTTGCTTTTCCGCAACAGGAAGAAGCGCAACCAGCGCAAACCGCACCCTCTCCCGCTCCAGCACCCGCCACGGCTCCAGCCGCTCCCGTTGTGGAAGTCCTGCCGCCACAGGAGCCGCAGACGGTTACACAGCCGACCGCATCAGCACCCACGCTGGAAATGTTCAAGAATATCGGGCCTGCCGATTTGGATTATACCATCTGCAAGATTGACGGCCCGATGAATGGCCGCAAGTGGTCAGACATGAGCATGGAAAATCTGCGGCTCGCTTTGGACATTACAAATCCACAAATCTACGAGCAGGACAAAGACCACATCCGCGCTCTTATCCATCAGTACAACGCCGCCTCCGCTGGCGTTAAAGGAGACAACTAATCATGGAAGAAAAAGCAATCACCATCGCCAACGCCACGCCGAATCTTGCGCGGCAGGAATGGATTGACCGCCGCAACACTACGCTTGAAACCGCCAAAGGCTACGCCGCCATCAATGATGACAACGTTGCCGACGCGGTGGGCGAAGTCATCCAGCGGTTGCAAAAGCTGACCAAACAACTGGACGACAACCGCAAGGAACTCACCCGCCCGCTGGACGCGGCGAAAAAGCAACTCACGAGCCAGCAGAAGGAATTGCAGGCTCCCATCGACGCGGAATACACGCGGCTCCGTGGATTGCTTGGCGAATACGCCACCAAAAAAGCACAGGAACGCGAAGAAGCCGAACGCGCACGGCGGCAGGCAGAAGCGGAAGCGCAGATGCTTGCGGAAGAAGAGGCCAGAAAAGCCGCAGAAGAAGCCGCAAAGCAGGCCAAGATTGCGGAGGTTTTCGGCGTGTCCGCAAACCAGCCCGCACAACAACAACCGCCTGTTGTCGCTGTTCCTGTGCCAATCGTTCCCGAAAAGACCATTGTTTCTGGGATGAAGCAAGTGACAATTATCACATGGGAAATCACCGACGCGGCGAAGCTCGACCGCAAGTTCCTCTCGCCGGACGAGCGCAAGATTCGTGCCTTTGCGGATGATGTGAAGAAAAATGGGATTGACCCGGAGGCCATCAATGAACCGGGCATTGTTTTCCGCAAGGAAATCCGTATGGATGTGAAGTAATCCAAAAACAACCAAAGGAGAAAACAAATGACACAGCAAGCAACACAGGCCGCGCAGACCGCACCCGCGCAACTCAACGACATTAGCAAGCAGTGGATTGATTGGCTCACGCAGGGCGGAGCGACCGCCTTTGCGGATATCATCAACAAACCCGAAGAAACCGCCTGCAAAGATGCGCTCAACCGCATCCCGCGATTCGACCACGAAGACCACCCGGAGCTTTCCTGTCTTTACATGGGCTTCGAAGCCTCCCGCTTTGAGGAAGGGCAAATCCAGCTTTGCCTCTACCTTTACGACCGCAACAACCAGCGCGGCGGATGGTGGACGGGTTCTATGAGCCAGCAGTATTGCAAAGGCAACGACGCAGACAAGACGTATTTCCAGAAGACCATCATGCAGTTGGAAAAGGTTGGCGTGACGATTGACAACAAGGCGAACCCGAACTGGTTGGCCGTCATGCAACAGATCGTCGGCAAGACATTCCCCTGCTGGGTTGCGGAAAAGGAAGCGAAGGACACGGGGCGCAAATACTACATCGTGCAGAGTTTGGGCGTGAGCGACTTTGCGGCTCCCGCTCCTATCGCGTGGCCGTCAGCTATGGGCATGATGCCAGCCGCACCCGCGCAGGCGGCAGTTATTCCGCAACAGCAGACGATGCCAGCGATGCCAGCCGCGACACCCGCCGCACCCGCCGCACCCGCCGCGCCGCAGGTTTCAGTTTCAGACATTCCGCAACAAGCCGCACAGCCGCAGGCGGGCCGCGTCCCCGCCGCCAATCCCTTCTTCAAGCCGCAGGCATAATGACGGGAAGGACGGATGGAGCATAAAAGAGCCATCATCATCGACACGCGGGAGCAGAGGCCGTGGGCATTCCCGCCCTACGCAATCACCCGCGTGGCGACCTTGAAGCAAGGCGACTACGCGCTGGAGGGCGACGAACGGTTCGCCATCGAACGCAAGAGCCTAGATGACTTTATCGGTACGATTTTCAGCGGGTGGGAAAGATTCAAAAGGGAGCTGGAGAGAATGACACGCGCCGATTTTGCCGCAAAGGTGATAATTGTCGAGGCGGATTTCCACCAGCTATGTTTCAGCGTCGCGGAGAATGGGCAGTTGCAAGCACCAGAACACAGGCACTATAACGTCACGCCACAGGCAGTCGCGTCACGGATTGCTGAACTTGCCTTCATGGGTGTTACTTGCCTTTTCTGCCGCGACGCGGGACATGCCGCGATGCAGGCTTATTATTTGTTGATGAAAAGATTGGAACAACTAGAAAAGGAGCAAGCATGGAATGGGTAACGATTTGCAGACATTTGAAGTAAAGGTGACATGGGTTAAATATCCGTCCGAAACGGAAGACCGCGACAAGCGCAACGGTGGCGAAAGCAAGCTGTTCTATATCTTGGCGGCAGAAGGCCCGATGGGCAACATCGCCGCGAAGGGCGACATGCTTTTTAGGCCGAAGATTGGCGAACACTTGAAACTGACGGGCGAGTGGAAGGAGTGGAACGGAACGCGGCAATTTGCCTTCCGTAATTGCGAGATAGTTATTCCTGTGAATCCGCGAGACATGCTCCGCTACGCTTGCGAACTCACAAAGGGCTTCGGGCCTAGTCTTGAAGAAGCCATCTGGAAGGCGAAGGGCGAAGACTGGCAGGATTTGGCCGAGGGTGACGTTAAAGGCATCACACCCGCCAAACTGCAAGACTTCCGCGCAACCATTGAGGAAATAGGAGTAAGGGAGCAACAGAGCCGCACAATCGCATGGTTGATGGGTCACGGGCTGACGGCGAACTTCGCGCAGGGCGCGTGGGTGACGTTCGGAAAGGATTGCATTTCTTTGGTGGAAATCAACCCCTACAACTTGACCAAAGTGCCGCAGTATGGCTTCGCCGCTGTTGATAACGGCGTGAGGCAGACTTTTGGCATTGAAGACAACGACCCGCGCAGGATTGACGCGGGAATTATGTATTGCATGGGCTTGCTTACCGAACGCGGCAACACGGTGGTCACATGGTACGAACTAGCGAACGAATGCGCCAACAAGTTGCCGCAGATTTCCGACAACGTTATCGCCGCCCATGTTGCGGATTTTTTCAAGACGGGCGCGTTGGTTGGGTTTTCCAGCACGCAGAGCATCAGCCTTGCACAACATTACAGGGCGGAAAAAGACATTTACAACTTCGTGAGGGGTGAGTGAATGATTCGCGCCATTGACATAGATAAAATATACAACGAGGATTGTTTGGACACCATGCAAAGGATGCCCGAAAGTTCCGTTGATATGGTTATCACTTCGCCGCCATACGACAATTTAAGGGATTATAAAGGCTACTGTTTTAATTTTGAAATGATTGTGGATGAATTGTATAGAGTAGTCAAAAATCATTGTGTTGTTGTGTGGGTTGTTGGTGATGCTTGCGTCAATGGATCCGAAACATTAACATCATTTAGACAGGCTTTAAGTTTTTTTCAAAAAGGCTTTAATCTGCATGATACAATGATTTATGAAAAAAACTCAAGCCAATTTCCCGCGCCGCCATCTTCCAAACGCTACACGCAAATATTTGAATATATGTTTGTTTTCAGCAAAGGAAGAATCAGAGAGGATATAAGCCTTTTACAAGACAAGAAAAACAAATGGGCAGGATATACCAACTGGGGCAAATTGTCCAAAATAGACAAGACTGGATATGCTGAATCTAAAAACGAACACATAAAACCAGTTCCCGAATACAGTTTAAGGAATAATATATGGAAATATACGACTTCTTTGGACAAAGGAACTGGCGGTCATCCTGCCGTGTTTCCTGAAGCATTGGCAAGGGATCACATCTTGTCATGGTCTGTTGTCGGTGATTTGGTTTATGACCCTTTTATCGGTAGCGGAACGACCGCAAAAATGGCGATTGAGAACAAACGCCATTATTTAGGGAGTGAAATTAGTGCTGAATACTACGCCATCGCGCAGAAAAGAATTAAAAACGTTCAAGTCAATTTGTTTTAAAGGAGGCGTAAATGCCTAATAAGATAACACTAGACCAAAACCAGCTTGCCGCCATCGACAAGGCGACCGCCAGCGGATTGTCCATAATAACAGGCGGGGCGGGAACGGGCAAGACCACCATCATCAAGGAGCTTGCCACGCGCCTGCAAGCCGAAGGCCACCCCGTGCTTCTCGCCGCCTTCGCGGGCAAAGCCGCCGCCAGAATCAAGGAGGCCACGGGCTTCGAGGCGTCCACCATCCACAGGATGCTCGGCTGGATGGGCGACCGCTTCACTTGCGGGACGCTACGCGGCCAGACGGTCATAATCGACGAGGCTTCGATGGTGTCCTCCACGCTTCTTGCGGAGATCACCAGCCGCCACCCAGACCGCCTTGTTTTGGTGGGCGATGCGGCGCAGTTGCCGCCAGTAGGTGAAGGACAACCATTCCATGACATTATCAGATTCTTCCCGCAAAAGGTGTCATACTTGACAACTTGTTACAGAGCGACAGAGGCGGTATTCAAAGCCGCCACCGCCATCCGAAACGGCGGCCAGCCGCTAATGCAGGACGAAAGCGAACACGAAAAATGGCGCATGGTGTCAACAGGCGACGCGAGAGCAACGCACCAGTATATCTTAAACCTTGCCAAGCAAGGTTATTTAGATTTTAGCCAAGACATAGTTTTAACGCCGCGCAACGATGACGAGGCGAACGGAGCGGCGGCAATTATTCCATTAAATAAAGATTTGGTGGAAATCGCCAACCCGCGAGACGCGGAGGATGATGGACGCTTTAAAGCGGGTGATCGTGTCCTAAATACAAAGAACTTGCCGAACCTCGATATATGGAACGGCACTACCGCCACCGTTATGGCAGTTGAGCCGAAAGGCCGTTTATATATCAAAACAGATTATCCAGTTTTGGCAGATGACGGCACAAAAACCACCGAGGTCACAGTCCCGAAAGACGAAGTAAAGAACTTTCGCCACGCCTACGCATTGACCGTCCATAAGTCGCAAGGTAGCCAATACAGGAAGGTGGTGTTTGTCGTGCTTCAGCGTGACGCTTTCGCGTTGCTTGACCGCTCCATGATATACACGGGAGTCACCCGCGCAAAGCAGGAATGTCTTGTAGTGGGCGAGCTCCGCGCCTTTGCGGATGCCATACGGCGAAACACCAGCAAAGCCACAGTTTTCCAGCAACTAGCAAAACTAGGAGCTTGACAGATGCAAACACAACAACATCCATATTATGACGCGGGAGACGTAAAGAAAAGCGTCTCTGCGTTGCAGGTGGCGCAGGATTACGGAAATGTGACAATGTATAGTCACAACCAATCCAACGCATCATGGCGGGGCGGCGACCACGCCGCCATCCTCTATAATGACGATGGTACATTCCACGATTTTGTTCAAGAAGTCCACGGCGACGCAATAGACATTTACATGCTAATAACTGGCGCGTCTTTTGTCGATGCCGTCAATGCATTAGGCGACCGCTATTGCCCGGCGAAAAAGCTGGCAACCTATTACGGAGCGAAAGAGCCGCAAGCCGCCAAACTTCCGCCAACGAAGCAAGCGCAGGACGAGCCGCAACTCCAACCGCCGCCGCCGTTGCCGATGCCGTCCGCACCCATTATGGACACGACCACGACCGCCACGACCGCCGAGCCGACCAGCCCGACGGCGACTGCATGGACACCTGTGAATCTACCTAAAAACCATTTTGAGGATTTACTATCCAAAGGCTACAAGGTGGTCAAAGAATGGCCGTACTGCGACCGTCACGGCAAAGTGGCCTATTATGTGGTAAGGCTTGAAAACGACACCGACAAGGAAATCCTGCAACGCGCCGCAGATGGAACGTGGGGCGTTAAGGAAGAAAAACGCCTGCTCTATAACCTGCCGTCCGTAATAGCGGCGCAGAAAATCTATATCGTTGAGGGCGAGAAGTGCGCGGATGCCATGACGGAGCGCGGCTTTGTCGCCACGACCGTGAGCGGCGGAGCGGGAAAAGGCCGCTGGAAGGCTGAATTTAATGACTATTTTCGCGGCAAAGACGTGGTTATCCTTACGGACGCGGACGAAAAAGGCGTTACTTTTGGAAAGTTGGTGGCGGCTGAAATGCTGAAGGTGGCAAAAACTCTAAAGGTGTTTTCACCCTGCAAGGACAAAAAACAGGACATAGCCGATTATTTCCACCTTGCAAACCATACCGCCATCGAGTTTGAGGAACTGGAGAAAGCCACGCCGTTCGAGCGTCCTTTCTACTTTGGAGAAGTCACGCCGCAAATGGTGGAAATTGCCAAAGAGCGCAACGAGACACCTTTTCAGAATTATAAAGAGGAAGAGGACGAACATGGACGAAAGAAGAAGATACCAATCGCGCCCATGACGCTTCTTGCTGATTTCTTCGCAAGGTTTTTAAATTTTCCGTGCCTTTTAGGACAGGACATTTTATTCGATCACGACCGCGACACGAAGGAGATTAAAAACTTGTCGTCTTGCGAGGAATTATTCGCGTGGATAAGCGTGAAAACAAAGCAGAATTATAACTGGTTGACTGGTAACGGGTGTATTTCCAAAAAGGAGTTTTATTTTGCCGTAAAGCAGAACGCACACCGCTTCGAGCTGATTTCCGAAACGCCAGACTATCCACGAAAAGCAAATTGCTATTATCTCCATCCGGAGTTGCCGTTACCGTCCAAAAACCACGAAACTTTCCTAAAACTGATTGATTTTTTTTCACCTAGCACAAACACCAGCAAAGTATTACTAAAAGCCTTGTTCATCGCGCCCATGTGGTACAAGTTCGGCATGACACGCCCATCGTGGGTTATAGATTCCGCAAACGGGAAAGGCGTGGGAAAATCCACCATTTACCGCAAATTGTCACTACTCTACAAATGCACACCTATACAAGTTAATAGAGCCGCCCTGCAACGCGACCCAGACGAGCTGGACAAACGTCTAGTCTCCAACACAGGCCGCAAGAGCAAGTTTTTCGTTATGGATAACGTTGTGGGCGCGTTCCAATCTGACGTGCTGGCGCGTTACATCACCAGCGACACGCTTTCGGGCCGCGCTCCCTATTCGGCGGGCGAGGATTCCCGCCCTAATAACTTGACTTATATCTTTACTGGAAATGGATTGGAATTAGACGGCGATTTAACCAGCCGTTCTTACTTTATAAAATTGAAAACACCCGACCATACCATTGAGCATTGGGAGGATGACATAAATGGATTCATTGAATACAACCGCTGGCAGATTTTCGCGGACATGATTGATATTTTGCAGACGCATGAGGACTTCGGCATAAAACCAGCCAGCCGCCATGATACTTTTGAACGGGAAGTGGTGCAGGCGGTTTGCGCGGATGTTGCGGAATACCAATCCGTAATGGAAGCCATTAAAGCGTCTGCGGAAAGCGCGAACACCGACCAAGAGGAAGCGCAACGGCTGGAAAATGGCATTAGATATAAAATCGTTGATACATTCAACACGGCGGGATTTGACGCGCAGAATATATGCGCGTGGATTCAGTCTGACGTATTGAAGATGTGGACTTCCGACATTTGCGGACATAGCATATCAGCCCCCGCCGTGCGGCAGTTCGCGATTGATGGATATACGGATAGATTCGACAAGACGCTTGACAGATTTCCGTCAAGTTCCAGCAAGCACCAGACACGCGGTGTGATGTGGCTGGGCGAGAACGCCGACCGTGGTAATGCGTGGATATTGCGGAGGATTGGGCGCGGGGCTGTTAAGAACGAGGGTTTTGAAGTGTTCCAAAAGAAGCAGGAGGAAAAGTAAATGGTTATCAATAACATAGAATTGAAAGCACCTTTTCCGTATTTTGGCGGAAAGTCGCAGATTGCAGACGATGTATGGCGCATTTTCGGACACGTCAAACGCTATATTGAGCCGTTTTTCGGTAGTGGCGCGATGTTGTGGAAACGACCAGACTGGAAAGAGGGCGCAGACGAGATAGTTAATGACGCAAGTTGCCATATTGCCAATGTTTGGCGTGCTATAAAATACGCGCCGGACAAAGTGGCGGACGAGTGCGATTTTCCGACAAACCACGCGGAGCTGATAGCACGGAAAAAAGCCATTATGGACGCGGAAGAAGGACTGGCGGAGAAAATAATGACGGATGTGGATTATTACGACGCAAGGCTGGCTGGCTTTTTCGTGTGGTGCATGAGCAATAATATTGATTGTAACATTATAAATAAATCAAAAAAGCGGCCGCAATTATTGGGATTAAAAGGAATAATGACCGTAAAAGATAACAAAATATTTGATTGGATTAATGCTTTATCAGTAAGACTTCAATCAGTACAAGTTACTTGCGGTGATTGGTCATGTCCGCTGGGGGGGGGGGATGGCAAACAGATAATGGAGCTTGCGCCGTATTCCTAGACCCGCCGTATGGCGACACGCGCCGCAAAAAAGACCTATACATGAAAGATTCATATAACATAGCCGCAAAAGTCCTAGAATGGTGCAAAAAACGCGGAAACGAAAAGGATTTAAGAATCGTCCTTTGTGGATATGACACCGAATATGACGCGCTATTGTCGGACGGCTGGCAGAAGATAAACTGGAAAGCCACGGGCGGACTAGGAAATCAGAAAAAGACGGATGCCAACGTAAACGCCACGCTGGAAAGATTGTGGATAAATCCCGCATGTATTGAGAATCAGAAGCAATTAAGTTTGTTTTAGTCCGTAAAATGACAAAGACCGCACCACATCCAACGCTCCCATTCACCCTCTACTTCGACGAAGACGCGCACCGCTACACCATAGACACGGAAAAGTCGCCCGAATACTGGCAACCCGTGCCGAGCGTCACGCAGTTTGTCTCTCACTACATCCCGCCATTTGATGCGGAAAAAGCCGCAAAGAAGAAAGCCGCCTATGCTGGCAAGACCGCCGAGCAAATCCTGCAAGAGTGGGACGCGAAACGCGCCCACGCTTGCGAAATGGGAACTCGTGTCCACGCCAACCAAGAAGCCATGATGCTAGGGCGGCAAGACTTCCAGCAACCAGCAGACGACCGAGAACGCGCCATCATGTCGGCAGGCTGGCAGGCCATGACCGACCTATCCGCCGCAGGCTGGCAACCGCTGGCCGCCGAGAAGATGGTGTTTTCTATGGAATACCGCCTAGCGGGTACTATTGATGCCATCTTCCAGCGAGGGCGAGAAATTCTTATTGTTGATTGGAAAACCAACGAAGCAATCCACAAGAAAAACAACTTCGGGCAACACTTCCTCCCGCCTGCCAATTCACTGGAGGATTGCGAGTTTAACAAATACACCTTACAACTTAACCTATACAAACGCATCTTACTAAAGGACGGCTACTTATTGACGATGCAGGAGCCGCAAATCTCCCTAATGCTTGTACACTTAACACCGACAGGCTACAACGCGCTCCCCGTCCCAGATTGCGGGATAGCCGACCGCCTATTATTGGATTATCTAACCCGCGACTGGTACGCGGAAGAAGCACCCTTTTAATCACCAATTTAGACCCAATTTAGACCCAAATATCCACAATAAAGGAGAAAACGATGGTAACAACCGCCAACCCGCCGCCACCCGCGCCCAAATACCCATTAATGACGGTGCGGGAAATGTCCGATCAGTATAACTGCACAATGTCCAAAATAACAAGCTATTTATGGTATCACGATGTAAAGCCGCACGGCACACGCTTCAATGGGCGGATTGGCAAGGACGAAAACACCTACTTGCTCACGCCCGAACTGGAGAAGGCCATCCGCCACGAGCCGCCGCAGGTTGACTGGTTGCGGGGCGCGAATCGTGAGGTGAAAGCGTTGGTTATGGACGAGCGGCGCGGCAAGTCCTTAATAGGCAAGCGGGTAACGATACAAGAAGGCCGGCGGGTGTTTTCCGCCATGCTGGTGGCTTATAACATGTGTTGGTTTATTATTCGCATAAACGGCAAAGATGACAAGTACAAGCACAACGAGGCGAAGGTCTTGGAGGAGGCGAAATGATTAATGAAGAACTGATTAAAAAACACGAGAAAATAGCCAACGAGATAATAGACAAAATAAGCTATCTCGACAGTTGCATGGAGGACTTGAAGAATTACATCGCCAGATGGTGGGATGCTGAAAACAAGTTCCCCGCTGATGCGTTGAATGAATTGCTCAAGGCGGGGCTTCTGCCCAATGCCGTCATCGAAATACGGCGCGACCAGAAGCGTTATGTGTTGAACGGCTACACGGCAACGGACTACGCCGATTTCTCCCCGCTGGAGGACAAGGAGACGCATATATGCCAAAGTTTGATTTCACTCGCCAAGAATCGAGACGCATGGTTTATCGTCCAAGAGGCGAAGGTGCTGAAGGAGGCGGAATAATCCGCAAAGCACCCAAACCCAACCACACAAAACCAAAAAGGAGGAAGAATGACCGCCCTATATGCAATCACCGCTTTGATCGTCATCTTCGCCGTGATGGCGGGAGCTTATATGGTTGTTTTTGGCGACGGCATCATGGCAGAGCAGTTGCGGATGAGAAAAGCCGCCATGCTGTCCATTAAGGAAGAAGCACCAGCCGCCACCATCGCCAACCACCACGACGGCGAGGACTACCCGCAAGGCGAAGCAAGACATCATTTGACCCATGCCGACATGGTGCAACTTGAGCAACAAGTCAAAAACAAGCAAAACAAAAAGGAGCAGGCATGAAATGACATCCAAAAAGAAGCAAAACCAACCACCAGCGGCAGAAGAAACACCACTCTGCAAAGAAATCTATTTAAAAGCCACCAAGCCAGTCACATGCGACGGATGCGGCGACACTTCCTTAATCGACAAGGGCATCACCTACATGCAACACTTGACGGAACACGGCGACCGCATGAACCTCTGCCCGCGTTGCATCTTCGCCGTCAAGTTCCGGCAGGCAAGCACCCGCGAACCTTTCGAAATCCACCCCGGCGACCTGCAATTCGATAAGCTCCCAAACCGCTACCAATCCGCGTGGATGCGGCTACGCCAACGATTTACTAAAGACATCCATAATGGAATGGACACGAACAAGGCGTGGAGTTCAGCCTGCAATAAACTAATAGACGAGCTGGGGATGCGGCATATCTACGAACGCGACTGCATGTTGGCTGCGCAGGCCGCGAAGTTCGCCGCCATCCGTAAAAACATCGAGAAGGAGGTCGCCGCCGTCAAAAAGAAAATCAAAGCTGTTAAGGAAGAGATAAACAACGCCATCATGGCGATGGCGAAGGCACGGCTGGAGCTTAAAATCGCAATACAGAAGCATGGCGGCCTTTCGGACGCTGACGAGGCGATGGAAGAGCTGGTCGCGGCGATGGCGAGCGTACGGGAGGCGTGGGAGAAGATATAATGCTCAAAGTCATCATCGAAATAGGCGGGAGGGCATACAGGCTTCTCAACCGCTCGAAAGCGGCAGACCCATGCACACGGTGCGATTTGACCAAGCGTTGCCGAGGCAGGTACGGCGAGACGAGACGAAGAATATATGATATATGTTGTAACACTTACTGCGGATTTAGAGAGGTGAAGAAATAATGCTGTTGAAATACCGAGCCAGTTTTTTCTACACCAGCACAAATGGCATATTCTACAAACGCATTATCTACGGACGAAGTATGGACGATTTACAGACGCAGATAAACGAAATCCAAAAGACGGGAAAAGTGGAAGATGTTAGATTTTTCGAACTAATAGAAAACACATGGGAGCAACAATGACGGATTACAACTATGAAATCGAGCGAACCTTCGCCAAGTACGGCGGCGAGGCCGACAAGGGCGTGGGGCGCACCTGCGGGAACTGCGAATCCTACATTAAAGAGCATTGGGCGTGCGGTTGCGCGGATGCGGAGGACAGCGACTTCCACAAGGCG
>Ga0310690_10006030_pt1 | contig 16114 bp, 11 predicted proteins | sample AusTroGonzalo_MG_2_FD_207661 | JGI IMG/M metagenome (GOLD analysis project Ga0310690, IMG submission 207661) | Bovine rumen microbial communities from tropical cattle in Woodstock, Queensland, Australia - Gonzalo_04 (v2) (version 2) | ecosystem: Host-associated > Mammals > Digestive system >... | reverse complement strand
TCCTCGGCTTTGTATGCGCACCATTCGTCCGTGATGCCAATGTCGGCAAGCGCCATGCGAAACCGCTTGAACGGATGTTTCATCGAAAGCGCGCGAGCAAGGTGCCTCGCCTGTTCATCTGAACGGGACAAGGCGAAATTCTCCATAATCCTGAATCCCTCGTGCGAGTCGACAGGATCAACGTCAACGACCTCATGGCCATGCAATCCTTCATTTACTCCTGGATCAACATATGCCGAATCAAAAACAATTGACACCTTCTGGTCCGTAAGGTCAATCACGGGATAGCTGTTCTCTGCGCATATGTCAAGCGCTTCGCACAGTTCCATTGCCAACTTATCCTTGCTGTCTATCTTGTCTCCATACATACCACTTCTCCCGTAATGCTCCCTGCTTTACATTAATTCCCAGCTTGGAATTAGCGACGCTTCGCAGCCTATAATTTCATGCCTCAAGACTCCGGACAAGGCTCTCGCGCGTCGAATACTTCGACACAAAAGGGTTGTCGGATATTCGCTCAGCCTCACGCATCGCCGCAATCGTAGAGCGGTTGGTGATTCTGCGCATATCGCCCTTCATCGGCAGCTTCATCCCTGCCTTAGCCCGCTGTTGCTTCTGCATCGCGGCTAAACGTCTTGTCTTTACAAGTCCCATATAATCATTCCCGTGCGACTTTAAGGGGTTTGCTCGATACTATAGCTTTTATACGAACCGTCGTCAGCATGGGGTGCCACGACTTTGACTATAACTTCTGCCTTATTATTGGACTTCAGTCTTACAAGTGCCGGCAAAACAACAGGAATCTTGTCCACTTGCGAAATGGGAACACTGATAAATTTACTTCCCATTTCAGAGAAAGACGGCCATTCATTTGGCTGAAGCTCAATTGTCGGTATCGACTCCTCGCTGAATCCCTTGCCAACCACCATTGTCGTACCCCGTGTCGGGATGACCGCGTCAAGATGTGCGTGCGCGTCCGACTTGCCGACGATCTCTGACATTCGCCGCTCCAACTGCTCAAGGTGCCCCGGCAACAGCGGGATTGCGCCGATATTCTCCCTGCGAATTGATTCGTCGTATTCCTTACAGAGATGCGGTTCTGGACGCCCTGGATAGAGAACGTAGGCACCGATTATCTCGTGCTTGAGCTCCGCTTTCTGCAAGCGATAGAGAATCGCATCACGATAACGGTGCATATCGTCAATAGCCGCACGCGGCGAAGCGTCAATTTCGCCCTTAGGCCAGATTCGATACTTCGCGTCAAAAAGGTAGGTGAAGGTAGATTCCCCGTCAATGACCGAAAGCACGATGTCCGGCCTTTGCGGATTCAATCCGGCAATCGTCTCACCATCCGCCCCTTCTTTTGCCGAATAGGTCTTCTGATAGGAGAGCAGGTAGGTTTTAGCGCTGGTTCTGTCCGCAAAGGCAACGTCGATTTTGCAAAGCTGGTCACCTCCCGAATAATCGTCCGTCAGATCCCTAACATCCAAAACATCTTCAGGGGATCGATCTTGCCACTCCTGCTTTATCGGCTCCCCGAATCGCGCCTTCAGCATATCCCGCATCTTCAGGAAACACCAGAACTCGTAAAGCGTGCTGATTGGGCGATATCCCACGTCGATATCATCGCCTCCAGGACGAAGAGCCGACTTGAGCTTAAGCCACGCCGTCAGAATCTGCGCATACCCCGCGCTCTTCTGCAAAACAAGACTCTGCTGACGAAATCCCTCGAACCTCGACACACCCCTGAAGAACGGATGCCGCGCCAATTTCTCCAGCCGTTTCCCGCGCTCAGTTATTCCATCCTTCCACGACTGCGAAACCTGCTCCGCGTCCTTCAGCCTGCCGCCAAACTCTTCCAGCCTCCGACGCAGTTCCTTTAGCGTGTATAGGACAAACCTGTTCTCAGGCGTATCGGACTCCGCCTCCAGCCGTTCCGTGCGAAAGCGCTCATGTTCCAGCCTGTCCCCCTGAATGCGATTGAAGCGGTTGGCAAGTTGTGGAGACCACCGTTTCACGCGATCCGCCCGTTGCCACTCAACAGCCACCTCGTACCGCCTGTGAGGATTGTGGACAATCCGCCGACAGGCACTCTCATAGTAGTCGAACACATCCACAAGAATCTCATACCAGCTCTTGTCGTCAGGCTCGCCGTCACGGTCTAGCGCCGCGCCCCAGAACGTCTTGCTGAGAAATGCGCGCACGATGTTCGGTTTCTCGCTGTCGATGGTCTTGACAATCTCCGTGTAGTCACGCGCTACGTTCATCTTCACCGAAACGACCCAGAACTCCAACCTCACCGTCCGTTCTGAACCATCGTCGAACACTATGCGCAGATCAAGCCGGAACCGTCCCGGCTCGTTGATGAAATCGAGTGTCCCCACCAGCGTTCCATCGTCATAGTTGAACGCATCCGCGACACTTGCCATGCGATGCTCAACCCGCACGTCCTTAACCTTGCGTCCATCTATCGGCTTGAAGTCGCCCCGGAAGAAATATCGTGTCTCGAAAAAGACAGGAAGCGACTTGACCACTTCCCCTCCCGCAACATAGGAGATGTCCTTCTCTTTATCTCCTCCGGCAAAATTAAAGGAGCAGTCGACATTGGCGGAATACTCCGTCTCCACCATCGCTTCAGCACCATTTTCCGCATCCTCGCGGATTCGTGCACAGTAGGCATCCTGCTTGCCGCCGATGTCGGCCCTCGCCTTGAGGACCAGTCCCACCGACGGCACTTTCGCCCGGAAAACCTCTGTCACGTTCTGCGCCATATGCAATCAAGTCTTTATAAACCATCCCCCAGTTCGCTTTGAACCGCGATATTCAATCTTTTTCTGGGAAGCAAGGCGCTCCAAAACGCGGCGAACCGAACGTGTGGATGTCTTGATTTCAAGAAAGATAGCATCCAATTTTATGCCTGGGTTCTTACATACTATATCCAAAACCGCACGATCCTGCCCTTCTGTATCATATGCTTTGACGGATTTTATCTGGCCACTTTTAGATTTATCTGGCCACTTTATCTGGCCACTTTTCTGGACAGAGCTTCCGCTACCTACAGTTTTGATGCCATTATTCGCACAATTATTGTCATTATCGACTTTTATCGTGCCACTTTCTAGTTTTATCGGGCCACTTTCCGGTTTTATCTGGCCACTTTCCGGCCGCCCCATAATCGTGACACGGAATTCCGTCAGCTTGTTGACATCAAACTGCGCGACAGGATTGCCATTTTTCTCCAACTCCCGATTAGCCTTCGCAATCCCGCGATTGTACTTGTTCACCATGCCGAGAACCTTCATAGCTTCAGCAAGCATTGGATTCCTGTAGTCATTGACAAACGGGAAGTTGTCCGGCTTGGCTCGTCCATAAAGGCCACCAGGATTTGAGATCTCAATCCTGTTCTTCTTGTATTCGTAAAACTTGATTGGCGCGTTCCCCAAAAAGTAGTCCCGGTGAATTATGGCATTCATCAAAAATTCACGTAACGCCCATGCGGAATAACGCGAGACAGGTTCTTCACGCATAGCCGTCGCCAAGACTGGTCGAGTCGCAGCGGGCCCCGTCTTCACAAACACATCTAAGTCTTGAACCACCCTCACCAATGGTCCGCGGAAGACGTTCTCCTGCAACACATCGCTTGCATTGTCTGCACCGGCAAACTTAACATACTGGACATAAGCCGAAGGGATATATCGCTCCGGATGCGTTGCAAACAGCAAAACGCCAAGATTCGTCGGACAGTTCTTCTCTGCGCTGTAGAATCGCAACGCCGCCATCTGTTCCATTGTTGTACGATCGTCAGATTCGATTATCTGAGCGTCAATGGCTTTCGGCAGATAAAATGCCTTGAATAGATTTGTATCAAGATCAGCAAACCTCGCACGCTCACAAGGCAATTCTTCGTCTCTAACGCCGAAACGCGACCGGCGTTCGTTGAGGACTCTGATATCTTCCTCCCGGGCCTTGCATTTTCTTGGGCCGATGCGAATCCACGCATCTCCATTGTATCGTATGGGAGGATAAGACGAAGGGAACACCTTGATGGCAATGACATCGCCCTCGGCAAGAGAGAACTTCTCCATGGACATTGCCGGCGGAGGCAAAATATTGCCGTCCGTTTTCAATCCCCCTAGAGAAGCCCATTTCTCATCGTCAATGCGCCGGCCAGAAATTCTGCCGTCGTTCTCAACGCCAAGAAGGAGATAACCGGCTTCACCGCTCCCTGAAATATCATTGGCAAAGGCGCAAATCGCCTGCCCCATCTTATCGGCCTTGTCGAATGCGCGCGTCCGTTCGACACGCTCATCCTCAAAGGCCAACATCAGTTTTCGCAATTCCGCCTCTGTCATCGCACACCCCTCCATTACGGCCAGAAGGTCAGATACTCGTCGTCACGGGCGAGGATCTTGTCCATCATGGCCACGCTCAGGCCGTCGGACGGCAACTTGTTCTTTAGGCCATCGACATGCTCAGCAGCGCCGCCTTCTTTCTTCCGGTCGTGTCCGCTAAAGATATTCTTGACCTCGACCTTCTCGCCATGGATGCGTGGCAGAAGCTTCATCATGACAACATGGTCCAGCGCACGCCTTGCGATTTCGTCTTGCTTGGGCTCGTCGGCCGACGCCAAATCCACTCCATCAAGCTTCGCCAACGCAGCTTCATAAAGCGCATACTCGTTCCCGAAACGGTACGCCACCATGAACGGCGTGTTGGATAGAGGCGCGTTGATGCCATCCAAAAGCTTGCTTTCCCTCTCGCCGACCTTCCTGTCATCGCGCTCAAGGAAGAACTTCAACCCCGTCTCGTCCAAAAGCTCCTCTTCCGACGGACTCTTGCTCTTCGCCATATCCGCAAAGCGAACCTCGTTCATCAAGAGCGTCATCGCACGATCCAGTACCTTGCGGGGGAACTGACTCGTCGTCTCATCCACATTGACCGTGCCAACCACAAACAGATTCTTCGGGATGGTAAGACCGTGCTTCTGGATCCATTCCGCCGCTTCAGTCGATGCCGCACCCTTCATGATCTGCTCAAGGATGGCGACATCCATCTTTTCCCGACCGTCGGCATCCTTCTCGCCTGTCTTATCGATCTCCACAAGCGGATCCGTCACCCAGACACCATCCTTCTCCTCCATGCTTTCAACGGCACTTAGGTACTCAGCGAAATACTGCTCCACTGGCGCAAGGTTCATCTCGTCCAAACACACGAAGAACGGCGTGTCGGGATAGGCATACGCCTTGCAGATGAACTGCACGAACGGCGTATTGACGAAATGACGTCCATCCATCTCGGAGTAGTAGCCCAGCAGATCCGTGGAGTCGTGCCAGTTGGGCTTCACCTGCACCATACAGTAGTTGCCCGGCGCGGCCTTTCCCGCCCCTTCCGCAATCAGCAGTTCGTTGTTGCAGGTCATATAGGCAAGCCTCCGGACAAGTCGGCTCTTGCCGGTGCCGGAATGTCCCGCTAGGATGGCAAACGGCTTTGTGCGAAGCGCCGCCGCAAGCCGCTTCAGCATCTCGTCGTCCTTGAACGCGTCTTCAAGCTTGCGCGTCCCCTTCTTGATCTTCTCCTTGGAGTTGACCGGCTTCAGCTGCTTTTTCATTATTGTCTCCTTGATTAAATCCTTATAGTCGTGGACGAACCACAGGAACTCGTTGACGGTGATGTAGTCCGGCGGCTCGTCATTGCCAGGCTCGGGACGGCGTGGCAGTTTCATCTGCTCCATCTTGCGGAGGATTGTCGCGCACTTACCCATGAAATCCTGATAGATGGATGGCGTCTTGGGCCAGACGAAATCACCCTCTGCCATTCCCAGCGTCACAAGCGCATCGTGAATGAGCAGCTTGTTGTAGGAGCAACAAGACTTCGGCCAGAAGCGCATCATCAACTCTGTCAGCATGCCAACGCCCATCCCCGCCGGGCATTTTGTGTTGGGCGGGAAATAAGAATCAAAGCCCTTTAGCTGCGTCTTCAACTCAACAACAAACTTACGATAGTCCGCCTTCTCAGCTTCGTCAAGCTGTGCGTATTTCCTGCTGCCACCATTCTTGAACACCCATACTTTCAGCAAAAAGCTGTTGTAAAAATCATCAAGCGTCCCTTCAGCAAGTTTCTCCGGCGTCAAATCAGACATTGAATAAATGCTCTGGTGCTCTTCTGAACTGGTCTTTCCCTGCCAGTCTTCCTCATATCGTTTCTCTGCAAAGATCTTCAGTGCGATGGAGAGGCAATCAACGGCAGGCGGAACCAGTTGCGGCACGTCTTTTTTCTTCTGCCGCAATTCGTGCCATTCCATGAACCGTTTATACATCCCCCAAGCCGCGCGCACACTGTTATGATTAGCTGGGCTATCGACCCAATCTTTACACTCCTTAAACCTCTGGGGATCAAGTTCTCCGGCTTCGCCATCTTGTCGGAAAATTCTATCTAGTCCTCCATACAGCTCATCAAGCTCCGCAAGACTATCAACGGAATATATCTTCTTTGTAGGCTTTTCATTGTAAAGATACTCTCGTAGCCCATGCCACACGCTCGCAGTTCGCGGCGCTAAATCGTCTGATATCGAAGGAAGATATATACTCGACGTATCCTTTGCTGTTTTAGGAGATTTCTTTTCAACCCGAAGCATCCAATCGAAAAACTCGTTGCGACGCTTCTCTTCAAGACTTAGCGGCGAAACTACATTCTCACCCAACCTGCTCTTCGCAATCGCATATCTCGCGACTGGTTGTTCGACAACTGAGAAATCGGCGCCTAACAAAGCCTTAATATCATCTAGCACATCTGGACGCAAGTCACAAATAGCATGCAGCAAGGCAATCGCATTTCTTCGTGGCACCGATGTGATAGCCTGATTTGGTTCCCACTTAGTTATAGGCCCAATCCCTATGGTGTCAAATGTATCTGGGTATGTAACAAGATCGCCGCGAATTATTGAAGGCTCAAAGTAGACGTCGACGTCAATAGCAACCCTAAAATTCTTTCCCCCATCATACCCTTCATCAAAAGGAGTCTTTGAAATATGTGCGAGGCCAACCAACCCCGGCTTCCATCCTTTGGGCTTATCTCCACCAAATACAACGAAAACAAAGTCTCCAACTCTAATCTGATCTCTCAAAACGTTAAGACCAGATATGACAATTCCTGCCCCTCCGGCCTTGATGCCTGCTACATTGGCGGCGTCTTTCGTTTTAATGGTAAAGATATGACAGTCTTCAAGCATGGCGCTCCTTACGCTTTGGTCTTGAGAAATCCATGACGAACGACTCATCGTCTGTCTTATAAAAGACAACATCTAACCGCCCATACTTTTCCAAAGCATCGATATCTATATATGCATTGCTTTTAAGACCTAACCTCTTCCTGAAATATCGACCCAGTTCGGCATTGTCTTGAGGTGTCTCTATTTGTTTACCATAGTCACCCGACGTTCTGACACAGGAAAAAACACATCTATCGTCTGTCACAATAGTAAATCGAATCTGCTCCTCTCGTTTCTTAGCAAGCTTATTAAATGGAGGGAAGAAATCTGTAGAAGCTATATCTTTAGGAACTCGTATGTATGCTTCATTTCTGTCGCGAGCAGACTTAGGGTTACTTTTGTCTGAAAGCCGCGGCGATCCGTCTGCATAAACTCCCCAATTCAGGCCAGAACCATTGCCTAATGTCTTTCTAGAATTAATCAATGGAATTGTCACTTTCTGACAACCTTTATAAGGTGACCGTGCATCCGTTTCAACAGCGATTATAGGCGCCAATTTATCGACATTGAACTTCCTAGGCTTAGCCGCGAAATCCCTTTCCCTGTTCGCCCTAGTGCATCGCACAGACTTCCCTTTGATTTTCTTAAAAAAGCTCAAAGCCGTCTCTGGGTCACACTCCGACAAAGTCTCAATACGACCAGCCTCCTTAAATCCTTTCTCTGAATAATTAGCCGACCCTATGAATGCACGAACAGGCATCCGTCCTTTGCACCAAACATATATCTTTGAATGTACTGATAGCGGCTTCATTACATAAGAACAATCAAACGAGCCGTCATAGGCGAATTCCTTTTTCTTGGATAACGATATAAATCCAATATGATTCTCCTTCCGCACTCCATCACTTCCCGCCATTCCATATACCAAATCCACAGAAAGCCGCTTGCGCATTGCCGTAGATGCAATCAGGTGTCTTGAAGCCATTGCATGTGTTGCATATCCAGATACAATACACAATGTATCTGGAGCATCACTAGATAACAATGGGTTAATCAATGCGTAATTGAACAAATCAGCATCAACTACTTGGTTACGCATACTATACTCCTTGCCTTCGATTGCGACTTTTACTCGCTAAGCGATCCCTATGTTACACGGAACAGAAGGATATTGAACACCAGCAAAAGACCGTAGTACGGCCTCAAAAATAATCTTTGCCCCTCTACACGGGACCGCCATTCCAATCTGTTTTCTAACAGATTCTTTTGATCCCATGAACACAAAGTCATCAGGAAATGTCTGTAGCCGCGCCCGTTCTCTATTTGTTAAAGCACGCGGCTCTGCCCAATGGTATATGTGCGTACCACCGCCACCAGACCCAGTAACCGTATAGGACGGTCTATCAGGATCAAGGCGTTTGTATATTTGGCTTATGCGCGCCCCCATTACATGTAACTGTAGATGCGGAGGGAGATTCGCCGTAAAGGCATTCTGGCCAGGCATAATATGATTCAATCGCTCAACAACTACTGGAGATTGGCGAGTCAATTCATTGTTAGGCGCATCCGGCGGAATTGGATTGTGCTCTAACGCATAGCGACATGTATTATTAACCCGTCTATATTGAGCTGGGCTTGGCACGCGGAACTCAACATCTAAATCATCCCGTATACCAATTATGATTACACGATGTCTTGCCTGCGGCACTCCGTATTCCTCAAATTTATAAAGATGAGGATAAAGCACATAACCAGAATCTTGCATGTCGTGCAAAATGCGTTCAAAGGCTCGCCCCTCATTGGCAGACTGCAATCCACCCACATTTTCTGCAAGGAACCACATCGGTCGATCTGCTACCCTTCGATTTCTGCGTAATACTTGTATTCCATACGAGTACAGCGGTCCATACCTGCCATCAAACCCCAACTGCTCACCGACTTGACTAAAATCGTTACATGGGAAGCCAAATGCCAGCGCATCAATATTAGGAAATCTACGCCTATCATTAAGCTGCAACTCTCGAACATCACCACAGATCACAGAGCGTGGATTGTTAGGGCAAATATTATGCCTATACGTCTGGCACGTTTCGGCATCATAATCATTCGCCCACGCATGATGTATTCCCCATTCTGGATCACCAATGTTTGCATGCGCTGCCCCCCAAGCCAAGCCGCCGGGACCGCAAAACAGTTCGCCAAGATTAAAAATCATTTTTCTTCTCCTTGTGCTTCAATGGCTTTAGTCGCAATGGATTCTATCTCCTTTCTCCACCAATCTATCCCTCTTTGCATCCAATCCCTACAGTCATCGAGTCCCCATTTGTCAAAATCCCACATCGGCAGATAAGTATTACCCCAATTGACAAGGCCTTTATCAGTAACCATAGACCACATACCATCTACATAAGCTTGAGCCGCTTCATGGACCGCAGAATTACGCTCACCGCGTATAAGACGGTGGTAGATTAAATAATCGTCACTATCGCACTCTTCGTACTTTATATTGTCCGGGTATTTTGTTTTAAGCGCCATAAGCTGATTGTGCCTCTCTTTTAACGGCGCCATCATTTCTGGATACCTCTTTGCATCATTTTTTATCAAGGCATCTTCAACACTGCGTAACGCTACCAAGCAGAATGTCCAGTAGATGCGGAACAACTGCTTGTCCCCATCCGGCACCTTCTCCAGCAAATCCAACGATCTCTGACAATCGTTGAGGATCTGGGTGGATTTCAATTTACTTATGCATATAGCCATATTAACTACTCACACTAAATCCTTACGAACAAGATTCACCTCTGGCTGCCCTTGACGCCCATAGTAAGAAGAAAATCTCGCCAACACGTCTCTAAAGAAACTTGACGCAACTCGCAAATTAGTTCGCGCATACTCATTCGCTATTTCATTGTGCGTCCTAGTGACCAACACCCTAAAGTTCAACAACATCGGTTGCAACCCCATGGCACCTGGAAAGTAGTGATAATTCAGACAATACGCATTGGACTCTATTGAGCAACAAACATCCGATATTTCTTTGGCAATATCATCATTGTTGGCCCCTTCCTTTTTCAGCTTCTTACTTATTATAGCCGTAACTTCTTTCATTTTACGATTCGCATCTTCAAGCACGCCAAGTAAAACAGTTTTCGATTTTGGCTTCTTCCCATCCCCGCGCAGGACAAGGTCACACGGGGGAGTCAAAACGACATAAAAAGTCCCTTCATTTTTGGACTTGAGCAGCTCCCCAGATTTGACGAATTTACGTGACTCATCTAGATTTGTTACGTAAAATTCATTAGGAGCAAATTTTTCGCTATCGCCATCCATTACGTCATGTAACTGCAATGACACATGCCTCGCTAACGCATGTTCGGATTCTTGCATTCCAGCATCCTCTGCATACTCCTCCCAATACTTCATATAAGGAATAATTCCATAATCAAAGATCTTTTTTAAGCAGTCTTCCAACCGTCCATTATTCCCTAAAATCTTTGTAAGACCTATTCGTCTAACCATGTCGAATGCAGTGAAAATCTCGTCATATTGACACTCGCCCTTTTTCTTTTTCCCCAAGACATAAGGAAATGACAATGCGTCTGGCGTTGCCGTGAAAACATAAATAGGGATTCGGCGTTTCATTTCCGTAATGGCAAAAATGATTTTCTCACCTGCATCGCCCCTCCTGTCAAGATTCAAATCTAGTATTATACCCTCAACGCTGGCCGACTCGTAACTATGCAAATAACTCAAAGCATCATCTAAAGACAACTTTTCAACAAGTTCAATTCTTGAGGCGTCATCATGCTCGTCATTCCAACGATTTAACGTTGTTTTACACGCATCCAAATCTGCTGACGCATCCTCTATCAGCAATAATTTCATTTTGACTCCTTTTTCTCGACTGTAGATACCAAGCGAAAATACGCTCCCGATCTTGACGAAAGCGCAATAAGCTGTAATTGGTTTCGCTGAGCAGCTTCTCCTGCTATTGTTAATCCTAAACCCGTACCTGCCACCTTGGTTGAGAAATTTGGTTCAAAAATTATCTCAGATTTAATTAAATCATCTGGTATTCCTGGCCCTGTATCTCTATAATCCACTTGTAACTCACCGTCAACATTCCGCCCTACTTCAATAGATATCTTTCGCACACTTGACTTCTTTTCTTCAATCCAGAATATACTGTTTTCAATAAGATTCACAAAAACCGCCTGCATGTCTTGCCGCCAACATTTCATAGTCAGCTCGTCATCACAATCCACAATACAATGAATATTTTTTGCGCGCAACTCATTCTCAAAGACCTTAATAGAATCTTCTATAATTGAATGAAGTTTCTCATCGCGCTGATTTTTACGAGCTGAGATGGCCAACGGATCAATCCTTCCAAACAAATCAGAAAAGCATTTGACTTGAGTCTCAGTGCCGGTCAACAACCGATCAACCTCAATGAAGTTAAGCTCGTCTTTCGTTTGATTGTATTTATCGTGGTAATATCGAATGTTGGGGATCTGATTCTTGAGATAATTTAACGGGCGTCGCCCTTCATGGATTACAATATTTATGATTTTTCCTAGTGTTGCCTGCCCCTGATAGAGGGCAATCGTTGCTCCTACATCATCTAGTATTTGTGCCTGTTCCTCCTCCTTTGAGGAAATATACCGCTCAATTTCAGCAATCGTGTTTTCGGCGACTCTTGCTTTCTGCAATTGCTTCGTAATACGAGCCCGAAAATCATCAAATCCAAACGCAGCAGTAAGCTTTACACCCAGCTTCTGAAGCTTTCTACCATACCCCTCTTTCTGTCTAAACGCAAACCTTCTCTGCTCCAAGAGATTGACAACTTCTGATGCACACCGTTTAAAACACTCATAAGAAGCATTCTCACGCAATCCATCTCGCGCACTTTTCTCGATCAATCCGGAGGCTTCTTCTGCCTCAATATGAATGCATCCAATTACTTGATCACTGCCAATGCACCTTGACGGCGCTTGAACCCTTTTCTTGTTGAGTTCAAGCCAATCATATTCGGCATCCCCTAGCGGACTAATGCGAAATCCATTACGATAAACACCGATTCCACTAGCTGCAGACAGAACTCTTCGTGCTGTTAGGTCATCGGCATAATTACCTTTATCGTCACGAAAACCCCTTTTTATCAGCTGCTCAATTGCCGCCCTATCGCGATCGTAGACCCTAATATCAAACCGTAATGCACCACATCCTGTCGCGCCTAATTCTACTGTAATATGTTCATCTTGAACATTTTGAATTTTTTGGCAAGCATATGTAAATTTGCCTCGCCCATCTGATGACAATTCACCATATATGCGATAATCATACAGCGCAAGGAGAGGGAATGGCCGTAGATCTTCGTCCTTATCCTTTTCCCCAAAACCAGATATGGTTAACCGAATTGAAAATTGCTCACCTATAAACAAAGCTCCATTTGCTTCATCTGCAGTCGGCGGAATCAACTTCTTCAACTCATATTCCAAGCGCTCTAATTGCCTATCATTCCATTGCGCCAAATACTCATTTTCACCAACAATCTTCAATCTGGTACCGGACAAAGAGTCTACGCGTTCAGATTCGATATTAACTTTCACTTTGTCGAGAAATTTTGCATGCTCAAACATTCGCCAATCCAAGCTGACACTCGTTTTCTTATTATCTGCGATAGTCTCTAAACGCAATGTCTCTCCCAAAATCGCCGCAGCAAACCTGCCGACCCCCTTTCTCCCTTGCAACACCCTACCTTTCGGGCTCCTCTTTCGACGAAGTTTATCGCTAGTTGCCGGTACTAACCATACATTCTTAACAACAGATTTGGACATTCCATGCCCTGTGTCCTCTATGGAAATATTGATTCGCTCATTTTCTCTATCAGCAATAATCGAGACGCTAACACTAGGCGAGTCTGCATCATAAGCATTCTTTACAAGTTCAAGCAAAGCCGCCGCCGGACTTTTGATCAAATCTCGTCCGATGGTAAGAATAAGGCGACCAGCAGGACGAATAGATAAAAGCTCTTCTTTCTTTGCACCCATCAGAATGCTCCCTTCAATGCTTCTGCAATTCGATACGCTAACAAAACTGGTACGGCATTCCCGATTTGACGAAACGCCGCCGTTCGAAATTGCCGTTCCTTATTCCCCTCAAAATAGTAGTTGTCGGGGAAAGTCTGTAATCTTGCAGCCTCTCGCACAGACAAAGATCGATTCTGCTTCACATCAGGATGAATGTAATAATGCCCATCACGCGCAATATGTGCAACGACCGTATGACTACACGGCAAATCTGCGGCCACCACTTTAAACCTGTCCAAGAACGAACTGACGTTCTTATGCGTACGCAATGCCGATGGCAGATTTTCATAGGACAAACGCGTCTTGGTCTTATCCCAAAGCTGGACGACTCTTTTGTAAATCTTCAAATCCTGTTCGATATTCGGTCGCGTAGCATGTTGAGTAATATGGAATCTCCAATCTGCGATATGGGTATCCACCAACGCCTGCCCTTTACGCCCCTTCGGCTTAAATGGCGCCGCCACACAACCATTGGCCAAATGCGGAAGACCAGCGAGCATATCACGAACTTTAAACGCATACGGCGTTTTAGTTATTGCCGGAAAGGAAAACTTCTCCTCAGTGTCTTTCTTGCCAATCAAAATGATTCTTTTTCTCTTCTGCGGCACCCCATAGTCATCCGAGTTGAGAATTTTATATGCTGTTTGATATCCTAACTGCTTGAACTCATCAAGCATCATATCGAGATATCGTTTACCACTTTCATCTTTTGCCGAAAGCAACCCCAAGACATTCTCGAACACAAAAAACTTTGGGCTATAATGTTCAAGAAACTTGGCGTAATACCTAAACAAGTAGTTGCGCTTATCGCCTTTCATCCCATTTGCATCTTTGGCCCTTCCTATCAACGAATATGCCTGGCAAGGCGGGCCTCCAACAATCAAGTCAACCTTCTTGACATTAGCCAACGAATCTATTTGTTTGAAGATACGCGGCAATGTGTTATCCCCAATTTCCTCATTTATGACAGAATCTAATATCTCATTGGGAATCTTTGCATAAAGATCTGCACGAGAAATTTTGCCGCTCAAATACTTCTCGTATTCGTCTGCTTGGTTGTTTTCACAAAGCCAATGAAACGCACTTCTAGTTTTTAGCGTATAGCAAGCAGCCTTGTCCATTTCCACATGGGCAACCGGAATACAACCAGCCTGAACGAACCCCTCGGACAAACCACCACATCCCGCAAAAAGATCAATGAACCTAACTTGCTTATCGGCTTTCTTGCCAGATCCATCGCTTTGATTAGGGCGCAAGCCACCAACCACCTTACCTTTAGGTAAGATGCCCTGGCCCGATTGCCTCTTTGCTACCTTGCCCACAGTCTCCTTCAAACAGAAAGGCACACCTCTCTGCTTTGATTAGAGGGCGCGCCAAGGCGCATGCTCTTAAGGCCTACGACAACCTAGACAAACACACACCAAGGCGACACCCCAAATTTATAATAGGGTACCGTCTTGCAAACCGTGCTTTGTCTGTTTGTAGAGTCGTAGTTCTAAGAGACAAGGTTTGCAACCGATGGCCGATCCTGCCGGCCTCTCCGCGGCGGTTCTCGTCGCGAGGCTATGAGGCGCCGACATTCCTGCCGGAACGGTGAATATTATACCAAAAATCAAAGAGGAGCGTATGGAGGGGGCTGAGTATTGTGGATGCGCCATACCGGGGCGAAGAGGATTGAAGGAACATGGGGCCTTCCCAGGAGTGATTAGCGTTCTGCCCTGCTGGGGTAGGCGTTCTCCCCTGTACGGGGGTTTGAGCTCCCCTGTACGGGGGTTTGGGTTTGACTGTACGAGCGACGGCTCTCCTATGTGGCCGGGAGGGGTGCATGCCATCATGGGCGGCGGAAGGAACGTCGTGACGGCGATGTTTGCGTGCGGGCGGACGAGAAGAAAGTATCCGACGCCGTGCGCTTCTCTTCACCACTCGCGAAACCGGCGGCATAAGCCTCTTCTATCATGCGATACCGATCTTCTGACATTCCTTCGCCCCTCACCGGCTTTGCCGAGCCAAACTGCCATCCTGTCAGAGCGTCTGCTTCGCCCGCCGCGAACGCGCTCATCTGAAGCTCGTCCGGCATCTTCGCGACATGGACGCCGTCTTCGTTATTCAGCGGCTCCCAGTCGACGACAGACCCGCCCGAGCTTGCGAAATACGGACTAACGAGAAGGACATAGTCGCCCTGCTGCACAACCTTGAAGTCCTTCACGACAAACGCCTTGTGTTCGTGGATGTCCATGAGCGTCTGCGTCATAGCGGGCGGCCTGCCGAAGGGATAAAGCTTTTTGAGTATCTTTTCCTTCCGCCAATCGGGAACAAGGTACTCGACCGTGTCGCCGTAAAGCGTGGAAATTGGTTGAGTGGGGAAAGGCAGCGTCTTGGGCGCGGGATGCGTCCCGTTGGGACCGAATATGCTGTCCTCAAAACTTGACTGTGGATTGTTCAATGGCATTTCAACCCCTCTTTCTTAGTGGCAGATGGAAAACGCCGGCGCTTCATTTGGTACGCCCCTTTCCTTTATGCTTGGCAGCATTTTTCGCCAATGCCGCGACAAGCTTGCGACCTTTGGCTGTAAGCCGATACTTCTGATGTCGGCTGTTGGGCTTGTCCGGAATGGTCCATTCCAATACGCCGTCATCCATCAAAACTCGCAACACGAATCTCTTAAACTTCGTTCTGTCACTACGGCCGACCATGTCCAACAGCTCTTTCGTTGAGCGCGGAACATCACAAAACGATATGACACGCTCCTGAATAGATCCTTCGGTTCCGTAACTAACTGGGTGCCGCGACTGGGTGCCGACTGGGTGCCGACCTG
>Ga0310690_10006028_pt1 | contig 16116 bp, 10 predicted proteins | sample AusTroGonzalo_MG_2_FD_207661 | JGI IMG/M metagenome (GOLD analysis project Ga0310690, IMG submission 207661) | Bovine rumen microbial communities from tropical cattle in Woodstock, Queensland, Australia - Gonzalo_04 (v2) (version 2) | ecosystem: Host-associated > Mammals > Digestive system >... | reverse complement strand
TCATCCAGTTCTTGGTATCGCCCTTTTTGCCGTCTCCGCCAATCTTCGGCATGGGGGGCAGCTCATCCACAGACATCTTCATCAGTTTCGGAACGAATTTGCCCATGCTTCCCGGAATGTTCTGAATGTCGAAGTCCGTAAGCTTCAGCACCAGTTCCCGGATACCAGGAATACGGATGATCCTGGTGAGGCCGCCCTCTTTGATTTCCGGAATGGCGGCGAAGATCTCGCTCAGAATGTTGTAGGGATCGTTCTCCAGTTCCTCCGGAACGCCGGCCCCGACCGTTGCGGCTTCTCCCTTCGGCGCGGGGATGAGAAGGATATCCACCATCTTTTCGTTCAGCTTGACGCCGCTGACGTTGTACCGCTTTCCGTCCACACCGCCGGACGCCAGTCGCTTCGTGTCCACCTTTCCGCCGGCGTTCAGCGGAATTTTCTCTACCAGCACAACCTGGCTGGGCAGGTTCGTGTCCGCCAGCTTTCCGTCGTTGATGAACACCTGGATCAGCGCGTCGCGCACGACGCCCAGTCCGTCCGATCCGCCCGTCGTCTCCACGTAGAGAATGGGGACGTTGTCATGGATCATCTTGTGGAACTCCGGCACGATGCCGCAGGCCGCGATGCCGGGCTGGGCGGTCACTGCCGTCTCGATCAGCCCCGCGTCAAACCGGATGCCCGCGTTGTTGACAAAGAACTGGTTGGACCGGCCGATACAGGTCAGGCTCCCGTCTTCGTTGACCCGCACAAGATCGTTGGAGTTGAAATACTCTTCCCCGTCGATCTTCACCAGTTCGAAGAACACGGTGTCGTCCAGCCGTCCGCTGCTCATCGTGGGAGAGGAAAGACACAGCACGCCGGTGCGCGGCCCGTCAGAAATATCGTAGTACTTCTTTTCGTCTTCCGAATAAATTTTGACTTTGAAGCCCGGCAGCGGGAAGCCGATGGCGTCGTCGTCCCGGTCCGCGGGAGCGATGATGCAGGCGCCGCCCAGTTCGGACATCCCGTAGCCGTTGATGATCCGGGCGGAAGAGCCGTGAGCCCGCAGATAATCGTTGAAGCTCTTCTTGAATTCGGGGGATACATAGGCGCCCCCCATGAACACGACCTTCACCTTGGACATGTCGATATCGGGCATCATCTTGTTCCAGGTGTCCAGAATGCTCATGCTGGTAAAGAGGATGCTGATGCCGTAATTCTCGATCGCTTCGGAATAGCGGGGGTTGGTGGCGCCGAAGGGCAGGCAGACCACTTCCATCCCCAGGCCGAAGGCGGTATGAAGCATATCCACCATCGCGTAAACCCAGCTCAGGGGCAGCGCCAGGAAGCTGACCAGATGGTCCGGCACGTGCTTGAAATCCTCATACGTGTCCTTCGCTTCCAGGGCGGCGATCACGAAAGAGTTCAGCGCCTTGTCGGACATGGGAACCGGCTTATGGATACCGCTGACCGTCCCCGTCGTGTGCAGGATGATGGATCCTTCGGAGGATTTTTCGTTCCCGTAGGAGATGGGCGCCGCTTCGTATTCCTTCATAAGGTCTTCCATCACGAGGCCGCCGTCAAGCTCCCGGAACATCGACGTGTTCAGCTTGCGGACCATCTCCAGCGGGGGAAGGGCGTATTCGCCGCCCATCGGGCTTTCCAGCACAATGATGTTCCGCAGGCCGAGCAGCTCCCGGTCCCGCAGGAGGCCCTTCATGACCTTCGGGAATGCGTATACTTCGGAAATCACCAGATCGGTAATTTTTTCCCTCTCGATCATGGTCCGGATGCGCTTGTCGTCATACAGGTCAAGATGATAAATCAGGGATACGGAGGCCCCGGTCATGTTCAGCGCGTAGAAGGCGAAAATCGTCTCCGTCTGCTGCACGCCGATCAGCCCTACGCGGGAATGATTCCTGCCGGTCAGGTGCACGCCGGAAAATGCTTCCGCGTACTTCTCCCAATAGCGGAACATCTGGCGGTAGGTGTATGTCCGGTAACCGTCGCGGACTGCCACGCTGTCCAGGCGCTCCTCGCTGTAGGAATTCATTTCCCTGATGAAGGACCAGCACTTCTGATCCGCAATCTCTCCGTTTTTGATGCGCTGTCTGATCCTGGCCAGTCCTTCCTTATCCGCTGCTTTCATGTTCAGTTCCTTTCCGGCCGTTTCATATCCGGCCTGGCTTTTTTTCGCTTAAAACAATATGTTGCATTTTATCAAATCCGGCGGCTTTACACAAGAGGGTGTTCCAGATTGTCACAAAATTCAGAAAACATTCACATCGGTTTTTCGCCGCGCCTGTCCTCCTGAATTTACCGTTCCCCTGCTCCTGTCTCGAACGACTCCGCCAGCTTCCGTTCCATCTCGTCGATCTTCGCCCGCTCACACGCTTCCAGGCAGACAAAAAAACTTTATTTCGTTCTTTCAATTTTCATTCAAGGTTCCCGGATTATAGTGACAATGTCATCAGGAAGAAACACCGATGACGGCTCGCGAGACAAAAAGAAACCGATGAAAAGAAGCCGATGAAAAGAGACCAAAGAAACGGAGGGAAAAGAAAATGAAAAAAATCGTAGCACTGTTCCTGACTCTCGCGCTGCTGATCAGCGCCGCTGCCCTTCCCGCCCTTGCGGAAGGGGAAACCGAAACCACAGTCCAGACAACATCAGAAACAAGACAGACCGGACGGGGCGGTCCCGGCGGACAGCAGCCTCCGGCGATGCCCGGCAACGGACAGAACGGCCAGGGCGACCCCGACGGTCAGCAGCCCCCGGCGATGCCCGGCGGCGGACAGAACGACCAGGGCGGCCCCGACGGCCATCAGCCCCCGGCGATGCCCGGCGGAGAACAGAGTTCGCAGGACACTCAGAGCGGACAGCAGCCCGGAAACCAAGAAACTGATCAGAGCAGCCAGGACGGCAGACAGCCCAAAGGCAAACCCGGCAAAAAAGACCGGGGCGGCCGGAGCACACCTGACGGTGAGCCCGAAAAGCGGCTGGACTTCGAACAGCTGGTCAAAGATAACGTGATTTCTCAGGATGTCTGTGACGCGATCCTGGCCTATATGAAGGAACACGCGCCCCAGGATCAGTCCCGGGAAACCGGTACCACGGAAGAGAGCGAATCTCAGGATCAGCGGGGTACAGAGCCCCCTGCCCGGGGAAGCGAGCCCCCGGCAAAACCGGAGGGAACGCAGGACGCTCCCGGAGGTATGGAGGAACAGCTGCTGAAGGAATTACTGGACGGCGGCGTGATCACCCAGGAAGTTTACGATCTGCTGCTGAGCCGGCTTACAACAGCTGAATCAACAACCGACACGACAGCTGTCGATACCACGGCTGCCGACGCCTGAACACCGTGTCAGCGGGGTTCCCGGAATTTTCCGGGAGCCCCTGCTTGCTGTACACGGATGACTGTGATATGATCGCCGCATGGAGGGAAAAAGAATGCGTGTACTTCTGATAGAGGACGACAGAAAACTGTCGGCTGCGATCTGCCGGCTCCTGGAAGAGAAACGGATTACGACCGATGCCGTATATGACGGAAACGACGGCCTCGACTGGGCTTTGAGCAGCGAATATGACGCGATTATTCTGGATGTAATGCTTCCGGGAATGGACGGTTTCGCGGTGCTGCGTGCACTCCGGAAAGAGAAAGTTTCCACCCCGGTCATGATGCTGACCGCAAGGACTGAACTCGAGGACCGGCTGACCGGATTGGACGGCGGCGCGGATTATTATCTGGGAAAGCCCTTTGAATCCGCAGAACTGATCAGCTGCCTCCACGCGATCACCCGCCGCGGAAGCAGTGCGCCGGTCATGGACCTGAGCTGCGGGAACATTATTCTGGATCCGAAAGACGGCAGGCTGAAAAACCGGGGAAGCGGCGCCGCCGTGAAACTCGGCGCGAAGGAGTACCAGCTCATGGAGCTGTTCCTGCGCAATCCCGGACGGATCCTGCCGAAGGAAACGCTGCAGGAACGGGTCTGGGGCCTGGAAAGCGATGCGGAATACAATAATCTGGAAGTGTATGTTTCCTTTCTGAGAAAAAAGCTGAACTTCCTCGGCGCTGACATCGGGATCAAAGTAACGCGGAATGTCGGGTATTCACTGGAGGAAATGCAATGATCAGACGGCTGCGCAGGCGCATGACGCTGATGGTGATCCTGGTGCTGATTCTGGTTTCCGCGGGGATCGTTCTGGCGATTCATCTGTCCAACGAACGTATCATCGCCGCCCAGGCGGAGACCGCTTTGTCCACCCTGGCCGAAGGCAGCGAGGCCCGGCTGTCTTTGCCGCCGGAGATGGGAGGCCCCGGCGGGAACGGCGAGACCCCGCCTCCGAAACCGGACGGAGAAGAAACGGATCCCGGAAGCCGGGACGAATCGCCGCCCCCGAAGCCGGAAGGAGACGAAAGCGGCCCGCCGTCGCCCCCGGAGGGAAACAGGCCCGGCACGCCCGGACAGCCGCCCGAGATCCGCAACGGCAGGGATGTTGCCGCCGCCGGGTTAAGCAATTCCTATACCATTGTCCTGAATGAAGACGGATCCGTGGATTCCTGGACGTCGGACAGGACAGACCTGTATACGGATACCCAGGTCGCCGCCATGGCGGAAAGCGCGCTCGCGGACGGACGGGACAGCGGCCGGATCGGCACCCAGTTTTACCGGCGCGTCCAGAGCGAGGGCCGGACGAAACTGATCGTCCTCGACGCGCGCCTGGATTATCTGTCCGCGTCGAACATGCTGCGGGCTGCCGTGCTGATTGCCTCCGCGGCCTGTCTGCTGCTTTCGCTGCTGGCCTGGCTTCTGATCCGGCGCATGGTGCAGCCGGTGGAGGATGCGTTTGTCCGTCAGAAACGTTTTGTTTCCGATGCGAGTCATGAACTGAAAACGCCCCTGGCCGTCATCTCCGCGAATGCGGAAGTGCTGGAGCAGGAGATCGGGGAAAACGAATACCTGGGATATATCCGTTCCGAGGTCCGGCGTACCGATACCCTGGTACGGAATCTGCTGACCCTGGCCAGGCTGGATCGGAATGAAGCCGCCGCGGAGATGAAACCCTTCGATCTGGGCCATGCGCTGCTGGACGTGACGCTTCCCTTTGAGAGTACGGTTTTTGAAGCCGGGAAAACCCTGGAGATTCAGATTCCGGAAGGGATTGAATACACCGGTAATGAGGAAATGATCAAACAGCTGGCTGTCATTCTGCTTTCCAACGCGCTGAAGTATTCCGATCCCGGGGGAAAGATCATCATCAGCCTGAAGGCGAAAGGACGGCAGCGGGAGATCAGCGTGTTCAACACGGGAGAGCCCATCGATCCGGAAGACCGGGAAAGAATCTTTGATCGTTTCTGGCGTGCTGATCCTGCCCACGGGCGTGAAACCGGCGGCCATGGCCTGGGACTTGCCATCGCCCGCTCCGTTGTCGACGCGCACCGGGGAAAAATCACCGTGGAAAGCCGCGAAGGCGAAGGAAACCTCTTCACCGTTTATCTGCAGAACTGACACCGGGGGCAGCGTTCCTGTCCGCTCCGGATTTTGTCCTTCTTCATGCCATATGAGGTTCTGAAGCGCAGCCGTATTTCGCTTCAAACTCCGCCACGGAAACCGGGCAGGAGAAATAGTATCCCTGGAAATACCGGCATCCCATATCTTTGACCAGGTTCAGCTGCTCGTCCGTTTCCACGCCTTCGGAAATGACATCCATTCCCAGGGAGACCGCCATGCCGATGATCGACTCAAGAATGGTCCGGCTCCGCGGCTTGTTTTCAATCTCACGGACCAGGCTCATATCGATCTTCAGCACATCCGCGTGGATATCTTTCAGAAGCCCGAGGGACGACCATCCCTTCCCGAAATCATCGATCTCGACCAGGAACCCTTTCTGCCGCAGCCGGAAAATCACCTGATTGACGTTGTCCGGATTTTCCAGAAGGGCGGTTTCCGTAATCTCCACCCGCAGGTTGCGGCTCGGCACCTGATACCGGCTGACCAGTTCCGTCAGCACCTCTTCCACGTCGATACTGTAGAAGTCCTTCGCCGACATATTCACGGAGATCGTCAGATCCCGGCGCTCCGTTTCCTTCCAGGCGGCGAGCTGTCTGACGGCGCATTCCCAGATATGCATGTCCAGCCTGTGGATCATGCCGGCATGCTCAAGCGTTTCGATGAAGTCGGCAGGATTGACCACCGTCCCGTCCGGCCGCTGCCATCTGGCCAGCGCCTCCGCCCCGACGATCCGCCCGTCCTCCGCGGCCAGCGGCTGCAGGTACATCAGGAACCGGTCTTCCTCCAGGGCCGTTTCAAAACCGCTGATCACCTCCTGCTCAAGCAGGCTCTTCTTCATCATGTCATGGCTGAAACAGGCAACCGTTTCCCGGTGGCTCTCCCGGATCGTACTCAGGGCCATATTGGCCCGGTCGCACATCACGGAAATCGGAATCGAAGAATCTTCCACTTCATATACGCCGAAATGGATGCAGAACGTATACAGCCCGCTGCTGAACTCGTCCCGGAGCGACCGGGCGGTCTGAAGCAGCAGCTCCTCCTTGTACATCTCCTTCGGCATGAACAGCGCAAACTGATCTCCGCCCAGCCTTCCGCAAAGGCCGTTGGATGAGATGGCAATCTGCTGCAGGGCAGCGGCGTTGCGGACGATGACCTCATTCCCTCTCTGCGTTCCGAACAGCGTATTGACTAGCCGGAAATCCATGATATTGCTGGTGATCATTACCCAGGCAAGGTCCGGATTCCGGACGATCGCTTCCCGGGAGAGTTCTGAGAACGTATTGGGGTTGAGGGCTTTGGTCAGGCTGTCATGCTGCGCGTGATATTGCGCGGCCCTCTGGTTTTTGTTCTCGGCGGCTCTGTCGTTGGCGGCATGGTTGCTCCGGCCCCCCTGCTCGATGCTGACCAGTTCCACCACCGCGTCATAGGCGCCGCCGTCAGGCAGCTTCAGTCGGACCGGATTGGACTGAATATGATAAAGCTGGTTGTTGAAGGCTTCCGCTTTTTCCTGATGGCATCCGGTCCGGCAGGCCAGGGCGCTGGTACAGTTTACGCACTTCTGATCCGCGTTCCAGATGCCGTAGCAGCGTTCTTTCCGGCTGATCTTCCCGTCGCTCCCGAACTCCAGGATGCGGCATTCGATCGGGTCAACCACCCGGGCAAGATCGTACATGCCGGATACGTTATCCAGCATAACGCGCATCTCTTCCGTTGTATATTCCGCGGCCTGGATTCCCGCTTCTTCGTGCCGGGCTCTGTTTCGCCCGCCTGCCAGGGTTTCCGCCCGCAGTTTATCGCGCTTGATCTGGTACATCTTCTGGTCCGCTTCGGCAAACAGATCCCGGAGATCCCGCTGTTCATCCACGAAAGCATGGACATACCCCACGGAATATCCGCACCTGGAAACTTCTTCCCCATCCCGGAAAACCGGCCTGTTCGCCATGACCGTATCCAGCTTCGTCCGGAATTCCGCCTCGGTGCAGTCCGGCATGATCACAAGGAACTCGTCCCCGCCGTAGCGGTAACAGTGTTCCCTGCCGAAGACGTCTGCCAGCAGCCTGCCGGTTTCGCTCAGGACCCGGTCGCCCTCCTCATGCCCGCGGGTGTCGTTGATCATTTTAAAGCTGTCCAGATCCAGCAGCATAACCGTCACTTCATGCCCCTGATAGGAGTCGTAATCATTCCGCAGCCCCAGCCGGTTCCGGATCCCCGTCAGGGCGTCGGACCGCGCGGCCTCCTTCAGCCTCTCGTTTTCTTCGCTCAGTTGAACGTTCAGTCCGTTATAGGCCCGGGCCAGATAGCGGAATTCGTTGGCTCCCTTTTCCTCAACCGGCAGGTCTTTTTTGATCCGGTCCACAGCCTTCAGGATGGGATTGATCCCCAGCCTGACCGTCAGCCAGACAAGCAGCGCCGTCCCCAGGATCTGGAACACAATGATCACCCGGACACGGTTCATAACGGTTCCGACATTGGCAAAGGCAGCGGACTCGGCGTCGCGCGTCAGGGTTTCCAGCGCCTCAAGGCTTTCCCGCATATCCGCCCGGATGCGTTCCTTCTGATCGTAATACGCGTCGTCCAGGACCGTCTCTGTTGCGCGCCGCATCTTGTCTTCCGGGGAGAGCGCGGCATCCTGTTCCGTAAGTCTGATCTCCCGAAGCTCCGCGGGATAGTCGGAATAGCCCTTCGCTTCGGTCACCAGGCGCATCGCGTAATACTCGCGGTGCATCAGTTCCCTGGATTCTTCCATCGCTTTCTGAAGCTTTTCAAGCGCCGCCGAAACCTCCGGATTCCCGGACATTTTTTCGATGGCGTTCTCGCGCCGGTTGGTTTCGAACGCCTCCGTAAAGTACTCATTCATAAAGCGCGGATCACCGTTGACGGTGAAGCGCTGGACACGCTCCGTCAGATAATCCGACGCATCCATCAGTTCGTGAGCGGCTTTGTCCAGCGCGATCTGGTTCTCGGTCGCGTCCGTCAGCTGCTGAAATGTGGAGGTCAGGCTGAAGGTGGCATGAAACATCAGCCCGGAGATAATCAGGGTTGCAATCATGATCCAGACATAGATGGCCCGCAGTGATAATCCGTCCCTGTTTCTTTTGCTTAACGACATAAAACTGCTTCTTTCCGTGTGTACTGTGCTGTCCGGAGCGGACATTGTTTTGAAGGATACCGATAAAATGATTATACCATATATCGGAAATATAATCCAGCCGTTTGAGGAAAGAGGCATGACCGGCGGACAGCATATCCTCCGGAATTCTTCAGAAGCGCAGGAACTTTTGCACATCCTTATCGCTGCCCAGCAGGACAACATGGTCATTGGATCTGAACTGATAGGAAGGGCTTGGCATGGGATCCACATCCCCGTTTCGGCGGACAGCCAGGATGTTCAGTCGATACCGCTGGCGCACCCCGAGATCGACCATGGTATGGCCGACCCAGGTTTCGGGGATCTCCGTTTCATAGATGGCGTGATCGGGAGACAGGCGGGTATAATCATAGACATGGTCGTCGCTGTACCGTACGGCAGCCCAGTCCGCCATTTGTTTTTCCGGATAGATAATCTCATCCGCCCCGCAGGAAAGCAGAAACTGCGCATGCGTGTCCCGGGATACACGCACCAGGACAAACGGCGCACCCTTCTTTTTCAGTAAAGCCGTGATCTCCAGGGAGGCCTGCAGGTCATGGCTCATCGTCACGACGCACAGATCGAAATCTTTCACTCCCAGTGCGTCAATCAGCGCCGGATCGGTTGCGTCTCCGATCTCTGCGTTTGTCGCATAGGACATGGCTTCCTGAACCTTGTGTTCATCTTTATCGATGACCAGCACCTGATGGTGAAGATCCGTCAGCGTCTGGGCCATATGACGTCCAAAGCGTCCAAGACCGATCAGCAGAACGTTTTTCATGGTGGCCTCCTGTAATGTGAGTATGATGGAGCATCTTTACTGTATCATGTTTTTTGTCAACATCATGTTAAGCATTTCCCCGCCGCGTTAAAGGTCTGTTAATGAAGCGGCGTTTTCTTTATGCATTTTTAATATCGTTGCTTAACCTTTGTTTCCCTCTTTATGCGGGATGCGCTATAATACATACTGTCAGATTCTGCGGGAAGGAGGCGGAAACGGTGCCGGATAAAAACCTGGACCGGGAAAGAATTCTGGTATGTGTTTCCGCGTCGCCGACCAGTTCTGACGTGATTCGCCGGGCGGCGAAGCTTTCGAAATCCACCGGCGCGGAACTGATCGCGCTGTATGTGGAGGATTCGGAATCGCAGGACGACGCGCAGGAGAAAACGGTTCACGGGCATCTGAATATGGCGGAACGCCTGGGCGCCGTCATTACAACCGTCTATGGGAATGATCCTGCGACAGCCATTGCGCAATATGCGCGGGTCAGCGGAATTACCAAGATTGTTTTGGGAAAAAGCCCCGGCAAACGCAGCTTTTTCGCCCGGGAAGAAACCCTGATGTCCCGTCTGAACGAGCTTGCTCCGGATGTGGAGATTATCATCGTGCCGAATCATCTCCAGGAAGACGCCCGGCACTTCAGCTTAAGAAGGAAACTGCTGAAAGAACAGTTCACTATGGGAGATCTGGTAAAGACTGTTCTGATTCTTGTGCTGTGTACCGGCGTCGGTTTTCTGTTTTCCGCGATCGGCCTTGCCATCACCAATGTGGTTCTGATCTATATTCTGGGCGTGATGGCTGTCGCGCTGTTCACAACCGGCTATATCTACAGCCTTCTGTCCTCCCTGCTTTCTGTGCTCATCTTCAATTTCTTTTTTACGGAGCCGTATTATTCCCTCCAGTCCAGTCCCGATTATTTCGCGACCTTTGCCGTAATGTTTGCCGTCGCAATTCTTTCCAGCTCTCTGACCAGCCGGATCAAAACCCAGTCAATCCAGACGGCAAACAAAGCTTATCAGACAGAAGTTCTGCTTTCCACCAGCCAGCTGCTTCAGAAAGCCGAAGATAAGGAAGCGATTCTGAATGTGATGCTGCAGCAGTTATGCCGCCTGCTGGAACACAGTGTTCTGTATTATGACCGGACGGACAGTATCCTCGCCGAGCAGCCGGTTCTTCATGAGATCGAAAGTGATCACGGTTTCAGCCAGGTTGATTTCCCGGCGGAGCGGGACGTGGTGGAATGGGTGGGCCGGAACGGCAAGCACGCGGGCCGTTCCACGCGCAAATGGCCTCAGGCCAGGTGCCTTTACATGGCGATTCGCGGGGAAAACAGGGTCTGGGCGGTTGTCGGAATCCGCGCGGACAATTCGCCGTCCATTGATGAATACCGAAAAAACCTGATGATCTCCATTCTTGATGAATGTGCGCTGGCGCTCGAAAAGGATCATATGACGCGCGAAAAGCAGCGTATTGAAGAAAACGCCCGGCAGGAAGCGCTGCGCGCCAATCTGCTGCGCGCGATTTCCCATGATCTTCGAACGCCCCTGACAAGCATTTCCGGGAATGCCGCGATTCTGCTGGAAGACTTGGGAGATCTGGACGATTCGCGCAAGAAAGCCCTCTATGCCTCCATCTATGACGACGCGATCTGGCTGAACGGACTTATGGAAAACCTGCTGACGATTACCAGGACAGAAAATGAAACGGTTAAGCTGAACCTTCAGTCCGAAATGGTTTCAGACGCGATCGAAGAAGCCCTGCGGCATCTGGACCGGAACGCGGCGAGGCGCAGGATTGTCGTGACCCTTGAGGACGATCTGCTGATGGCCCGAATGGATTCTGCGCTGATCGTTCAGGTGCTGATTAATCTGATCAATAATGCCGTCAAGTATACTCCGGAAAACGCCGGTATCACGATCGGCGCGAAGCCCGAAGGCAATATGGTTGCTTTATGGGTGGAAGATGAAGGACCGGGTATCCCCGAAGGCGATGAGGAAAAAGTATTTGAACTGTTCTATACAGGCGTCAAACGTTCCCCGGACAGCCGGCGGGGAATCGGCTTGGGTCTGGCGCTCTGCCGATCCATTGTCCAGGCCCACGGCGGGGAAATCAAAGTAAGCAACATCCAGCCACACGGTGCGAGATTCGAGTTTACTTTGCCGATTGCGGAGGTGGAAGAATATGAGCAATAAACCTTTGATTCTGGTTGTGGAAGATGATGCTGCAGTCCGTAACCTGATGGCTGTGACGCTGGAAACCCGGGGATACCGTTATCACCTGGCGCAGAACGGCATGGAGGCGCTGATCGAAGCGACGACCCATCAGCCGGATGTGATGCTGCTGGATTTAGGGCTTCCTGATATGGAAGGCGTTGAGATCATCCGCAAGGTGCGCGGCTGGTCCAATATGCCCGTTATCGTGATCTCCGCCCGCGCGGAGGATTCAGATAAAGTGGAAGCGCTGGATGCCGGGGCGGACGACTACTTGACCAAGCCTTTTTCCGTGGACGAACTGCTGGCCCGCCTTCGTGTGGCCCTGCGCAGAATCAGTTCGGATCAGCAGCCGGCGTCCCAGGAAGCCGTATATGACAACGGCAGCCTGCATATTGACTATGCGGCAGGCTGTGCTTATATCGGAGACTCTGAGATTCATCTCACGCCCATCGAATATAAGCTCCTGTGCCTCCTGGCAAAAAACACCGGCAAAGTGCTGACTCACAACTATATTCTGAAAGAGGTCTGGGGAAGCTATTCCGCTGCGGAAGTCGGTTCGCTGCGGGTGTTCATGGCCATGCTCCGCAAAAAACTGCAATCCGGCGAAGGCACTCAGCCTTATATCCAGACGCATATCGGTATCGGTTATCGGATGCTCAGACAGGAGAAAATTCCGGAGGAAACGCCATGATCCTCCCGGCAAAGCAAAAAGGAAAAGCCGGTTTTCAGCATGCCGAGGGCATCCTTGCGCTCGGCTTTCTGGCCGTGATTCTTTTGGGCGCTGTTTTGTTGGCTTTGCCGGTCGCTTCCGCGAACGGGCGGAGTATCGGTTTGTTTAACAGTCTGTTTACTTCCACGTCCGCGGTCTGCGTGACAGGTCTTGTTGCCGTGGATACGGGAACGACTTTTTCCCTCTTCGGGCAGGTGGTCCTGATCGTTCTGATTCAGATCGGCGGACTGGGTTTTATGGTGTTTGCCACGGTGATCATGGTTGTGCTCGGGCGCAGGATTTCGCTCAGGGGCCGGATGCTGATCCGGGAGTCTATGAATACTTCGTCGCTGTCGGATCTCGGGAGCCTGACAAAACGGTATCTGCTGCTTTCCCTGGTCATTGAGCTGATTGGCGCGTTCCTTCTGTGCGTCCGTTTTGTTCCGCTGTACGGATGGAAGCACGGAATGTGGATGGCCTTGTTCCATTCAGTCAGTGCCTTCTGTAACGCCGGCTTCGATTTGTTCGGCGGTTACGCAAGCCTGACCGCCTTTTCCGGGGATCCTCTGGTACTTCTGACGATCGCGGCGCTGATTATCCTCGGCGGGCTTGGCTTTTCCGTGATCCTTGAAACCGCCCGAAACCGTCAGGGCTTCCGCAATCTGTCCCTGCATACCCGCATGGTGCTGATGACCACGCTTGTTTTGTTGTTTGCAGGCACTGTTTTCTACTGGATCGTTGAACGGACCAACGCGGAAACGCTTGCCGGCTGCGGTGAAGGGGAAAAAGTCCTGAACGCGTTCTTTCAGTCTGTAACCATGCGGACGGCAGGTTTTAATTCGTTCAATCTGTCCGGATTCCGGGACGGCTCCAAACTGTTCAGCAGTCTTTTAATGATCGTCGGCGCGTCTCCGGCCTCCACCGGCGGCGGGATCAAAACCACGACCGTCGCGGCGCTGGCGCTGCTGATGCTGAGCGTTATCCGGGGCGAAAATGAAGTGAATGTCTCGCGGCGCAGATTGCCGGACGATATCGTACGGCGGGCGCTGGCTGTCGCGGTGCTGTTCCTGACCACCTTGCTGGCAGGTACGTTGACAATCGCGCTGATTGAAAACGGCCGTTTCCCGCTGGAGGATATCCTTTTTGAAGCTTCAAGTGCTATGGGCACCGTCGGCGTATCCGCTGTGGGAACTCCGAATCTGTCTTCCGCAAGCAGAGCGATTCTGCTGCCGATGATGTTTTTGGGTCGTGTAGGCCCGCTGACGCTTGCCGTTGCTGTTGGCAAGAGGCAGGGCAGAATAAGGGCCGTAACAAAATACCCGGAAGAAAGGATTATGATCGGATAATACCGTTCAGGCCCGTGTCACTTCAGGTTGTGCTCTCTTCATTGTTTATTCCTCCTGATGACAAATTCGGTTGTACGTCCTGTTCTCCCGCCCGTCTTTCCCGCATTATAGCACCTTGGCGCGTTCATTGTACATACTCCGCCGGGCAGGTCGCCTCCCCCCCCATTGTTGGAACAGGCTGATTACAGGATCAGGTTTACGACCATGCCGGTGATCCAGGAAAACAGGATAACATACAGGAAATAGAGAAGAAAACGCTTCCATCCGAGTACGATCTTCATCGCGCCCAGATTGGTGATCTTCGTCGCGGGGCCGGTAATCATAAATGCCGCCGCGCTGCCCATGCTCATTCCTTCCCACAGCCACTCCTGCAGCAGAGGAATGGTTCCGCCTCCGCACATATACAGGGGAACGCCGATAGTTGCCGCCATCAGAACGCCGAAACCGTTCTCCTTTCCGAAAAGATTGCTGACGAAGTCCGCGGGCACATGGATCTGATACAGGGCTGTCAGCAGGATGCCGAGCAGAAACATGGGCCCCGTGGCTTTGATGTTCCGGCCGATGTTCTTCAGGAACCGGATGAGCATATTGGGATCCGTATCGCGGCTCTTTCCCTCCTGAAACCCGGTGAAGTTAAAAAAGGATTCCCCTTTTTTGCAATAAAACAGGCGGATCAGCCATCCGGCCACGCATCCGCACAGGAAGCAGCTGACACAGCGGATGATGACCGCCGTCTGCCCCAGCGCCGTGCTGTAGAAGATCAGCTGGGGATTCAGCAGGATACTGCTCATCATGAACGCCGCCAGATAATCGTCCTTTATGCCCTGCTCGGAAAACGACGCCGCGATGGGAATCGTGCCGTACATGCACAGCGGTGAAGCGATGCCAAGCAGGCTGGCCGGAATAACTCCCAGCCAGCCCATTCTTTTTTGTCCGATCCGGGCAAAGGCGCCGTGAATATACTTTTTCCCGAACACGGATACCGCGCTGCCCAGCACGATGCCCAGGGCCCAGTACGGCGCGATCTGCCGGATCTGGATGTCAAGATAGTACCAGAGATAAACCGCTTCCCGTTGAATCCATTTAGTCATCCATATTCACCAGTCTGTAATACCGGCTTCCCAGTCCGATCTTTTCCGCGTGCTCCAGCGTATGCAGTCCCGTCCTGTTCTCGATCCGTCTGAGCAGTTTCTCGTTCCCCTTCGCGTTCCGGACCAGATCAAGGCAGGCCTGATCGACGGCTGCCGGGTCCGTGGATGCGAGAATGCCGATATCATGGATATCCGGTTCCGCGGGATTGCCGTTACAGTCGCAGTCGATTGAGATCCGGTTCATAACGTTGATGAATATAACCCGATCCCCCAGGTAATCCCTGACGCTCTTGGCGGCTTCCGCCATGCATTCCAGAAATTCCGTCTGCAGTTCATCGTGCCAGTGGGTGTCGCTGGTCCCGCCGGAATGGATACGTACCTTGCCCCTGGCGGATGCCAGACCGATGGAAGCGTTCTTGATCGCCCCGCCGTATCCTGCCATCTGGTGTCCCTTGAAATGGGACAGGACGATAAAGGAGCCGTAGTCTGCGAAGTGAGCGCCTACCAGATTTCCTGTCAGGCGGTCGCCGCCGGTTACGGGGATCTCCATGGAGCCATATTCGTCCATCACCTGAAACTCGGCGATATCGGTATATCCGTGGTCCTCCGCGACCTGGTAGTGCTCTGCGGTAGCCGCGCGCTGCCCGGCATAAGCCGTATTGCACTCGACAATGGTCCCGTCAACCAGCTTCACCAGGTCTTCGATCAGCTCCGGCCGCAGGTAATTGCTCGCCGGAGGCTCTCCTGATGATATTTTGACCGCTGTCGGACGCGTATTCGTCCATTCCAGCGCCTCATAAATCTTTACAAGGCTCTGCGGAGAAATCTCGGAAATATAATATACCACAGGCGCCTTTTCATCCTTTGTACAGAAAGCCAGGCTTTCGTAATCGATCTCCTGACCGCCGTTGGTGGTCAGTGTATCCGCCGAAGCCGCAAAGAAGGCTCCTGTAACTGACAGGATCATCATTACGGTGATGACGAGGGCAATCCATTTCTTCATATTCGGTCTCTCCTTTTATCTGATAATGCCATTATAGCAAGGCGGACTGAATCCTGCAACGAAAAACCGCCGGAACGCCGGAGGCAGTTTCGTCAGTACGCTCAGCAAGAATGCGGCCCCGTTAATGCAGTTCAACTTGCCCGTATGGCGACGGCATCTGCGGTGTTGATTGATACTTTATCTCGGCAGCACCTTGTACCATTTCATCAGCAGAACCACATCGCTGTACGTCAGCCCTTCCTCGATCATCCGGAAATACTGCGCCGGATATTTTGCGTCCTGCGCTTCCGTCTCGCCTCCTTCTTTCTGAATATGCGCCCTCAGCCCTGCCAGCACCTCGTTGATCCGCTCGATCTT
>Ga0310690_10006027_pt1 | contig 16121 bp, 13 predicted proteins | sample AusTroGonzalo_MG_2_FD_207661 | JGI IMG/M metagenome (GOLD analysis project Ga0310690, IMG submission 207661) | Bovine rumen microbial communities from tropical cattle in Woodstock, Queensland, Australia - Gonzalo_04 (v2) (version 2) | ecosystem: Host-associated > Mammals > Digestive system >... | reverse complement strand
TTCCGGCTGCATTGCTGCCGCTGACTTCCATTATACCGGTGCCGCTGATTGTACCGTTATTTATAAGGCTGCCGGTTATAAGACCTGCATTGGCTATTGTAGATTCATTCTTAACAGCACCAGTAAGGCTGCCGTCCACGGTATTTGTCAGGGTTCCGGCATCTACCGTTATATTATCGGCTGTTACTGCGCCATTGTTCTCGAAATTGCCATTGAATGATACACTGCTCTGCGCTATTGTCTTGCTTGCTGCATTGCTGCCGCCGCTGATTGACATTACACCGGTGCCGGTTATGTCATTGGCATTCGCGCCGCCATTAAAATTCAGCGTTCCATTATTTACTATACCGTTAGCAATAGACAATGCAGAAGCATCGCTTGTGAGTTCACTGTTAATAGTAAGCACATTCTGTGTTATGCTTCCGCTGTTAACTACACTATTGCTGCTTATCGTTACTGCACCTGTACCTGTTACAGCAGAAGAAATTGTGCCACCGATAAGATTAAGGAGCCCCTCATTGGCAATCTCCGTAACTATGAGATTATCTGCATTTGAAACAACTGTGGCAGAGGCTATCTCGACTTTTGCCTGGTCTATGATATGTGCGCCCACAGTGAGCACATCTGTCGCTATATCAGGAGTCTGACCTGTTATAACAGTGCGTCCTGTACCGCTCACTATATCACCGTCAAGATCCTGGGCACCTGTAACATTTACATTATATGTGTTTGTGCTGTAGTTATACACATCACCGTGCATCTTTTCAACATCACTGGTGAATGTGCCACTGCTATAAACCGTACCAGTAATCACAGAAGAGGCGCCTGTATTGGTAAATACAGACCCAGCCAGAACCGTAATAGTGCTCTGCTCTACAGAAGCGGCATTGTCCACCTCACCGTCAATGATTACTCCGCCTGTATTAAGAGATGATTCAATATCATTATTATTCGTCCCGCCGGTAAATGTAAGCAGTCCGTTATTGTCTATCGCATCATTTGCATTAAGTGAAGAAGCATCGGAAATAAGACCGGCATTTTCTTCAATTACTATACGCTCCTGTGATATGGAAGAGTTATTTGTAAGCGTAGAACCTGAATGTATGGTTGTAGTTCCGTCTCCTATTATATATGTAGGATCGTTTAACTCACCATCGCTGTCCACAACAAAATCCTCATCATTGGTAATCTTACCGGTGATGTGGTTCAGATCCGCCTGCAGATAACCGCCCTGTTCAACAATTATCTCTCCAGCGGTAATTGTGGCAGTATTTAAAACATAGCTGGTGGCATCCACATACACTGTGGACTGTATTATATCAGCTGTATTGTTTACTACACGGCCTTCACCTTCGCTGCCATTAACAAAACGCAATGTTCCGGTTCCTGTGCCGGAAGGAACCCACACATATTCATCGCCGTCAAGTGCCCAGCTGCCGCCGTCTGTTATTGACACATCATTTGTTAAAGCATTGCCGGAAGCATCAAAAGTGATTGTTCCGTAATTTTCAATAAGAGCATCGGAATCTGCAGCGGAAATTCCTGAAGTTACAATAATATTCTTTCCTGAATTATTTGTAAATTTGCCGCTTACACCGATAGTTCCCTGGGAAATGGAACCATTATTTATAGATGCAGTTAAGGTATTTAAGGTTCCTGTTCCCGATATTGTACCGTTATTAATTATAGCCGCGGAAGCAGTGCCATTGTTGTCAAAGGTTTTTCCTTCATTTACTGTTATAGTGCTCTGCGCTATTGTCTTGGATGCAGCATTGGCTGAATCACCGTTAAAAACAAGAGCTCCAGTGCCTGTTATTGTTCCTGTATTATCAAGCGCGGAAGAAACAAGGCCGTTATTTGTAAACGAACCGGAATTGATTATTGCTGAAGCATTGAGAACAGAATCTGAATCTACAGTAATAGTTCCAAACTCCTGTATTGTCCCGGCAACAGTAGCCGTAACATTTTCAAGAGACAGCGATGTAGTTCCAGCTACATGATATGCGCGGACATCACCGCCTATGTTAACATTTCCGCCGCCAGTAATATTTAATGCAGCATTTCCTGTTACGCTGCCTTCATCAGAATTTTTTGCAGCAACGGCATTATAGCGGCTTCCGGCATTTACATCTCCGGCTATAAGAATTGTGTTTTCCGCCCCGTCAGTGTCAAGGTTTATTTCCGTGTTGCCAACAGTTCCACCAGGGCGCTGTGTACCGGCTATTACCCAGCCGTCTTCTCCGGCGGCTTTTTCACCGTTTTCATCACCCACAATGGAATTTCCCGTAATATTTATAAGGATATTACCAGCCGAAAGATACGCACCTACGCTTACTATCTCATCTTCGACTCTTGAATTAATAACATTAAGTTCTATATCGCCAAGTGTTGTATACGGAGCATTGGCAGGATCCGCACCAAGGCCGGCATCGTTCCCACCACGAAGATCCCCAAGCACAATGCTGTTATTAAGAATAATCAGTGTCTTGCCCTGGGTACCAAAGTTACCAATATTTCCCCCTTCCGATATGGACTGATTACCTATGACATTGTCATTTACTATAACATTGCTAAGGTCCAGAGTAAGATTCCCCTGTATAAGGGAGGTTGTTGACTCAAAACCAGCTGGCAGATCTCCCTCCGGAATATTCAGATAGGAGGCGCTTGTGATATAGTTTTTTGAATAATAAACATTACCATAAACACCATCAACATAGATAGCCGGAGCCCCGGAACCAACAGTCACTTCAAGCGGATCCTCGGCTGTACCTGCTATTGTAAGGGTAACATTCCCAGTAACAGTATTGCGTATTCCTGTGCCCCAAATGGACATACGTTCCTGCTCTGGAAGAACGGTTATTGTCGTATCAATATTATCAACAGTGGTAAAATCCTCTACGTCCGGGAGTATGTAGGGATAATTCGCTGCTGTTGTAATGACCGGGGATATAAGCAGGACAACAAAAGCTGCAAACAGAGCGCAGCATTTTGCTATCTTGCCGTATTTCTCTTTTAATATGTTCATGTTCAGTCCTTCTATGTTTTTTGCCTTGGTAAGTTTATACTGCAATTTTAATACCTATAAAAGATAACATCTTCTTTTATAATACAAAAAAAAAGAGCCGATATTCAAAATACACGGCTCTTCTTAATACTTTTTTGAATAATTTTACCTGTGTAAAACTGTAATTTTTACATCATCCGGCATTTTCTGTATCCTGAAAATCCGGATCCAGGGCCTGTTTTAGTCTCTGGTTTTCAATTATCAGAGCCGCTTCATCAGCAAGAAGCGTAAGCATCTTGAGTTCATAATCAGTAAAACGTGCATTACCGGAAGTAAGGTGCAGATTAAGGACACAATAGGTACGCCTTGAAGTCTTTACCGGAACCGCTATAAAAGGCTCCTTCTGTCCGGGAAGATTTTCAAAACCAACATACTGCGAGTTTGTCTCAGGGTCTGTAACATATATTATCTCTCCGGTTTTGAAAGCGCGGCCGGCTATACCCTCTCCCGGTGCCATATGAACATTCTCAGCGAATTCACGTTCTATGTTGCGTGCAGCAATAACAATAAGTTCGTCATAGGCCTCATCATAAAGCATAAGAGAGCCACGGCCGGAATTAAGCAGGGCACAGGCACTGTCAAGTACTGTTTCAAAAAAAACTTTTCTGTCTTTAAGCCCATCACGGCGCAGCTGCGCAAGTTCGGAGGCAAGATTTTCAAACTTGGCAATGGAATTTATTTCATGACTGCGCTCCTTATCCTCTGCGACATATCCGTCTATGCTGCGGCCCAAATACATATTTCTGCGTATAAGCACGCCAATTATAACAGCCATAAGAACTATTATTCCACAAAGTATCTGTTCCATACGGAAAATAATAGCATATTTAACATCAGTCCGGTTTATGATATACCTTATCACACTCACGTCAAATCATTTTCCAATTTTTCACACAAAAGTACCATGTCTGTTTTACATTCAGGCAGATGATTATAAAGCCTGAACATAATAATCATTTTTCATTTTTGCTATTATTTATAGATGATTACTCCATCTTTAATGGCAGCGCTGGCTGTAATAGCAATACTTGTCATCATATGCTTTGTGCTGCTTTCAAAATATTATTCATTAAGCGATTTGTACGAACAGCTGGCAAGCGAGCGCAGGACCGGCTCAAACGGCAACAAGCGTTCAAAATTCAACCTGCTTGTTTCCGGACTCGCAACAATACAGAAAGCCGGTGCCGGAAGCGCTGCGGAAACAGCCATGCGCGAGGATTTCTACCAGACTGTCGTCGACTGCGCCTGTGACCTGATAGACGCGCGTTGCGGTTCACTGATGCTTATAGACTATGCCAAAGACGAGCTTATGATAGCCGCGGCAAAGAATATAAAAAACACAATGCTGCTCAATACCAGAATAAAACCAGGCGAAGGTGTTGCAGGCAGGGCCTATCTTAATGGGGAAGTTATTTTTGTGGCTGAGCCTGGCAATAACAGAATGTATGAAGGATATAAGGGAACGGAAGACGAGCAGACACCTTTCATAGCACTGCCACTCAAAGTAAAGGACAGGCCTTTCGGTGTACTTAACCTTCACCTTGCCTCAAAAGATGCCACGATAACGGAATATGAGCTGAAATTTCTCAATATTTTCGTGAACGCCGCGTCTTCAATGCTTGAAAACATTAATATGTATGAAAATGTAAGCAGCTATTATCACGACATGGCCGAAACGCTTGTGCGTGTTATAGCCGCGAATGACCGCCGCAAGGGGAAAATGGCAGAAAATGCCGGACGCAAAGCCAAAAGACTGGCACAGGAACTGGACCTTGACGAGGAAACACAAAAGAATATTGAATATGCCGCACTGCTGTGCAATATAGGGCGCTTAGGTGTGGACAGTGAAATCCTGCACAAAAAAGGCAAACTTACCCATGAAGAATACGAGGAGCTCAAGCAGCATATCTATCTGAGTTATCAGATTCTGGCACCTATAAAATACTTTGTCCCTGTGGCACAGATGGTACTCTATCACCAGGAATGGTATAACGGCACAGGATATCCGGACAAACTTAGTGGTGAGCATATTCCGCTTGGAGCAAGAATAATCTCTGTAGTCAATTCATGGGAAGCCATGGTTTCAGAACAGCCGTACCGTCCGGCGCTTTCATATGAACAGGCCAGGCTGGAACTTGAAAAAGGAAGCAGCAGACAGTTTGACCCTGTTATAGTTGCCACATTTCTGAAGCTTGAAAAAGCAGGCTGGCCAGAGAGATACTGAAACAGGTCCAGCAGAATTTATAAAACGGCAGAAACCTGAAAAATGGAACTTTATATTATCCCGACACCTCTTGGAAATCTCGAGGATATTACATTCAGGGCGCTTGAAACGCTTAAAAAAGTGGACGCTGTTTTCTGTGAAGACACGCGCCGCAGTCTGCAGCTGCTTACCCATTTCGGAATAAAGAAAAGACTTTTCAGATACAATGAGCATGATGAACGCTCACTTGCCTCCGCCATTGGCTGGCTGCGTTCCGGGAAAACAGCTGCGCTGGTAACAGACGGCGGTTCGCCATGTATTTCAGATCCGGGCTTCCGCCTTGTAGCGGAATGCCGCCACGCAGGGGTACGTGTAATTCCGCTACCGGGGCCGTCCGCTGTAATAACCGCTGCCGCAGGCTCAGGTCTGCCGGCAGATTCCTTTATATTTTTAGGATTCCTGCCGCGGTCAAAAAGCAAAATGACAAAAGCGCTAAGCGCCGCATTCACACTCTGCAAAACAGTTATTCTTTATGAGTCGCCATACCGTATAAAGAAATTCATGTCATTTGTAGCTGAGGAATTTGGTGCAGACACGCAGACAGTCATAGCCAGGGAACTAACAAAGATTCATGAAGAATTTATCTGCGGTACGGCAGGGGAAATCGCAGAAAAACTTAATGCCTCCGGTGAAATAAAAGGAGAAATAGTTGTACTGCTGCGGCCAGAGACAAAAGACGATAACTGCGGAACAAATCCGGACGCCCCCGGAAATTACTACTAAAAACAGGCTCCAATACTACGTTTTATACCAGAAAAAAAATGTTTTTCTGTCTAAATGACATTTTAAGCCGTTTTTCACCCCTGCCTCATATAATTTATCGTTGATTTGCCTTAAAAAGCCCTGCAGAAAGTCTGTCTTACAGTTTTATCCTGCAGATATTTTCAGAAAAAACAAAAACTGCCTGTGCAGGGAAACAGCAGTATATATAAAATATTTCCATAAACTGATTTCAACAAAACCGGCAGAATATTCAGAATAAAAATAATGTAGAATAATTTAAAGCGCCGCGGTTTACAGGCGGCAAGGAAAAGGCGCATGATCCTGAAATACCCGGACAGGCGCCGGAAGGAACAGGAGAAAAAATGTACAACGAACTTCAGATAAATGACCCGGAACTTTACAAGGCGGTGCATGACGAAGTATTACGCCAGCAGCACAACCTGGAGCTTATAGCCTCGGAAAACTACACCTCGAAAGCGGTGCTTGAAGCGCTCGGCTCTGTTCTAACAAACAAATACGCCGAAGGATACCCCGGCAAACGCTACTATGGCGGCTGCGAGAATGTAGACGTGGTTGAAAACCTCGCCATAGAGCGCGCAAAAAAACTTTTCGGTGCGGAACACGCCAATGTTCAGCCCCATTCAGGTACCACAGCAAATATTTCCGCCTATCTTTCACTTATAAAACCCGGGGACAAGGTAATGGGCCTCAACCTTGATCACGGCGGTCATCTAAGCCATGGCCATCCGCTCAATTTCTCCGGAAAATATTTCCACATCGTTCACATGAATGTCAACAAAGACACTGAACTCATTGACTACGACGAGATGGAAAAACTCATCGCAAAGGAGCGTCCTAATCTGGTAATGGCAGGCGCCTCCAACTATTCCCGCCAGTGGGACTGGGCAAGAATAAAGAAAATCTGCGATGTATGGAAATGCTTCCTTATAACCGATATTGCCCATTATGCAGGCCTCGTCGCCGCAGGGCTTTATCCGTCCCCTGTTCCTTATGCAGATATTGTCACTACCACAACGCATAAGACACTGCGCGGTCCCCGTGGCGGACTTATTCTTTCCAAGGCATGTTACAAGGCTGCTGTGAACAGGACAGTATTCCCCGGCAATCAGGGCGGCCCACTCATGCATGTAATAGCCGCAAAAGCCGTATGCTTCAAGGAAGGTCTTTCTGACGAGTTCAAAACATACCAGAAGCAGGTTCTTGCTAATGCACGCAAACTGGCGGCTGAACTGCAGACACTTGGATACCGCATTGTTTCCGGCGGAACGGACTGCCACCTTATGTGCGTAGACCTCCGCGCCAAGAACGTGACAGGAAAGGAAGCCGAAGTCGCGCTCGACAAAGCCGGAATAACAGTAAACAAGAATACCATACCCTATGATCCTCAGAAGCCTATGATAACCAGCGGAATACGCATAGGCACTCCCGCAGTTACAACCCGTGGCTTCAAGGAAGCAGAAATCGTAGAGGTGGCCGGCTATATAGACGAGGCGATAAAACACCGCGAGGATGAGGCAATGCTTAAGAGCATCAAGGAAAAAGTAGCTGCACTCTGCGCCAAATTCCCGATTTACCCCGGCTTTGAGAAGTAAAAAACACTGTCTGACAGTAATGATCCCCCGGTTGTGCCGGGGGATTTTCATATCAGGCATATGAAAGCCAGGCCTGAATCATAAAAAATGCCGAAATTCTCTATAATAATACCGTGCTACAATGAGAAAGCTACCCTGCCATCCCTTATAGGCAGGATAAGGCCGCTTCAGGACAGTTATGACATTGAATATGTGCTTGTGGAAAACGGCTCTTCCGACGGAAGTGCGGAGTATTTCAGGACTAAGATTGAAGGCCGTGGCATAAGGGCAGTTTATGTAAAGCAGAACAGGGGCTACGGTTACGGCATTCAGCAGGGAATAAAGGCTGCTTCCGGCGAATATATAGGCTGGATTCATGCCGATATGCAGATACCGCCGGAAGCACTTGTTCCCTTTTTTGATACCGCATTGCAGAATAAGGACAACGGCCCCCTGTTCCTGAAAGGCAGACGACATGGCCGCGGCCTTATTGACAATTTCTTCACGGCGGGACAGTCCGCCTTAAGCACAATCCTTTTCCGGGCAAAAATCAACGACATTGGAGCCATTCCCGTCCTGTTCAGCAGGAAAATACTCGAAGGAGAGGACATTGACGCAATGCCGAACGATTTTTCACTGGAACTCTATGTCTATCTTCTGGCCATAAGGAAAAAATCCGCCATAAGAAGATTTGATGTCATGCTGGGCCAACGTAAAAAAGGCAAGTCCTCGTGGGACGGCGGTATTCCGGCCAAAATAAGGCAGGCAAAACTTATTTTTTCTGATACAATGAAGATTCTCAAAGGAGAAAAGGTTTTATGAAAATACTGATAACCGGCGCGGCATACATAGCCACGCAAATAAACCGCCTTGTGGAAAAGAATAAAAAAGCCGAATAATGTACTTATGTATTTTGGATTAAAAACCGCTATTTATTTAATCCGCAGATAGATGTTTTTCAATATCCCTGCCGCCATCTCATTTTTCCTTCCATATTCAGCACGAATGTCAGAAAGTACTTGTGCGGCAGGCTTTGTTTTTACTTCTTCCTTGAGAAAATTTGTTCCACAAGGGGTGAATGGATTGTCGTATCGTCATGCTGAACTTGTTTCAGCATCTCTGCGGTTTAATGAGGCTATGAAACAAGTTTATGACGTTGTATTGCTTTAGTTCTTCTTTATAAATCATATTGTATCAATACTTTGCATTAATATAGCCATAAGAAAGTGATTTTTTGACATAGCATTGTTTTCCTATCTATTTAATTAGTTCCTGGGCACGTTTATGACCATTTTTAGCTGCTTTCTGCATCCATTCAAATGAAATGTCTATGCTTTTTTCTACACCTAATCCTCTGAAATACATTATTCCTAATCTATACATTGCTTCTGCTTCACCTTGCATAGCCGCCTTTACTAAATATCTGTAGGCTTCAGGATAGTTCCTTAAAGATTCTTCCTTATTCTCTAAATCTAAATAAATAAGTGCAAGCGCAACTTGGGCTTTTGAATTGCCATTGTCAGCACTTTTTTTAAACCATCTTTCAGCTTCTTTGTAATTAGGTTCTTTAAGCATAAAATAGAGTCCAAGTATTCTTTGGGCATCGCTTATCATTTCTATATCAGTTTTGCTTTCTGATTCAGCTACTTTTTTTAGCCAAATGTATGATTCTGCATAGTTTTTATCACCATAATGTAATATTAAAGCCAATGAATATTGTGCTTTAACATGGTCTTTTTCTGCAGCTTTTTTTAAATAATCATATCCTAATTTTTTATTTTGTTCAATATACTCACATTCTCCCTTATAATAACAAATACCTAATTTCATTTGAGCTTCTGGATAATCATTATTTGCAGCCTTTATCAAAAATTGAGCCCCCTTATAAGCATCTTTTGGGACAAGTTCTCCTGCATAATATAAGTCAGACATCTTGTTTTGAGCCATAGCTAAGCCATTATCAGCAGCTTGCTTAAAATACTTTACAGCAGTTTGAGTATTCTGTTTAACACCTTCCCCATCATAATACAGAACAGCAAGTAAAAACTGTGCATTAGGATTTCCTTGTTTTGCTGCTTTATTTAAATATTTAAAGGCCATTTTATAATCTTTAGGCACTTCTAATTTTATATCGCCATAATAATACGCACTCCCTAAAATAGTTTGATAATATGGGTCTCCGTTCTTTGCTGCAAGTTTTATTAAATTGGCTGTATTATTATTGTCATTAATTGTATTATTTGTTTTTATTAATATCGGAGCATTACAAGATGTGATACAGGAAATAAACAATACAAATAAATTTGTTACTATTTATTTTTTAATCATTTTATTTTTCATTATTAATCTCCTTTATTTCTTTGAAAAAATCTGTAAATACTTTTATTTGTTTTTTTGTTAAATCTTTTTGATAACGTCCAATATTTGTGTCTAACAGAATATCCCCGGCATGAATATTTTTTTCTTTTTTTAAATCTGTTTCAATAAAATCCTTTAAAGACATTCTTTCATAAATATTATGCCCTTTGGCGTTTGACCACCATGCTAAAGTAAACCAAGAGTAAGTATGGCTGCTTTCTTGCGGAGCATTAAAAAGCATTGGAACTCCGTTAATGTATAAAACTACTCTTTCAAATTTGATGGGGAATGAATGATGTTTTCTTTCTGTGATTAAAAGCAGTTTTAAATATCTTTGTTTCGTGCCATCAGCATTTGTTTCATAATCAATCTGAGGAACAACATCTTTTATTTCAACCCAGTTTTTCCAATTTGACCTATACAGTGATATTGAAGAAAATACAATGGAAACAAAAACTCCAATGGAAGATATTATTTCTGTCCATTTCACTTCTCCCGATTTCTCAACAGCAGAAATCAATGAGTAAATATCTCCCTGAATATCTCCGAGTATGTCTGCTATGTCAGCAAGGGCGAATAAGTCAAAATCGCACATTGTTTTATCTCCGAAACTGCTATATAAACGGTGGTTTATATGATTATACTTTAATTTTAAGCAGACAAAAAAATTTTTTTCTCCTCTAAAGCAAAAAAAAATTTTGAACAAAAATCCATATTTCATAAACCACCGTCTATTTGCTACAATATCGCCAATGGAATATGAAGACAATAGCCTATATAAGGGTAAGCTCGGATAAGCAGAACTGCGCAAACCAAAGATACGAAATAAATAATTACTGCCGCGCAAACAATATGCCGGTCGATTCGTGGGCAGAGGAGATTATTTCTTCAAGAAAAAAGCTTGAAAACAGAAAATTATGCGGCATTTTAAAAGAAATGGAGCAGGGGGACACGCTAATCGCAAGCGAAATATCCCGCCTTGGGCGCAGCATCCTTGAAATTATGGGCATACTGCAATACTGCCTCAACAAAGGCTGCCGCATTATAACCATAAAAGAAAATTACCGTCTTGGGGAAGATTTGCAAAGCAAGGTAATGGCTTTTGCGTTCGGGCTGGCCGCAGAAATAGAAAGGCAGCTTATATCGCAAAGGACAAAGGAAAGCCTTAAAAGGCTCAAAGACCAAGGAAAGCATTTAGGCAGGCCTTACGGTTTTAAATACCGCAAGCTGGACAGCCAAAAAAAGAGAATACAGAAAATGCTTGCGGACAACATTCCGAAAACAGCAATAGCAAAAATATTAGGCTGTTCAGCAAGCACTCTGCACAGATATTTAAAGGGAAAGAAGAATTAAAGATCTTTGTTATTTCCTTCAAAATCACCATTAAAATTTTTATTGTCCCGTTGTCAAAATTATTTCTATACTATTTATGCTGATATTTCGCAAAATATAAGGATTTTTTATGGCAAAAAGTATATATTTTGAATGTTCAAGACGCATTTTCAGCGACACAATGAAGATTCTCAAAGGAGAAAAGGTTTTATGAAGGCATTGATAACCGGAGCAGCCGGATTTATAGGCTCATGGCTGGCAAGAATGTTGCGTAAGGACGGTGCGGAGCTTGTCCTAATTGACAATTTCTCCTATGGGAAAGAGGACAATCTCGTATTTGAGGAGCATGACTTCACAAAGGAAGTCATAAGAATGGACATACGGGACAGGAACGGCATAAAATCCATAATGCAGGCCGGAGACATTGACTATGTTTACAATATCGCCGGAATAGCACCTCTGCCGGACTGCCAGCTTAATCCGCAGGAAGCCATAGACGTAAATGTTAACGGTTTTGTGAATATTCTTGAAAATGCCCGCATTTACGGCGTGAAAAAGATCATACAGGCCAGCACCAATGCTATATACGAAAATGCGACGGAATTTCCAGTCAGGGAAGACAGTTTTCCGCCGCCTACGCTTATTTACCCGAATACGAAATTTGCCGCGGAGCGTTTCGCACAGTCCTATTGCGATACTTATGGAATGAGCGTCGTTTGCGTACGTTTCGCAAATGTTTACGGCCCACATGCGGACTGTCTGCGTAAACAGCCGCCATTTGTTCCATATCTTGTAAAAGAGCTGTATGACGGCAGAACCCCGGTATTCCATTCCGACGGAACACAGAGACGCGACTATGTTTATGTCGAGGATCTGGTAAAACTGCTAACCGCCGTGCGGAAAGGAACAGGTTTTGATGCCGTCAATGCTTCTGGCAATGCGAGCTATTCCGTCAATGAGATATATCAGCTGGCACAGGAAATAACCGGGAAACACATTCCCGCCGTATACGCTGATGACCGACACTACTGGGAAAAATATCCCGGTCTTTTCCAGGGAGCGTACACAATCAGGGACGAGATACTCAGCCACGAGATAAACAAGTTCTCACTGTGCGACAATTCCCATGCCATGGAAAAATACGGCTGGCAGCCGGAAACAGGCATGAGGGAAGGCCTTGAAAAACTGATAAAGGAAGAATTCCGCTTTCTGGAGAAATACGACAGGGAAAACAGATAGAAAACGGGAACAATAGTCAAAAACAGCTGGCATACACAGCGGAAAAAACAACCTATTATTTCAAATCACAAAACAGGGTTTTGTATATTTTCCCGGCACATTCTGCTGTTGTCATGGAATTTGTATCAACCGCCAGATCGTAGCCATCTTTGGGGAACAGGTACTGCAATGAGGCTTCCGCAGAGCCTGGGCAGCGGTTTCCCCGCCGTTTTTCCCTTTCCCTTAAAATTTCAATGGGGCAGAAGACCTTTATCATATACAGTTTGTACTGGGAAAGGCTTTCCTTAAGCTGGCTGAAAATTCTTTCGCTTGTTATCACATGATCAATTATCACACCATCTGAAGTTTTAAGCAGCTCCAGTGTCTTTTCGCACATTTTGGACGAAATTGCGAAAACATCGTCCTCATATATAGGCTCATCGGCAGACATTTCAAGGAAATCGTCAATGGAAACGATTCCATATTGCTGATGGCGTTTTTCGGATATAAGCTGCCGCAGGACCTTTGCCAGCGTGGATTTGCCGCTGCTGGAAGGCCCGTTAAGCAGAATTATCTGTTTTGTCATATTTATCTTTTCCTGTAAAGCAGAAGTTCCGGGTTTTTGCCGTCCTTTTCATAAGTGCATACGAGCAGGAAATCCGCATTTGCAAGTATGCCATAGCATTTACCTTTTTCATCAATGCTTTCAAGCTGATTGCCAAAATATGTAGTGCCGTCGTCCAGAAATTTTACATGGTTTCCATTAGGCAGCGGGTATTCAAGATTTACATATCCGCCTACAAGTGCGTTCAGTTTTTCAACCCTGGGCATACCATTTATGTTCAATGCGTTGAACTCCTCAATAAGCTGTTTTTTCAGCTGGGATATTTTTCCGTTTCCGTCCTTTGCCGTAAAATTCTTCCAGTATTTCAGTTCAGGAAGAATGTTTTTCATGTATTCCCGTGCCTGTTCCGGCGAGAATTTGTCATTTGCCATGTGTTTTACGCACACTTCAATAAGATCGTCCATATTGTCATAAGTGTATTCGCCATCCGCATAGCACCATTTGCAGTATTCCTCGTTGAAGAATCCGTCCTTTTCCTTGCTTGTGCAGGAATCTTCAAGCGGCATTCCGCAACACTGGCATCTCAATTCCCTCGGAGATCCGAGCAATGTGTTTATTGAAACGTCAAAAAACCTTGAAAGCTGTTTGAGCATTTCCGTATTGGGAACGGTATCGCCGTTTTCCCAGCGTGAGACTGCCTGCCTTGTCACAAATATTTTCTCCGCAAGAGCTTCCTGCGACAGGCCTTTCTTAGTTCTTAAATCCCTTATTATGTCTTTTGTTTCCATTTTCATCCTCATAATGAATTATAGCAACCGTATTCCGGATATACAAGCAACAGGCTGTTGCCTTTTCCGGCCTCATGTGCAAAATAGTTGGTACAGACGACGGGAAAATGATTTAATATATTCAGCCGGAACGGTATAAAAAATGAATAAAAGAATTTCTGAAAAACAAGGTGCGCGCGAAACTGTTTTTACGGCCTTTCCGTCCGCCGGAATTTTGGGCCTGTACCCGGAATTCCAGCATTTTTATAATGAATTTGTCAGCGCTGCAAAACCATTTATCAGACATATCCCGCTTGATATACCGGATATATGGGTAAGGGATTTTCTGCCGGTACAGAATACAGGTACACTCAGGCAGTATCTGTTTTATTATGAACCTTCCTACAGAATAACACAGTACAGGAAATGGTACGCGCTTCTGAGAAAAGCAACGGCAGAACTGTTCCCGGACGCAGAAAAAATCCCGTTGCGGCTTGACGGCGGGAATCTTGTATTCAGCAGAAACGGCCTGTGCCTGCTTTTCAGAAAACGAACTTTGTGCACACCTCCTTCAGATGAACCGTGGGGAAACGGAACGCAGAATACTGCGGAAGAAACAGAAGAAAATGCGCATATTAAAAAGGAAACACAAAACGCAGCAGACCGGAACAGCTATTCCCGCAGCGGTTTTGAACGTGCTGAAAAACTGCTTAAGAAAAACCTTTTTTTATCGAGGATCATCTGGCTTCCGCCTCTTCCGGCGGAATACGATCCTTTCTGCCATGCAGACGGTTTTATTCAGTTTCTGGGGAATGATAAAGTATGCATAAGCGCACCTTATGACAGCCTTACAGAAAAACACCTGGAAAAATGCCTGAAACTGCTGCCGGAGGAACTTAAAGTGATAATTCTGCCTTCTGCCGTAAACGCTGAAGAAACACTCAGTGCAAAAGGTATTTATGTAAATTTCCTTGAAACCTCCGGGGCTGTTTTTGTTCCGGCCTACAATATAGGCGCTGACGAAAAAGCCGCTGCGGTTCTGCGGGCAAATACAGACAAGCCTGTAATAAAGATAGACTGCGGAGGAATTGCCAGATATGGCGGTTCACTTCACTGCCTTACGCAGACAGCATTTATTTAAAGCCCAATCAGAAGATTTTGCCTATTAAGCCGCAATATAAGATTATTGTCTGGCAATGCGGCATTTCTGCTATATTCCGAAAAGCTCTGCCACGTTGTGATTTGTTATCTCCGCAAGGCGGCCTGTAGACATTCCCAGATAAGATGCGACGAAAACGGCTATTTCGGGTATGAACGAAGAGTCATTGCGTTTTCCGCGCCAGCCTTCCGGCGGAAGATAGGGACAGTCTGTTTCCAGCACAATGTTTTCCGCTCCGGCTGATTTTATTATGTCACGCAGTGCCCCGTTCCTCTTATATGTGAAAGTGCCTCCGACGCCAAGCGCCAGTCCTTCTGACAATGCGCGCCGGGCATCATCGGCAGTGCCGGAAAAACAGTGCAGCACGCCGCGGAAACGCCTTTCAGGCGAATAATTCCATTCATGCACCACGTCCAAAAGGTCCTTATAGGCATTCTGCTCCGGCTTTCTGCCATTCCGGGAATGGAATATGGCTGGTCTGTCAAACTGCGGACATAAGGCAAGCTGCTCCGCCAGCAGCTTTTTCTGGCTTTCCGGCGTGCCGGTTTCCCACCAGTAATCCGTGCCTATTTCGCCCAAAGCCACAGTTTCAGGCAATGCCAGGTATTTTTTCAGTTCTTCCTTCTGTTCCGCGGTTATCGTTTCCGAATATTCAGGGTGAATGCCGAAAGCACAGAACATCTTTTCCGGATAATTTCTGGCAAGAGACAGTGCGGCGGGCCATTCCGCCTGCGTGCAGGAAACCTCTATTATTCTGGAAATTCCTGAAGAACATATTTTCTCTATTGTTTCAGCCCTGTCGGCGTTAAATTTCTCGTCGCATAAATGCGCATGTGTTTCTATAAATTCCATATTCTCAAAATTCTGCTATCAGACTCTGATTAAAAGACATTCAGCGGAACAGGTATTTTACAGCAATACCGCCCGTAAGCCTTGAAGACATGCTGTCAGTCCCGTCATAATGGCTGTATAAAAGCGTTTTTCCGTAAATTCCGGCTGAAAAATTATCCGTTATTTTATAATGCGCATCAAGATTCAGGAAAACATCAGTCATTTCAGGCGAATCCGGCATATAGTCTG
>Ga0310690_10006026_pt1 | contig 16124 bp, 9 predicted proteins | sample AusTroGonzalo_MG_2_FD_207661 | JGI IMG/M metagenome (GOLD analysis project Ga0310690, IMG submission 207661) | Bovine rumen microbial communities from tropical cattle in Woodstock, Queensland, Australia - Gonzalo_04 (v2) (version 2) | ecosystem: Host-associated > Mammals > Digestive system >... | reverse complement strand
CGGCCTACGCCATCCCCGACGAGGCGGGCCACACGCTCCTGACGCTCCCCTTCGTCAGCCGCACGGTCGGGCTGGTGAACTTCCTCTTCGACGGGCTTGACCAGCCCGAGCGCAAGTACGACTGGGTCATCTCCTCGCCTTGCGCCGTCCGCGAGACGCTGACGCTGCGCGGGCTGGATTCGCTGGGCGCGCCGGTTCTCCTCCCGCAGGATCCCGTCCTCAAGGCCAACGGCGCCTCCTATGCGGTGACCTGCGCCGCGCAGGACGACGGCTCGCTCCGCCTCACCCGCGAGCTGGAGCTCTCCCACAAGACCTACACGCCCGAGGACTACCAGAGCCTCCGCCGCTTCGTCGAGCAGCTGGACCGCCTGGAGAGCCTCCGCCCGCTTTACGCGAAGTCCTCCGCCGTCGCCGCCGACGCCGAGGTGCTCCGCACCGCCCGCTCCGTCACCCTCAAGCCCGACGGCACGACGGTGCGCCGCACCCAGCGCGACATCCGCGTCTTGACCTTCCAGGGCAAGCGCGCCCTCGGCGAAGTCAAGCTCTGGCACAACCCCGCCTGGCAGACCCTCACGCTGGATGTCGCCGAGACGGAGACCGCCAACGGCGACTGCCAGTCCGTCACGCCCAAGGAAATCAGCGAACTGGACGCCGACGGCGCCGCCCTCTATCCGCGTTATCCCGCGCCCAAGCAGACGGTTGTTTCCCTGCCGGCGGTGGAAATCGGTTCGACGACGCGTCTCGACTACCAAATCGCCTCCACCGACGCCCGCCCTTACGCCGAGACCTTCACCTTCGGCGGCGAATACCCCGTCCGCGAGCAGTCCTTCACCCTCACCCTCCCCGCCGAACGCGAGGGCGCCCTGAGGTTCGAGACGCTTCACTTCCCGGCTGACGCCGAATGCCTCCGCCGCGTCGGCGACGGCACCGTCACCTACACCTGGACGCTGCGCAACCTCCCCGCCCGCCATGCCGAGCCGCGCACCCCCTCCGCCGAGCGCTGGTGCCCCACGCTGACCGTGGCGATGGAAGAGGCTTCGCCCGCGCGCCGCGCGCCGCGCGTTCTCGACGCCCTTGAAGACGCTTCCCGGAGCGCGACGGCGGCCGGCAAGGTCGCCCGCGGCTTGGTGAAGGGGCTGAAGACGGACGCCGAACGCCTGCGCGCCATCCAGGCCTTCATGGCCCAGCGCATCCGCACCCTCGGCCCCGACTGGGACGCGCTGCCCTTCGTCACCGTCTCCTCGCCCGACACCGTCCTGGCCGACGGCTACGGCAACCGCCTCGACCGCCTCGGCCTCTGGATGGCGATGCTCCGCGCCGCCGGCCTCCGCGCCGAACCCGTCTTGGCCAACGGCGACGTCTGCAACCTTCTTCCCGCGCCGCGCTGCGGGGTGGATTCCCCTAACGGCGCCTGCGGACGCTGGCTGCGCTGGAGCCGCCCCTACCTCCGGGTCGCAGGCGGGCTGGTCGGCGACGAGGGCGAGTTTGACGAGCCCTTCGCCTGCGCCGCGGAAATGCTCTCCCTCGTCTCCCGCGACGGCACGGTCGCCACGGAAATCGTCCCGGCGAGCCGCCTTCCGGAGAGCAGCCAGACCGTCCGCGTGGTGGTGGACGCCCAGGGCGACGCCGTCCTCTCCTCCGAATCCTTCCACTGGGGCCTTGAGGCCGGCGCCCTGCGCGCCACGGTGCGCGATTTCACCCCCGAACTCCGCCGCCGCGCCGTGGCCGCCGCCGCGTCCGCCCTCGCCACGGGCGCCGTCCCCTGCAGCGAATATGTCATCGACACGAACGCCTACCCCGTGCGGTCGCGCCTTGCCGTCGAGGCCAAGGGCTACGCCGTGCGCCAGGGCGACGTCTTCACGCTGCCGGCCGACGGCCTCGCCGCGCCGCTCTACGGTCTGCGCGGCGTCCGCCGCGAGAATCCCATCTGGCAGGGCTACGCCCGCGAGAGCGAGGAGACGGTCGAGTTCTGGCTGCCCGCCGGCGCGGAAATCCTTTCCAAGCCCGAGCCCTTCGAATACGACCTGCCCGGCGGCGGTCGCTACGTCCTCCGCCTGGAGCAGACCGTCCAGCCCGTCACGGGCCTCGTCCGCCTGGTCTACACCAACAGCTTCTCGGCCCGGCCCGCGCTGCTGGACTCCTGGAATGCCCCCTCGCTCATCGAGGTGGACCGCCGCCTGAACGCCCCCTCCATGAAGGCGATCGTCTACCGCCTGCCCAAGAAGGCGAAGTAAGCCGCCCATGACCGTTCTGGGCATTGAGAGCTCCTGCGACGAGACCGCGGCGGCTGTCGTGCGCGACGGCGATGTCGTGCTCGCCTCCGTGGTCTACTCGCAGGTGCCGCTCCACCAGCCCTACGGCGGCGTTGTCCCCGAAATCGCCTCCCGCTCGCACGTCGAGAAGGTGCGCGGCATTGTCGAGCAGGCCGTGCGCGACGCTTTCCCCGGCGACCCCGACCCTTGGGCGCGCATCGACGCCGTGGCCGCCACCTGCGGCCCCGGTCTCGCCGCCGCCCTCCTCGTCGGCTGGACCTTCGCCAAGGGGCTCGCCCTTGCCCTCGGCAAGCCCCTCCTCCCCGTCAACCACATGCACGCCCACCTCTGGTCGGTGCGCCTCGACCGCCCAGACCTGCGCGACGCGGCGCTCTGGCCCCAGCTCGGCCTGGCCGTCAGCGGCGGCCACACCTGCTTCGTGGCGTCGCCGGAGCCGAACGTCTTCCGCCTCCTCGGCCAAACCATCGACGACGCCGCCGGCGAAGCCTTCGACAAGGCCGCCAAACTCCTCGGCCTGGGCTACCCCGGCGGGCCGGCCATCGACCGAGCCGCCAGGACGGTGCCCGAAGCGCAACGCCGCGCCATCGCCTTCCCGCAGGGACGCGTCGCCCCCGACCACCCCTTGCCCGACGGGCTGGATCCGGCCCTTTGCGTCAGCTTCAGCGGCCTCAAGACCGCCTTGCTCACCTATGTGCGCAAGCATCCGCCGCAAAACGAGGCCGACGTCGCCCAGCTCTGCGCCTCCTACCAGGAAGCCATCGTGGACGTGCTGGCGCGGCGCGTCGATTTGGCGTTGGGGCAGGGAAACTACCGCTCCGTGGCGGTCGGCGGCGGCGTCTCGCTCAACGGCCGCCTTCGCGAAGCGCTGGAAGCGGTCGCGGCGCGCCACGGTGCGCGTTTTCTGACCGCCAAGCCCTGCTACTGCGGCGACAACGCCGCGATGATCGCCGGGCTGGCCTCCGCCGGCGGCGCCCTCCCCGACGACGACCCTCTGGCGCGCGACATCGACCCCTCCCTCCCGGTGTGAGCGCCTGCCGCCGTCCCGCCTGAAAGGCGGGATTTCTCCTTGTCTGGCTCCTGACTTATTAATGAAACGCGGGACGGCCGTCGGCCGCCCCGCGTTGCGTTTAAGATGCTCTTAAGAGGGGTCAGGGTTGGATGAGCGCGAAGAAACGGTCTTGGTAGAGGTCGAAGAGACCCTTCTCCTTGAGGAGGCGTCCCAGGGGCTTGACGAGCGTGGCGTCGTTCTGGGCGGCGGCGAAGGCGCGCTCGATCTCTTCGCGGTCGTCGTGGGGGACGCGGTCGCGCAGGTCGTGCTTGGCGCGGCGGGCGAGGGCTTCGAGGTTGCGCGGGACGGAGGCCTGCACGAGGTGCATGAAGAGGTGGAGCAGGCAGACGTCCCAAGGCTCGTCCACGCCTTGCAGGAGGGCGGCGGAGGGGTCGTTGGCGCGCTTGAAGTCCGCGACGGCGCGGTCGCGCACGGTTTCCAGGGGCTCGTTCACCACGGTTTCGGAGTAGTTTTCGCGGCGGAGGCGGTAGGCGTAGCGCAGGATGCGGATGTGCGCGGCGTGCTTGCGCAGGAAGTCGAGGTATTGCTCGGCCTGGGGGCCGAAGCCTTCAAGCTCTTGGGCGGCAAAGGTTTCGGGGAGAATGAGGCGCGGGGGGAAGGTCTGAAGGCGGCCTTCGCGGATGCGCGTCTGGTTGGGGTTGTCCAGCGTCTCGGCAAGGAGGGTGTAGCGCAGGGTGGTCTGGTCGAAGGAGTCCAGCAGCCGCTCGGGCGCGCAGAGAATCTCCGTGTGCCGGACGGCGTAGATGAAGTTGAACCTGCTTGAATCCAAAGCCATGACGGGGGGAAGTATAGCAAAAACGCCCTCCGCTCCGCGCACGAGGGGGCTGCTGCCCGGCCTGCCCGGCGCCCGGTTTTCCGTTGGCGGGGACTCAATGCAGCGCGGTGTGGCGTATGCTATAATGCGGAGCCGTTGGTGTCCACGCCAACCCTCCTGCGGGGTGCCACGCGTCCTTCGCCGGAACAATCATCCGGGCTCTCGCCGCATCCCCCGGCGGGCGTCCGCTTCAAAACACGGGGCGCGAGGTATAATCATGTCGGTTCTCGGCAATTTGTTGTGGCTCGTCTTCGGCGGCGTCTTCTTCGGCCTTTCTTGGCTTTTGGCCGGAGTGTTCCTGTGTTGCACCATCGTGGGCATTCCCTTTGGCATTGCCTGCTTCCGTTTCAGCGTTTTTGCGTTCCTGCCCTTTGGCCGCGAGCTGGTCCCTGCGGAATGGCTCGGCGAGAAACCGCTCGCGGGCACGGGCTGCATGTCGATCCTCTGGATTCTCTTCGTGGGCGTCTGGAATATGATCGCGTTCGCTGTGGCGGGCATTCTTTGCTGCATCACCATCATCGGCATCCCCTTCGGCCTGGCTTGCTTCAATCTGGCCAGGGCGAGCCTCAACCCGCTCGGCAAGCGCGTCGTCACCACCGCCGAGGCTCAGGCGCTCCGCCAGAAGATTATGACGGGCGGCCAGCCCACGATCCAGGTCAACATCCAGCAGTCCCAGCCCCAGGCCTACCTTCGCCCCTTGGGCTTCCCGCTGGTGGTGGCGCCGTCTCGGGGCGGCCCCACGACGCTGTTTTTTGTCTGCTGCCGCCTTGGGCGCGCCCTCGCCGGCGGATTTCGGGGGCGCAAAACGCGAAAACGGCGGTTTCTCTTGTCTGGCGCCTTTCTCAACGCCTTGGGCGGCTTCGCCTTCTGCTCCAAGCGGGCGTGCCGCCTTTCCGGGGCGACTCCCCGCGAATGCACAGGGGGGGCGGCGCGGGGGAGGAGAAGTTTTCGGGCGGGAGGCGTGGTATACTGTTGGCATGAAGAATGTTTTGCTTGCCATCGGGTTGGCCTTGGCGCCGTGGTTCGCCTGTTGCGTCCGGGCGGAGGCGCCGCGCCAGACGCTGAACATCCTCTATTTCGTCCCCAGCGACATGGAGCCGTTGCCGGGGCACGCCAGGCGGCTGGGGCGCATCCTCCGGGAGGTGCGCGACTTCTACAACCGCGAGCTGGAGCGCAACGGGTCGGAGGCGCGCCTTCGGATGCCGCTCGACCCGGAGACGGGGCTTGTGGCGCTGGAGATTGTCCGGGCGAAGCGTCCGCTGGCGGAGTATCCTTACGCCACAGGGGGCGGCGTGGCCTTGCCGGAGATCAACGCCTATCTGGCGGCCCATCCCCGCGACGACCGTTCCGACCGGACGCTGGTCATCATGCCGACGCGCGGCGAGCCGACGGTCCCTTTCTACGGGTTCGGCGCGTATTGCTTCGCGCTGGACTACGAGGGGTTCGACTTCCAGGACTGCGGACGGCGGACGCCGGCGGGGGAGAAGTTCTCGAAGTGGTATGGCGGGCTGGCGCACGAGCTCGGGCACGGGCTCGGCCTGCCGCACACCCATGCCACCGTCTCGCAGGAGCGGGCGGGGCTGGGCACGGCGCTCATGGGGGCGGGCAATACGACGCTCGGCCTCTCGCCCACCTTCCTGACGCCGCCGGACTGCGCCTTTCTGGAGAGTTCCTCGCCCTGCCGCGTCTTCCAGCCCCGCCCGCTGGCGCGGCTGAACGGGTTGGCGAAGCTTGACGTGGAGCGGACGGGCGGGGCGGTCCGCGTTTCGGGGACGCTCCTTCCGGCGCCCCACTCCGTGCGCCGCCTGGTCGCGGCCTACGACAAGGACGCCGTCGGCGGGGTGAACGACAATTACGACGCGGAGTCCTTCCTCGTGCCGCTGGAGGGGGAGACCTTCGACTTCTCCTTCCCGATGGAGGAGATCCACCCCGGGAAGACCGCCAAAGCGCAGGTGCAGCTCCGCTTCATCCACGACGACGGCACCGTCGAGCTGATTCTCAAAGATCTCTGATGCCTATTGCGATGCGCACCCGGCGCCGCTGGCGCGGGAGCGCCGCCGCCCGGCGGGTTCTTTTGCTATCCTACGCGCCATGAACACGAAGCTTTGCCTCATTCTCGTTCCCGCCGCCGCCCTCCTCATGGGCGCCAGCTACGCCGCCGGGAAGTTCTTCGCCGACCCCATCATCGCCGAGCAGGCCGGCCCCGCCGCCACGCAAATCGTCACCGTCCGCGACGGCGCCGACGCCACCGCGCTCAACAAGGCGCTCTCCGAACTGGAGGCCCTGCGCACCGAGAACGCCTCGCTCCGCAAGGCGCTCGACGCCGCCGAGCAGGAGGCCGTCCAGCCCCCGCCGGAGGAACGCGAGCGTCCCCAGCGCCGGCAGCGCATGTCGTGGCAGGCGCGCATGGAGGAGCTGAAGAAGACCAACCCCGAGCGCTACAACGAGGAAATGGCGCGCCGCGAAAACTTCCAGAAGGCCATCGAGGAACGCCGCAACCAGCGCAACTCCTTCCTCGGCTCCATCGACACGACGCTCCTCTCGCAGGAGGGGCAGGAAATCCACGAGCGCTACACCGCCGCCCTTGCCGGCGCCGACGCCATCGGCGAGCAGCTGCGCACGCTCATGGAATCCGGCGAGGAGCCTTCCGAAGAACTGCGCGAGACGATGCGCTCCACAATGCAGACGCTGATGGAGACGCGCGAGGCCGAGCGCGAAAACCTCCTGACCGCCGTCGCCACCTCCATGGGCCTCTCGGCCGACGAGTCGGAGGGCTTCGCCGAATTGATCGCCGAAATCGTCAGCGCCACCGGCGGCATGGGCCCCGGCGGCCCTGGCCCCATGCGCGGTCCGGGCGGACGCGGCGAGCCCGGGGCCCGCTAAACCCATGGCGGCGTTGTCGCGCGACGACCTCCTCCGCTGGGCGGCCGGCCCGCAAGACGCCCTCTTCGCCGAAGCCGAGCGCCTGACCCGCGACTGCGCGCCGCGGGTCTTCGACCAGTGCTCCATCATCAACGGCAAGAGCGGCCGCTGCCCGGAGGACTGCAAATGGTGCGCCCAGTCCGCCCATTGGCAGACCGCCTGCGAGGTCCACGGCCTCGTCTCCGAAGAGGAGTGCCTGCGCCATGCCAAGGCCAACGAGGCCCAGGGCATCCGCCGCTTCTCCATCGTCAACAGCGGTCGCCGGCCCGCCCCGGAGGAGCTGGACGGCCTCTGCGCGCGCTTCCGGGCGCTCCGCCGGGAAACGCGCCTCGAACTCTGCGCCTCGCTCGGCCTGCTGGACGAAGCGGCGCTTCGGCGTCTGGCGGAGGCCGGCGTCACGCGCTACCACTGCAATCTGGAGGCCGCCCCGGCCGTCTTCCCGACCCTCTGCTCCACGCACACTCAGGCCGAGAAGGTCGAAACGCTCCGCGCCGCCCGCCGCGCCGGGCTTGAAATCTGCTCGGGCGGCATCCTCGGCATGGGCGAGACGGAGGCCGACCGCATCGACCTCGCCTTGACCCTCCGGGAGCTGGAAGTCGCCTCGGTGCCGCTCAATCTTCTGGCGCCCATCCCTGGCACGCCTCTGGCGAACCAGCCGCTTCTCTCCGAGAACGACGTCCTGCGCACGGTCGCCCTCTTCCGCCTGGCGATGCCGGAGGCCTATCTGCGCTTCGCCGGGGGGCGGGCGCGCCTCTCCGACGCCTGCCTTGAAGCGGCGATGCGCCTTGGCGTCAACGCCGCCATCGAGGGCGACATGCTGACGACGCTCGGGAATGCGGTCGCCCAAGACCGCGCCTTCATCCGGCGCACCGGCTACACCTTGCCGCTCCGGCCCTGACCGGCCAAGCCCCAAGCACCTTAAACCAAAGCGCGCCTGCGTAACCCGCAGGCGCGCTTTGGGTTAAGCAGAGATCTCACTCTTCTTCGCAGACGAGGCGGATGCCGACGTTGGCCACGCGCTGCCACTGGGGGTAGACGAAGCGCGCGCCGGCGCGGGAGAAGCGCGGGAGCAAATCCCACGCGCCGCCCTTGGCGATGATTTCCTCGCCGGGGGCGGGGGCGTTGCGGCCGTCGTCGGCGTAAGGGGTGGCGCGCCAGGCGGTCTGCGTCCACTCGGCGGCGTTGCCGATCATGTCCTTGAGGCCGTAGGCGTTGGGCTTGTGGGTGCCGACGACGCCCAGAACGCGGTAGCCGTCGTTGAAGCGCATGTCGCGGAGGTAGTAGTTGAGGGTCTGGCGCTGGTTGGGGAGCTTGTCGAGGCGCTGGTCGGCGAGGTTGGCGTAGGGGCCGAAGTCGTCGTCTTCCCCGCCCCAGTAGAAGGGGGTGTCGGTGCCGCCGCGCGCGGCCCATTCCCATTCGGCCTCGGTGGGCAGGCGGAATTTGCGGCCGGTCTGCTCGCTCAGCCAGGCGCAGTAGGCCTGCGCTTCTTCCCAGGAGACGCGGACGGCGGGGAACCAGGGGTTGCTCATGCGCTCCAGGCCGGGCGAGGTGTGGTCTTTGCCGAGGAGGTCGATGTAGCCGTTGACGTGGTCGGGCTTCCAGGCGAGGAAGTTGCGCAGGGGCACTTCGATGTCGGCCATGAGGAAGGGCTTCTTGATTTCGACGGCGTGGGGGGCCTCGGCGAGGGTGCCCTGCGCGTCGCCCATGACGAAGGTTCCGGCGGGGATGCGCAGGAAGGTCAGGGAGCCGCCGGGCATTTCGATTTGCACCTTTTCCTCGCGGGCGTCTGTTTTGGGCCAGCCCGGCACCGTGGGCGCGGGGGCGGGCTCGGGCTGCTTCGCGGGGGGCTCGAAGGCCACGGCGGCGAGGTCCATGGCGCAGGCGCCGAAGTCGTAGGCGTCGGCTTCGAGGACGGGGTCGGGGTTGGAGACCTGGTAGAGGGCGTTCCACTTCTCGCGGCGGGCGCGGGAGCGGTTCATCTGGGCGAGCTGCATCTGCGGGCCCTGGATGCCGATCCAGTTGCGGTGGAACTCGTTGGACCAGTTGAGGGCGAAGTCGGTCCAGGTGCCCCAGAAGGGGGCGTTGAGGTCGATCCAGGTGTAGAGGGTGCGCCATTCGGCGTCGGTCAGCTTCACGCCGTGGTGGCCCTGCTTGAGGAGCTGGACGAGGGGGGAGGTGTCGGCGGCGTATTCGCCGGGGTTGAAGAGGTGGTTGTCGCTCTCGGGGCCGGGGCGGCGGACGTAGGGGTTGAGGTCGTGGTAGGAGCGGGTGAAGGCGCCGGCGCCGCTGGGGGCGAGACCGTCGGCGTAGGGGAGGATGGTGGGCTGGATGCTGGCGAGGTTCGGGCGGTGGCCGCGGAGGGACTGCTTGCCGTAGCCGTTCTCCTGGGACATGTCGGTATCGGTGGTCTGGTCGTTGTGGCAGCCGGCGCAGCGGCGCGCGAGGATGGGCTGGACTTCGCGCATGAAGCTCCACGCGACGCCCTTCCCCTCCCACGGCCGGATGGCCTCGGGCGCCTTGAGCAGCGGCGGGACGTTGTAGATGGAGTTGGCGGATTCGTGACAGCCGGTGCAGGCGACGTGCTCGCCGGGCATCCCCACGAACCACGAGCGCATCAGCTGGATGGCCTTGCCGTCGGCGTCCAGCGGCTGGAGGGAGAGGGGTACGTGCGCCGGGGCGCGGAAGTAGACCGAGCCGTCGGCGTGGACGGGGGCGGTGCCGAGGACGTACTTCATGTCCCAGGAGGATTCGGTGCCGACGCCTTCGTGCGAGCCGACCTTGTTGTAGGCGTAGTGGTAGGCGAAGATGCGCACGGCCTTCACGGTGCCGCGCGGGACGCCGCGCAGGCCGGGGCCGTTGTAGATGTCGGCCACGTGGACGGTGCAGGCGGTCTCGCCGGGGACGGTGCTGTCGGGGTAGACCGGCGGGAGGGGGCGCTTCTCCAGACGGATGGGCTCGGTCAGCGCGGCGCCTTCGATTTCGCAGAGGGGCACGAGGTTGTCGAAGACGTCGGCGAGGTAGATGCCCCAGAGATCCTCCGCGCTGGCGCGCATCGCCACGAGGAAATACTTGCCGGCGCCGTCTTTGCGCGGCGAGGACCCGAGCGGATAGGGCGTCAGGAAGCGCGGCCAGTCCTTGGAATAGAGGTAGTCTTCCACGCGTTCGGGGATGGGCTTCTCCCAGCCGGGGATGAGCTGGACGCAGCCGGCGGATTCGGCGCGCCCCTTGGCGACGTCGAAGAGGGCGAGGCGGCCCGACTTGCTGGCGTGGTGCCCCGTGGCGACGCAGACGAACTTGCCGTTGGCGCCGGGGATGGGCTTCGGGTCGCCGTAGTGGTTCGGCCAGAAGCCGTTGGAGCCGAAGTAGGCGAGCTGGCGGGTGCCGTCGGGGCGCATGGTCATGACGATGCGGCTGAAGAAGTGCGTCTGGTCGCAATACTCCCAGCGGACGTACATCACGCGGCCGTCGTCCATCACCGTCGGCGACCAGTTCGAGTCCTGGTCGAAGGTCAGGCGCTCCATCTTTCCCGTCTTGGGGTCGAAGCGGTAGGTGTTGGTCATGGCCATGCGGCCGGACTCGCACGGGAGGCCTTGCTCGGCCGCCGTCGCCGTCACGATGACGCGGCCGTCGGGGAGCCAGCAGCCGTCGCCGATGTCATAGGGCACCTGGGCAGGGGTGATCGCCTTGGCCTCCTTGTCGCCGAGCGCCAGCGACCAGAGCTTGAGGCGGTTGCCGTCGGCGGCGTCGGGCCGCACGAAGCAGACCTTGTCGCCGTTCCAGTGCAAATCCACGCAGGAAACCGTCGCCTGGGGCGAATCGTAGAGCGTCTCCACCGTCGGCCGCTCCGCCGTCAGCGCGGAAATCTTCACCAGCTGCGAGGGGATGCCGGGGTTGCCCTCCACGACGTTGTAGCACGCCATGCTCGGCTGCGCGGGGCCGTTGAGGGCGCTGTGGCGCGCGTTCGAGCCATAGTTGTACTTCATGGCGAGCACTTCCATGCCCTTGAGCATCGGCTGGGCGAGGAAAGCCCGGCGGACGTCCAGAAGCAGCGCCCGCGCGGGCGCCTCTTCCCCGCGCCCCTCCAACGCCTCCATCGCGGCCGTCTTGCGCTTCGGCGTCTCCGCCAGCAACGCCTTGAACGCCGCCAAGTCCTTCGACGCGCCGTACGTCGCCTCCCAATCCTCCGCGAAGCGCCCCATCGCCTCGGGGTCGATGCGCCGCACCTCGCGGAGCAGGCTGCGTTGGGTCACGGAAAGGGCCGCCCACGTCGGGGCCGCCGCCAGAAACGCCAAAAGAACGAGTGTCGTGCGCATAGAAGAAATCCCGCAAACGAATAATCATTTTATTATACCAAAGCGGCGCGCCCGCTTCGTCCAAAACGCGCCCTCGCATCGCCCTGGGTGCAATCGGCGGCGGGGGCGCCGCAGGCAAAACACGGAAGGCGCGTCGCCGCCTCTCTTTGGCCCGCTTCGCCCCTCGCCCGGCGCGCCTGTGCCAAGCCAAGCCGCAGGCTGCGCCCTCCTTCTCCCGGTGCGGGCGCGCCGGGAAGCCGCCTCCACCTTGGCGAGGGCTGTCGCCGGCAAGCGTGGCGGGGTGGGGGACGCAAAAGCGCCGCAGCGGGGGCTGCGGCGCTTTTGTCGTTGTGGAGGCCCGGGTTATTCTTCGGGGAGTTCGTCCGTGAGGATGGGTAGCTCGCCGCCGGGCTTGCGGGAGGGCGGGGTGCGGTCAAGGTTCCAATTGAGCCAGGCGGCGGCGGTGCGGGCCGCGAGGGGCGCGCCAAGGCTCTGGACGATGCGCGGGCGGTTGGTGATCTTGACGAGGGGGTCGGCGGCGGTGCGTTCGGCGATGTAGACGAGGAGGAGCTCTTCGCCGCCGGAGAGGATGGGCTCGGAGAGGGTCTTGGCGCCGAGGGTGGAGGCGGCCTCAAGGACTTGGGCGCGGTGGGGGATGTCGAGGCCGGAGGCTTCGCTCAGGACGAAGGTCATCGCGGTGGAGGCGACGAGGGCGTCGGTGTGGCAGGCGGCGACGGCGGCGTCAAAGGCGGAGCCCTTGGCGAGTTCGTCGGCGAGGAGGCTGCGGATGGTCTCGCCGTTGGTCTTGAGGCGCTTGGCGAGCTCGTCGCGGCGGACGTCGGAGCGGACGCGCTCCTTGACTTGGTCAAGGGGCTCGACGTGGCTGGGGGTCACGGCGTCAAGGCGGAGGAGGTAGACTTTGTCGGTGCCGGCGACGGCGTTGAGCGGGGTCGTCTCGATGTCCATCTCGAAGACGGCGGCGATGACGTCGCGGGCTTTCTGGAAGCCGAAGGGCCGGTCTTGGCGGAGGGTGGCGGTCTTGGGCTCGCCGTAGGCTTTGGCGGCTTCGGCGAGGCCCTGGGTCTGGATGGCGGGGATGAGGGTTTCGTTGGCGTGGCGGAGGGCCTCCTCCATGGCGCGCAGATCGCGGACTTTGGCGATGGCCTTGTCTTTGACCTCTTCGAAGGGAAGGGTGACGGTGGCGTTGGTGCCGGTGCCGCGGAATTCGCCGGAGTGGTCTTCGTAATACTGCATGGCGTCGATCTCTTCGACGGTCAGGCCTTCGCCGAAGCTCTGGATGGGCACTTCGACGTAGGTGACGGTGCGCTGGTCGGGCAGGCGGTAGCTGTCGCCGTGGGCGGCGTGCCAGGCTTCGATCTCGGCGTCGGTGACGTCGAGGGCCTCGGGCTTGAGGGTGTTGGAGAGGGTGGCGGTGTAGGCGACGGTGGTGTCGTAGAGGGCGGAGAGGGCGAATTCGCGCTCCATGGGGGAGACCCAGCCGGCGGCGTTGAAGACGGCCAGCGTGGCGGTCTGCGCGGGGAACCAGACTTCGGAGAAGGTGGACTGGAAGAGGTTGGGCTGGGTGTAGCCGTTGGCGGAGAGGAAGGCGCGGTAGTAGGCGGGGCTGAAGCCGTCGGGGCCGGTGAAGGCGCTTTCGAGGTAGCCTTCGGCGGCGGCGCGTCCGCCGGCGAGGCCGCAGTCGAGGGCGGTCTGGCGGGCGGCGGCGATCTTCCAGGTCTGGCGGCGGCGGGCGGCGAGGTCGTTCGCCTCGGCGCCGTCGCGCAGGAGTTCGCCGAAGATGCGGGCGGAGCCGGGCAGGTAGTAGGCGCCGTTGCCGTTGAGGATGGTGAGGGTCTGGGAGGCGTCGGAAAGGGTGCGCGCGGAGACGGCCTCGTCGCCGAGATAGCCGGCGGCGGAGCCTGCGGCGCTCGGGCCGGTGCAGGAGTCCATGACGACGAAGGCGAAGACCATCAAGAGGGCGAGGAAGCCCCAGAGCAGCTTGCTTTTGATGAGGCGCGAGAAGTGATAGATGAACATAGGGGCTGGAGTCGTGTCTTTTGTCTGTTTGGAAAGCCCCCGGCGCGCGGGCCGGGGGAAAGGGGACGGCGCGTCCGCGCCGGGTTATTCGAGTTCGTCTTCGCCGAAGCCGCCGTCTTCGTCCGGCGCCGCGAGGCCATCCTCGTCTTCGCCGTCTTCTTCGCCGTCCTCATCCTCGGAGGGGAGCATTTCGGCGATCAGCTCGCCGGTGGCGAACTCCTTGCCGCGGTTTTCGACGTAGCAGAAGTAGTTCTTGGCCTCGCCGTTGGCGTAGAGCGTGAGGACGGAGACCACCCAGTTGTCGGAGCCGGGGGCCTTGGCGCGCGTGATTTTCACCGTGGCGCCCGGGGTCAACGCGAAGGAGGACTTCTGGCCGGCGCCCATGGGCAGCTCCATGCGCACTTCGCCCGAGACGCCCGTGACCGCCGAGGTGCGCATGAACTTCGTGTCGGAGGAGCTGAAGGAGTTGGCCTGCGTCAGGCCGCCCATCTTGTAGTGCAGGCCCTCGTAGACCGCCGTGCCCGAGAGCGTGCGGAAGGAGAAATCCTCGTCCGACGTGGAGACGCTCGCGCGGACGTTCTTGCCCACGTGCACCTTGAAGCTGCCCTGGAGCGAGGTGAAGGCCCCCAGCGCCGTCGTCAGCGTGAACTGCCCGGGCTGCACGCGCGAATCCACCGCGAGATCCACGTCGCCATACTGCACTTCCAGCGCCACCTTGTGCCACTCGCCGGGGTCGATCTGGTGCGGCACCACCGACGCCGGGCCCGTGACCACGGCCCACGTCAAATCCGAGAAGCGCAGACGCACCGTCGTGTCCTTCTCCACCACAAAGCGCGTTTCGTAAGGATACGCCCTGTAGGAGAACGCCACCTCCGGCGAACGGCCGGGCCGCGTGGCCATCACCCGCCCGCGCTCCAGGTCCTGCACCTCGACCATTGCGCCAAACCGAGCCAGCTTGGCCTCTTCCTCCGCCTCCTGGGCAAACGCCGCGCCCGCCCCGAACACCGTTCCGAGCAGCGCCATCGCGATCAACTTGCGCACCATTTCCGGATCCTTTCGATAAAACGAATCACTCCATCTGTATAATACCATTGTTGCCCGCTTAATGGCAAGCGCGGAATCCCGCCCGCCGCAAAAACGCCCATCCGGCCTCCCCTTTGGGACGGCGGCGGCAAGACGCGCAGGGGGCCGCGCCATCCGGGCCCCGCCGCCAGGCACAGGCGCGGCAAGCGGCGTGCAGGCCGTCGGACACCGGCCGCTTCCCATTGAGGCAAGAAAAGCGCGTGTGCCGCCCACCCGGGAAGCGCAGTACGGCTATAAGTGCTTGTCCAGACTGGAAATCTTTTCTGAAACGCCGGGAGGGATTCGTCGGGAGCGCAGCGGACGCGCCTTGAGCGTCGCGAGAGGAAACCCCGAGGGCGAGAATCCCGGAGGCCCGCCAGACGAAGAAACCCGCCAGGGAGGCGGGTTTCAAACTGGCGGAGAGGGAGGGATTCGTCGGGAGCGCAGCGGACGCGCCTTGAGCGTCGCGAGAGGAAACCCCGAGGGTGAGAATCCCGGAGGCCCGCCAGACGAAGAAACCCGCCAGGGAGGCGGGTTTCAAACTGGCGGAGAGGGAGGGATTCGAACCCTCGGTACCCCTTGCGGAATACGACGATTTAGCAAACCGTTGCCTTCGGCCACTCGGCCACCTCTCCAAAATCCCGAAAAACGGAACAGCCCCATAAGATACCAAGCCCGGCCGGGAAAGTCAAATCCGAATTGCGGCGGGCGGCGTCGCCCCCCCGGCAAGCGGCCCCCGCCGTCAGAGCATCCAGGGCAGATAGGTTTCGCGCGGGAGGGGCGCCACGGTGCGTTCCGTCGCCCCCTCCGGCGTCACCGTGCGCACGACGACTTCCGGGCGCCCGCGATGGTCGCCATAGTCCGCGACGATGCCCGCCGCGCGGACGGCGTCCTCCTCGCACAGCGGACCGAGGACGAGCGCGGTGGGCCCCGGCACGCTGACGGTGTGCAGGAGGGCGCGGCCGGGCTGGAGCAGCGCCTTGAGGGCGGCGTTCTCCTGGCGGTTGCGCCCGACGATGAGGCGGCCGCCCTCCGGCAGGCGGAAATGGCGCGCGAAGGCCTTGAGCAGACGCACGTCCTCGACCGCGGGCAGCCCGTCGGTGTGGTCGAAGAGGTCGCGCAGCTTGCGGCAATAGCCCTTTTCCGTCAGCAGACAGCCGCCGGCGGGCGACGGATACTCCTTGAGGCCGAAACGCTCCGCGAGCGCCATCTGCTCCAGACGCTGCCGCCCCTGGATGGCCAGCAGCCGCGAACGGTCCACGCGCCCGTCCTGCTCGGGCGCCGTCGGCTCCAGCAACTGCGCGCTCAGCGGGCGCAGCAGCTGCCCGGCCAGCCCCGAATCGGCCGCCACCGTCTCCAGACTCCGGCGGTTCTGCGACATGGGCCGCTGGTTGAGCACCTCGCCCGTGGAGACGAAGTCGTACCCGCCTTCGCGCATCAACTCCCCCGCCCGGCGGATCATCGCCGCGTGGCAGTCGATGCACGGATTCATCGCGCCGCCGAACCCGTGCGGCGGATGGCGCACCAGCGAGAGGATCTCCTGCGTGAAATCGACGCAATGCAACGGCACCCCCAGCTGCGCGGCGGCTTTTTTCGCCGCCTGGCCGCCAAAAAAGGGACTGGTGAAGACCACGCTCTCCATCCGGATTCCCTGC
>Ga0310690_10006025_pt1 | contig 16124 bp, 8 predicted proteins | sample AusTroGonzalo_MG_2_FD_207661 | JGI IMG/M metagenome (GOLD analysis project Ga0310690, IMG submission 207661) | Bovine rumen microbial communities from tropical cattle in Woodstock, Queensland, Australia - Gonzalo_04 (v2) (version 2) | ecosystem: Host-associated > Mammals > Digestive system >... | reverse complement strand
GAGATACCCAAGGAGGAGTCGCTGAAACTGTTAGCGCCTGAGAAAGACCACAAGAGCGTGTTCCAGCCGATGCGCCTCATCCAGCAGGGCGTGTTGGAGAATAAGGAGGATCGCAAGAAATACCGCTACGTACCACGATTTGTGCCAGCAGGCCAGTCAACGCAGATGATTGTGGGGGCGACGAAGGAAACGGACAAGGATATCCTGACGATGTCGTCGATGCTCTACGGACAACCCACGATGCGACGGGTGTATTACTCGGGCTACGTGAGTGTGAACACCTACGACCCACGACTGCCAATCTTGAAACAGCCGCCATTGGTGCGCGAGAATAGGCTCTATCAGGCTGATTGGCTAATGCGGTTTTATCATTTCAAAGTAGATGAGATTGTAGATGATGCGCACACGAACCTCGACTTGGAGGTGGATCCCAAACTGGCTTGGGCGCTCAGGCACCCTGAGTTCTTTCCTGTGGATATCAATACGGCTGACTACGAGATGCTTTTGAGGGTGCCTGGACTCGGCACGAAGTCGGCCTGGCTCATCGTGAATTCGCGACGGTTCAATCGCCTGACGAGTTACGACTTGAAGAAGATGGGTGTGGTAATGAAGAAGGCAAAGTACTTTATTACGTGCAACGAACTGACTTCGCAGTTCTCGCAGCCCATTGTGGGGATTAATGAACTGCGCCCAGAGCGACTGAGACCACTGCTGATTTCGAAAGCACAACAGAAACGGGCAGCGGAAGAAATGCAACTGAAACTGGACTTTGGAGAATGACGGTATATGTGTTTGACGGAACGATGGACGGGCTGCTGACGGCGGTATTCGACGCATTCAGTCTGAAAGAAGAGCCACAGGAGTTGCTGGCCGAGGGCGATGCGCTACCGTTGTTCTGTGAAAGGACCTATCAGGTAAATACTGATGAGGAGAAGGCACGACGGGTGTGGGCAGGCCTGGAGAAACGACTGAGTTGCGAGGTCTTGCGACTGATTTCCGTCAGTTGGCTGTCAGAGTTAAGAGAGTTGAACACATCGTTGTTTCAGTATATCTGTAAGGTGTTTAGACAGGGTGATATTTCACGAAATCTCGCTGACCCAGATGTGTTGGCGGTGACGAATATCGCCCGTCGCGTGTTGCACGAACAATTACGGATGAAGCAGTTTATCCGCTTCCAGAAGGCGAAGGACGGCACTTATCTAGGCGTCGTCTCGCCAGACCATAATGTGTTGCCCATCATCATCGACCACTTTCAAGATCGATTTAATGACCAGCCTTGGCTGATATATGATGCGAAGCGGCACTACGGGTATTATTACGAAAGGCCACAGGTAGGCGAGCAAAGCTCTGGAATTGGCCACGCTGCGCCCATCCGAGTCACTTTCGAAGATGAAGCCGCTGTGCCTTTCGACCTATCGAACGGCAAACTCGATGCTGAGGTGCTGAGCGACAACGACCAACTATTCCAAGACCTCTGGCGCACGTACTTCAAGGCTATCTGTATCAAGGAGCGCATGAACCCTCGCAAACAGCTGCAGGACATGCCTCGCCGCTATTGGAAATACATGACAGAGAAAAATGGGCGTTAGCCCAAAACACGCTTGAACATTTGTTGATAGGCCTCGACCTTCTTGTCGAAGGACAAGGGATAGGCACGAGAGGAAGATGGGAGGCGATAGAGAAGAATCTGGTCGCCATCATTATTATTGGTATCTGGGATAACGACAGAGGTATTCACTTTGGGAATGGCAGGAATGCCGAGTGAGGTGCAAATGGTTTCTGTGGCCTTCTCGCCTGTGGTGACAATGGCGCGACAATGAGGCAATTGATGCAAAAGTTCGCAAATATCCGTTGACTCTACCACTTCGAGAAACTTATCCGAGGCATTGTCCTGCAAGCGACGGATGGCAATAGAAGTATCGAAGAAAGCAAGGCCTTTTTCTTGGCAAAACGCGATAATCTCGTCAATCTTGAAACGCTTGGCTGCAAGGTCAACAAAATGGTTCTTGTCGCCAATGAATATCTGCCCCTCGATTCGCCAGTGGTCATTGATATAATTCGGATAATAGAAGTCCATACACCACCGTTTCCGTTGCGGTGGGAAACTACCTAAGAACAACACCTTCGCGTTCTCTGGCAGGAAAGGATGCAATGGGTGGTACTCTACCCCACCCTTATTGCGAGCTATATTTTCTGTGTTCAGATAGGAAGTCATCATAGTGCACGTTTATGTGGTCATCCAATGGTTCAGCATCTCCCAAAATACAGGGATTCTGACGTTGACAGGACTGTCTGGATTTGGTTCGTGAACAACAAAGCCTCGCTCTTCGAGATACTGTTGGCGAAGATGCTTCACGGCTGTGCTAGTTTTAAGCGAGTCGATGCTTTGCAGGTAGATACGGAAGAGCGTCGGATAGAGGTGAATGAAGTCGCAATTGATTTTGTCAGCCATCTGCTGGTGGTCAGCATCAAGATATAGAGTTTCGCCTTTGAGTAGACGCTCACGGAATCGCTTGACGTTCTTACGCATGTGATGAAGCGTGACGCGATAGGCCAGATACGACATGTCGAGGGCCTCAGCCATCTCTTTATTGGGTACAGCCCGTTGTTTGTTGAGCATTGTGAGCATAGAACGGAGGAAAATGAAACGTCCACGAGGATAAAACACCTGATGAGCATAGGCTATCAACTGCGAGACGATGGCGAGTTTTCGCTCGTCAGTGAGGTCGGATGACTCGATAGTGAGGGTGCTGTCGTTTCCTTTGAGTTGTGCATAAGCTACCTGCCCTTCTGTCTCAGCACGATTGCTCAGGTAATTGCGGAAAGTATTGAGCAACCAACTCTCGAAAGCCTCCTTTTTCTTGATGCGCTGCAGGGGCTGATAGGGAGAGCGGCCACGCTCGCGGAGATAGAGGAAGAAATCGTCGATGACATCCTCATAATCGTCAAAGAGATTGTTGCTATAAGCTTCGTATCGATTACGGAGTTGATGACTTAGACGGTTGTGCAAGAGGTGATACATCGCCTCGTCGTCACCTTTTAGAATCATGTCAAGGAAATCAGAAACTGCGACACCTGCATAGCGGTTCGACTTAGATTTATCTTTGGTTTCATTCCCTTGGTCGTTTTTGCCCCCTGGCAGAAGCCTGCCCCCCGTTCCATCGGGGGGCATCTGCATCCAATACTGCCGTTCTTGCTCTGGCATCTTTTCGATGGCGTAGCGGAGCATGGTTCGAGGCATTTCGTGAGCGTGCTGACGAAGGAAGTCGCGAAGAAGGTCCATCGAGACACGTTTACCCATCTCACGGAGCATCCAACCGACAGCCTTGTGCATCAAATCGTGAGGATGGTGCAGATGGATTTCAGCATAACGCAGGCACCACGACGGATCGCCCATCTGGGAGGTCTTCCACGAACAAACAATACTCATGCGCTGTTTCCAAAGACAGGTACTCTGGGCAAGGTCATCGAGAAGTTTTATCTTGTAGTCTTTATCGCCCAGATTCGATGGCAGCAGGAGCCAGTGGCCAAGTATCTTATGGACGGAGAGGTCGACAAGATCCCAGTTGTTGGCTTGCTCAGCGTATTGCAGATAGAGCATTAGGATTTCATCACGGCCTTTGATAGCAGCCTCATCATGCTCTAATTTCTTCGTTGCCAATCGTTCGAACTTCGCCACAAGAATCAACAGCCCACAAAGTCTCACCTCGTGCCAGCGATTCATCAGCAGTTCTGACACCTCACTCAAAGGAAAGTCCTTTGGAACAGCCTTGACAATCTCTCGCGTCTGAGGCACTTTCAATCCCAAGAACTCATCGCCCTCGCCATACTCGCCAGGCCCCGTCTTGAAGAACCGCATTAATATCTGCCGTTGCTCGTCATCCTGCAACGACTCCATATATCGTATAATCTCTTTCGCCGTCATGGCCGCAAAGGTACGAATAAGTGAGCGAAAAACCAAATGTATTTGAGTTTTTCCGAGCAAAAGTCCTTTCGACGAAGTCAAAGGTACTAAAAATCCCTGAAATCCGAACGGAAATCAGGGATAATTTATAGATTTGCGTATTTATCAGCGTTGGAGATAGGCAGCAACCTTTTGAGCGGTCTGCTTACCACTGGCCATCGCACGGACAACAAGGGAAGCTCCATTCGCAGCATCACCACAGACGAAGACATTGTCTGGGTATTGAGGATGCTCTGGTTTCAGGAAGCCCATAGCCAAAAGCACAAGTTCGGCCTTGATGATTTCGGGCTTACCCTTCTCGACCATAATAGGACGACCACCTTCTGGATTCGGTTTCCAATCGATTTCCTGAACTTTCACACCTGTTAGTTTACCGTTCTCACCCAAGAATTCAAGGGTATTGATGTTCCAGCGACGCGTACAGCCTTCCTCATGCGACGAAGTTGTTTTGAGCGTACGGGGCCACTCGGGCCAGGGATTCTGAGGATCCTCAGGCCCTTCGACGGGCTTAGGCATAATTTCTATCTGAGTCACACTCTTACATCCTTGGCGATGGGCAGTTCCGATACAGTCAGAACCAGTATCGCCACCACCGATCACCAATACATCTTTTCCTTTGGCAGTGATGCGTTCATCCTTGGAGAACTCCATGCCAGCAAGGACGCGGTTCTGCTGAGAGAGCAGTTCGAGGGCGAAATGGACACCTTTCAGTTCGCGGCCTGGGGCCTTGAGATCTCTGGCGGTTGGTGTACCCGTAGATATTACCACAGCATCAAACTGCTTCGCAAATGTATCGTTCACCTCTACAGCTTCACCGTATTTAAACTCGATGCCTTCGGCTTCGAGGAGGCGAATGCGGCGGTCGATGATGGCCTTGTTGAGTTTGAAGTTGGGGATGCCATAGCGCAAAAGTCCGCCAGCAGCCTCGTTCTTCTCGAAGACTGTGACCTGATAACCCATCAGGTTTAGGTCGTTGGCAGCAGCAAGTCCGGCAGGACCAGCACCAATGACGGCCACCTTCTTACCATTACGTACGATGTCAGTGCGTGGCTGGATGTATCCCTCGCGGAAAGCAGCCTCAGTGATGGCACCCTCATCTTCACGGTTGGTGGTCGGCTCGTGGTTAAAACGGTTCAGCACGCAGGCCTTCTCACAGAGGGCAGGACAAATACGGCCTGTGAATTCAGGGAAGGGGTTTGTGCTGTTGAGCAGACGATAAGCCTGTTCCCAGTCGCCTTTATACAGCGCGTCGTTCCATTCTGGTGCCTTGTTGCCCAACGGACAAGCCCAGTGGCAGAAGGGTACGCCGCAGTCCATACAACGTGAGGCTTGCAGTTTGCGTTCGCGAGTGCTTAGCGTCTGCTCCACCTCGCCAAAGTCATGGATTCTATCGTGAATCGGACGGTAACCCGCCTCCTGGCGGTGTATCTCTAAAAATGCTTTTGGATTTCCCATTGTAATCTACAATTTGACAATTTACCATTTACAATTTAATAGTCGCGCTGGATGTCAGCGATCTTCTCGTGCAGGCGTGCCATCTTTTCCTCTTCGAGCACACGTTTGTATTCGATGGGCACCACCTGGATGAAGTCCTCGATGTAACGATGCCAGTCATCTAGCATACGACCTGCGAGGGCTGAGCCTGTGTGCAGATAGTGCTGACGGATGAGTTCAAGCAGTTCCTTGCGAGAGACAGAGTCCTCGACCAACGAGAGTTCCACCATATCCATATTACAGAAGTAGTCGAACGTGTGGTCTGGGTCATAGACATAAGCCACACCACCAGACATACCAGCGGCGAAGTTGCGGCCCGTCTTTCCTAATACCACCACACGACCACCAGTCATATATTCGCAGCAATGGTCGCCAGCGCCCTCGATGACAGCAATAGCACCAGAGTTACGTACGCCAAAGCGCTCACCCACCTTACCATTGATATAGAGTTCACCGCTTGTGGCACCATAAAGGCCTGTATTACCAGCGATGATATTTTCCTCAGCCCTGAAGGTCTCACTGTGACGGGCTGGCGGCAGGATGCTGATGCGACCACCAGAAAGACCCTTGCCGAAGTAGTCGTTGGTCTCACCTTCGAGACGGATATCCAGGCCCTTCACCGCAAAGGCACCAAACGACTGACCAGCCGAACCCTTGAATTTAATTTTGATAGTTCCTTCTGGCAGACCTGCCTCACCGTATTTCTTCGCGATGACACCTGAGAGCATCGTACCCACAGCGCGATCGGTATTTCTGATGCCGTAGTCAAGTGTCACTTCCTCGCCATCATCAATCGCCTTCTGGGCAGCCTTGATAATCTCTACGTCAGGTACATCGGCAACCTTTGTAAACTCGCCGCGATCCCAATAGAGAGGTTTTTCTGTTTCCGGCTTATGCAACAGACGGGCGAAGTCGATAGTTTTCTGTTTGTCTGTGGCATTGGCGGTATTAACCTCAATGAGTTCCGTGTGTCCGATGATTTCCTTCAGACTCTTCACGCCAATCTCAGACAGGTATTCGCGCACCTGCTCAGCAAGGAAGGTGAAGAAATTCACCACATATTCTGCACGACCCTCGAAGTGCTTGCGCAACTCCGGGTTCTGCGTGGCGACACCCATCGGACAGGTATTGGTATTACATTTACGCATCATTACACAGCCAAGGACAATCAAGGGCAGCGTACCAAATGAGAACTCATCTGCACCCAGCATCGCCATGATAATCACATCCTTTGCAGTCTTCAACTGACCATCGGTCTGCAAGCGCACTTGGTTTCTTAATCCATTGCGGACAAGCGTCTGCTGCGTCTCTGCGAGTCCAATCTCAGGTGAGATACCAGCGAAGCGCATAGAGGAAGCAGGCGAAGCACCCGTACCACCCTCAGAACCGCTGATCACGATGAGGTCAGCTTTGGCTTTCGCCACACCAGCGGCAATCGTTCCTACCCCACTCTCTGCCACGAGTTTCACGCTAACAGCAGCAGTCGGGTTGATGTTCTTCAAGTCGAAAATCAACTGCGCCAGATCCTCAATCGAATAGATATCGTGATGAGGTGGCGGCGAGATGAGCGAGATGCCAGGAATAGCATTACGCGTCTTGGCGATGATCTCATTGACCTTGAAACCAGGCAACTGTCCACCCTCACCAGGCTTTGCCCCCTGCGCCACCTTAATCTGTATCTCTTCTGCATTCACCAGGTATTCGGCTGTCACACCAAAACGACCAGATGCAATCTGCTTGGTTTTACTGCTGAGGCTAACACCATCCACTTCTGTGTGATAGCGAGCATTATCCTCACCACCCTCACCAGTATTCGAGCGTGTACCGAGTTTGTTCATTGCCAAAGCCAAAGCCTCGTGGGCCTCGATACTCAGTGCGCCAAATGACATTGCACCTGTGACGAAATGCTTCACAATGCTCTCCACGTTCTCCACCTCGTCGAGAGGCGTAGGCGTAGCGGCTTTCTTCCAACCGAAGAAGTCGCGAATGAAGATAGGCGATTCCTTTTCATCTACAATCTTTGCCCAATCCTTGAATTTATCGTAGTTGCCCTGACGGGTAGCCAGTTGCAGTTTGGCGATGGTCTCTGGGTTCCAGGCATGCTTGATGCCGTCCTTGCGCCAAGCAAACTGTCCCTGGTTTTGCAACATCATTTGCTCTTGGGCAGCTCCATGCAAGCGGATGGCATCACGGGCAATCTCTTTCAGGCCGATGCCACCAATGGTACTTGTCTCTGTGCCGAAATAACGGTGCAGCAAATCCTCGTTCAAGCCGATGCTCTCGAAAATCTTCGCACCACGATAACTGCGGATGGTCGAGATACCCATCTTCGACATGATTTTCTTTAGCCCCTTATCGACTGCCTTGATGTAGTTCTTTTCAGCCGTTGCATATTCCTCCTGAATCTTGCCTTTCTTCACGAGATCGTCGAGAATAGCAAAGGTCATATACGGACAAAGGGCGCTGGCGCCATAGCCTAACAACAGAGCCGCATGCATCGTTTCACGAATCTCTCCACTTTCCACAATTAGCGCTGTCTGCACACGCTTGCCTACGCTGATCAGATAGTGATGTACAGCCGAGACAGCCAACAACGACGGAATGGCCGCATGCTTCTCGTCGATGTCGCGATCAGTAAGAATGATGTAATTCACGCCTTCATCCACACAGGACTCAGCCTCGTGACAAAGGTCATCGAGTGACTTCCTCAAACCTTCCTCACCCTTTTCGATTTCAAAGAGCATTGGGAGTTTCTTCGTGTTGAAGCCCTTGTAGCGAATATTACATAATATATCGAGTTGTGTGTTGGTCAATACGGGTTGCGGCAGGCGCACCATCTTACAGTTCGAGGCATCTGGCGTCAGAATGTTGGTTCCTACGGCACCGATATACTCTGTCAGACTCATCACCAATTCCTCACGGATGGGGTCGATAGCGGGGTTCGTGACCTGTGCGAACTGCTGACGGAAGTAGTTGAAGAACACCTGCGGACGGTCACTGATAACAGCCAACGGTGTGTCGTTACCCATCGCAGCGACAGGTTCCTGACCTGCTGTTGCCATCGGCACAATGGTCTTGTCGATGTCCTCTTGTCCAAAGCCGAAGTTTACGAGTTTCTTGTCGAGATCGCTCACGCCATTCTCCACATGGCGACCACTCTTCAATTTCTCCAACTGCACGCGGTTCTCACTCAGCCACTCGCGATAAGGATGTGCCTTTGCGAGTTTCTCTTTGATCTCTCCGTCGTAGTAAATCTTGCCTTCCTGCGTATCGATGAGCAGAATCTTTCCTGGTTGCAGACGTCCCTTCGAAACCACATCACCAGGCTCGAAGTCCATCACGCCAACCTCTGAGGCAACTACCATCATACCCTGTTTCGTGATTGTATAGCGACTGGGACGCAAACCGTTTCTGTCGAGCATACCACCTGCGTAACGACCATCGCTGAACAGCAAAGCAGCAGGACCGTCCCAAGGTTCCATCAGGATGGAGTGATATTCGTAGAACGCCTTCAAATCCTCCGAAATTGGGTTTTTGTCGTTGAAACTCTCTGGCACTAAGATTGCCATCGCCTGCGGCAGAGAGAGTCCGCTCATCATCAGGAACTCAAATACGTTGTCCAACGAGGCTGAATCACTCATTCCCTCTTGCACAATCGGCCTCAGATCCTTAATATCACCTAATGCCTCGCTCGACAGCACACTCTCACGGGCTTTCATCCATCCGCGATTACCACGAATCGTATTGATCTCTCCGTTATGCGCTAACAAGCGGAAGGGCTGGGCCAGGCTCCATGTCGGAAATGTGTTGGTTGAGAAACGAGAGTGTACCAGCGCCAGTCCGCTTGTGAAATAGGGGTTCGATAGGTCAGGGAAATACCTGCGCAACTGTCCGCTCGTGAGCATACCTTTGTAGATGATGTTCTTGCTCGACAGCGAACAGATGTAGAAGTCCTTATCGTCGATGCGATTTTCGATGCGCTTGCGTACCTTATATAATATACGGTCGAGCACCTCGGCTTTTGCTTCACTCACACCCGTTACAAAGATCTGCACGATGTCTGGTTCCACTTCCCTTGCGCCTACACCCAGAACTTCCGGACACGTCGGCACCGTGCGGACGTGCATCAGCTGCAAATCCTCGCGCTCGATCTCCTCGATCATCACACTCAGAATCTGCTCATGCGCCTTTTTGTCCTTGGGCAAAAACACCAGACCCGTACCGTATTTTCCTTTCTCCGGTACGGGAATGCCTTGTAACAGAATAAACTCATGGGGAATCTGCACCATAATACCAGCACCGTCGCCCGTCTTATCTCGGGTCTCGGCACCTCGGTGCTCCATGTTTTCCAACACCTTCAGGGCGTTGTCCACCAACTCGTGACTCTTGCCGCCGTGGATGTTTACCACCATACCTACGCCACAAGCATCATGCTCGTATTCGCTTCGGTACAGTCCTTGGTTGTTAAGTTTGCAATGTGTCATATTATCCTTACTTTTTGTGTCAATCTGTACGAATTTGGTTGCAAAGGTATATCATTTTGTAATCTCGGCCAAGATTTTGCTTACATTTCTTGCGTTAAATTTTGACCTCTCTGACACTTTGCTCGATTTCCGTTCGTTTTCCTTACATTTTGAAAACTTTCAGTCCATCTCCTTCCCCTATTCCTTACACATTGTCATTTTGCATAAAAATGAAGGCCGCTGTGTTCGAACACAACGGCCTTCATCCTATATATAAATATTGTCAATTCATAGCAGGCTGTCAGCCAACTGTTCCAGCAGAGGCTCGTCTGTTGACTTTATGCGCGAGCGAATGGTAACCATCGGCTCCACAATCTCGCAGTCCTTCATGGCCTCAATCATCGTGCGCATCACCTTGCCTGCTGTGGGAGCCCAACTGCCGTTCTCGATGATACCAAACCTGCGCTTCTGGTAGTTCTTGATCTGCAAGTGATACAGGAAATCGTGCATCACTGGGAACACGCCGGCATCATAACTTGAAGCAGCCACCACAATTGTTGGATAGCGGAAAGCATCCTCGATGACCTCAGCCATATCCTCACGACTCAGATCGCTCACGACGACCTTGGCAGCGCCTTTCTTGCGGAGAATCTCGCCCAGTCGCTCAGCAGCGACTGCCGTACCACCATGAATACTGGCATAAGCAATCAATATACCCTCGCTCTCTGGCTCATACTTGCTCCAAATATCGTAAAGTCGCACAGCCTCAGCCAGCACCTCACCTTTGAGTACAGGCCCATGCAGCGGACAGATGGTCTGAACGTCGATAGCCCCCATCTTTTTCATTACGCTCTGCACCTGAGTACCATACTTACCACATATATTAAAGTAATAGCGACGTGCCTCACAAGCCCAGTCGTCCGTCTCTTTCACCAGCGCACCAAACTTGCCAAAGCCATCGGCAGAGAAGAGCACCTTGTCCTGACTATCGTAACTCATAATCACCTCGGGCCAATGCACCATCGCTGCTGTGATGAAGTGTAGCGTATGATGACCCAGTTCGAGTGTATCGCCTTCCTTCACAGTGATGACACGCCCCTCGAAGTTGAAACCCTCAAAGAAATTGGGCAACATCTTCACTGCCTGAGCGCTACACACCAACTGCAAGCCAGGATAAGTCTCCAGCATCCAGGCTATAAGTGCCGAGTGGTCAGGTTCCATGTGGTGAACCACCAGATAATCCGGTTGACGACCATTGAGCGCAGCCGTCAGGTTAGCCTTCCACTGCTCTCCTTTGCGACGATCGGCAGTATCCATCACAGCTATCTTGTCATCGTCAATCAGATAGGAATTATAACTCATGCCCTCAGGCACAACATACTGGCTCTCAAAGAGATCGATGTCGAGATCGTCAACACCGATATACTTGATGGTATCACTAATCATATTTTATAAACATAAAAGTTGGGTTGCAAAGATACACATTATATCTGAAATTTGCAAATGTTTCTTACTTTTTATATGTCTCTAAGCCATTTTTCAGGAAGTCGATGTAGGCAGGGATATCTTCGTTATAGGCACGGCTAGCACTGAGTGGCTTACCCGTGGCAGGATCGATGATAACGTAGAAGGGCTGGGCGTTGGCACCAAATTTGTGGCTTTGCAGATAACTCCACTTGGCACCGACGGTACGGAGGGTCTTTCCATCGACCTCATAGGGTTCAGCCAGCGGCGTCTTATCATCGACATAGAGCGAGATAAGCACATAGTCCTTTGTGAGCAAATTGGCCACGGTAGGGTCTGTCCACACGGCAGCCTCCATCTTACGACAGTTCACACATCCGAAGCCGGTGAAGTCGATCAGCACGGGCTTACCCTGTGCCTGAGCGGCAGCCATTCCCTCCTCGTAGTCCGTATATTTGGCTTCGACGGTCTTCGTATTCAGGTTAAAGTCTTGCGTGTTCATCGGCGGAGCAAAGGCGCTGATAGCCTTGCAAGGAGCACCCCAAAGGCCGGGCACCATATAGACAGCGAAAGCCAACGATACGAGTCCGCCCATAATACAAACGACAGGCATGGGTTTGTACAAATCACCCCCGACCTCATCTTCCTGGAATTTCAGCCAGCCACAGAGATAGGCTCCCAAAAGGGCGAAAATGACAATCCACAACGATAGGAACACTTCGCGATCGAGTAGATGCCAGCCATAGGCCAAATCAGCCACGGAAAAGAACTTCAAGGCGAAGGCCAGTTCGATAAAGCCCAGCACCACCTTAAGACGGGTCATCCACGAACCCGACTTCGGCGCCTGTTTCAGCCAGGCGGGGAACATGGCGAAGAGGGTAAACGGCAGAGCGAGGGCAACAGCGAAGCCCAACATGCCGACAGCCGGAGCCAGCCAATTGCCGCTGGTGGCAGTCTCGACAAGGAGCAGGCCGATGATAGGGGCCGTACAGGAGAAAGACACGAGCACCAGAGTGAAGGCCATAAGGAAGATAGAAATCAGTCCACTGGTCTTCGAGGCTTTGGTATCCACGCTGTTAGCCCAACTGTCTGGCAGTTTGATCTCGAACCAGCCGAAAAACGACAGGGCAAAAACTACAAGCAGCAAGAAAAGGAAGATATTGAACACGGCGTTTGTGGACATAGCATTCAACGTGTCGCTGCCGAAAAGGGCAGTAACCAGCAGTCCCAACCCGAGAAAAATGACGATGATGCTCAGACCGTAGGTAATCGCATCCCTGATGCCCTTCTGCTTATCGTCCTTGGCTCGCTTCAGGAAGAAACTGACCGTCATTGGGATGATAGGCCAAATGCAGGGCATACAAACGGCAAGGAGTCCGCCGATGAAGCCCATAAGCAATATATATAACCAGGAATGGTCTGTGATGTCGTCGCTACCACCCTTTGCCTTCAGTTCATCGACAACGGGAGCCCAGAGAGAGTTGGAGGAGTCAGAAGATGATAGAGAAATAGGGAGAGAGTCAGACGACACGACCTCTGTTTTCGCAGTGTCTAACACCTCTACTTTATCTTCTTCTGCCTTCTTCGTATCTTCCTCTATCTTCTTATCTTCTTCCGCCTTGACGGGACTCTTGCCCTTCTGCTTCAGCGACACCTCCGAAGGCGGCAGGCACATCTCGTCGCTACAAGTACCATATTCCAGATAGCAGTCGATGTCGTACTCGGGCTTGGTAAAGCGTATCTTCTGTACGAAGGTGGCCTGCTTCTCGAAGAAACGCAGTTCCATGTTGAACATCTTGTCGAACTGCTTCACTTCATTACCTCTTGGGCGAAGTTTGCCGACAGTCTCGGCCCCTTCCATCTTCACTTTGTTGAAAGTGGCAGAGATGGGGCCGTCGTTGCCCAAGTCGGTGGAATAGACGTGCCAGCCATCGTCGATGGTAGCGGAGAAGATGATCTCTGCCTGATCACCACTAAGCATCTTCAACTGGGAAGAGAAATGTACGGGATCCATCATCTGGGCATGGGCTGCCACAGCGACGAAAACTGACAGGATAATCGATAGAAATTTGTTCATCTTGTTGAGGTTTTTGTTTGCAAAGGTACAAAAAAATGTCGAAACTTTTAAAGAAATCATTATAAATATGTTAAAAATACAACGGTTTTTAATGCTATTTCATTTTTTATTCTTATCTTTGAGCGCTAATTTGGGGTAATATGCCCTTTTTTGGCCACCAAAGCGACAATAAGAATAAAAATAACATATTAAATGCATTTCAAATGGAATTACGAACCACCTACATCAGAACAACGGACGGCGGCTAAGGAGTTAGGCGAGAAAATCGGTATGAATCCGATACTCGCAGATCTGCTTATTCAGCGTGGCATCAAGACGGAGAGCGCAGCCAAGCGATTCTTCCGGCCGATGCTCAACGAACTGATAGACCCGTTCCTGATGAATGACATGGACGTGGCTGTTGACAGGCTCAACGACGCAATGGGGCGCAAAGAGCGAATCATGGTTTACGGCGACTACGATGTCGATGGATGTACGGCGGTGGCTTTGGTGTACAAGTTCCTACAGCAGTTCTATTCCAACATTGAATACTACATTCCCGACCGCTATGAGGAAGGCTATGGCATCAGTATCAAGGCGTTGGACTACGCGGCTGAAAAGGACATTAAACTTATCATTGTGCTCGATTGCGGCGTAAAGGCAATCGAAGAAATCAAATATGCCAACTCGTTAGGCATAGACTTTATCGTGTGCGATCATCACGTACCGGACGATGAACTGCCACCTGCCGTGGCCGTACTGAATCCGAAGCGTGAGGACTCCACCTATCCTTTCAAGCATCTCTGCGGATGCGGTGTGGGCTTTAAATTTATGCAGGCCTTTGCCAAGAACAACGGTCTTCCGTTCTCACGACTTATCCCCCTACTCGACTTCTGCGCTGTCAGTATTGCTGCCGACATTGTGCCAGTGACCGGCGAGAACCGCATACTGGCCTTCCACGGTCTGAAACAATTGAACCAGAGTCCGTCGGTGGGCATCAAGTCGATTATTGAGATTTGCGGACTGACGGGGCGCGAACTTACGATGAGTGACATAGTCTTTAAGATCGGGCCACGCATCAATGCCTCAGGACGCATGGTGAACGGTACGGAAGCCGTTGACCTGTTGGTAGAACGCGACTTCGAGAAGGCACTGGCAGAGGCCAACCGTATTAATGAGTATAACGAACAGCGAAAGGATGTGGATAAGCAGATGACGGAGGAAGCCAACCAGATCATCGAGAAGTTGGAAAGCCAGAAGCACCACTCCAGCATCGTGCTTTACGATGAGAACTGGAAGAAGGGTGTTGTTGGTATCGTGGCCTCCCGCATGACGGAACTTTACTATCGTCCGACGGTAGTTCTAACCCGCAGCGGCGATCTGGCCACAGGCTCTGCCCGTAGTGTGGCCGGCTATGACATCTATGATGCCGTAAAAAGTTGCCGTGACCTGCTGGCCAACTTCGGAGGGCACACCTACGCCGTAGGCCTCTCAATGAAGATTGAAAACATCCCTGAGTTCCGCCGCCGTTTCCAGCAATATGTCAACGAGCACATCCTGCCCGAACAGACGGAGGCTACCCTCGACATCGAGGCAGAGATAGACTTCAAGGATATCACCAAGAAGCTGCATAACGACCTGAAGAAATTTGCCCCTCATGGCCCAGGCAATGAGAAGCCCATTTTCTGCACCCGCAATGTGTATGACTATGGTACCTCGAAGGTGGTGGGTCGCCAGCAGGAGCATATCAAACTGGAACTCGTCGATTCGAAGTCGAGTAACGTGATGAACGGTATTGCCTTCGGTCAGAGTGCCGATGCACGCTATATCAAATCGAAGCGTTCGTTCGACATCGCCTTCACAATTGAGGAGAATATCTACAAACGCAGTGAGGTGCAGTTGCAGATAGAAGATATCAGACCCTCTGAAGAGTGAAAAGTGAATAATTATAGGGAGGTTCTGCGACAGTACTGGGGCTATGATGACTTCCGGGGGATTCAACGCGAGATCATCGAGTCGATAGGCAGTGGACATGATACATTGGGACTGATGCCTACTGGAGGCGGAAAGTCCATCACCTTTCAGGTGCCGGCACTCTGCAGTGAAGGCACCTGTATTGTCATCACTCCCCTGATAGCCTTAATGAAAGATCAGGTACAGAACTTGCGCCATCACGGTATCCGTGCGGCAGCCATCTATTCTGGCCTGTCGAGGGAAGAAATCATCACCACCCTTGAGAATTGTATCTTCGGCGACATCAAAATCCTGTATGTCTCACCCGAAAGACTATCCTCAGAGCTCTTCCGCACAAAACTGCGCCACATGAAGGTAAATTTCATCACTGTTGATGAGGCGCATTGCATCTCACAATGGGGCTACGATTTCCGCCCCTCCTATCTCCAGATTGCCGATATCCGCAAGGATCTGCCTGACGCGCCAGTACTGGCCCTGACTGCCACCGCTACACCACAAGTAGTTGAAGATATCCAGGATAAGTTAGGTAATTCTAGTTTCAACGTCTTTAAGATGAGTTTTGAGCGCAAGAACTTGGCATACGTCGTCAGACGGGCCACCGATAAGCGCGAGGAACTAATCCACATCCTTAACAGCGTGAATGGCTGCGCTATCGTCTATGCTCGTAGCCGTCGCAGGACAAAAGAAATGTCGGATTTGCTTAACGAGG
>Ga0310690_10006024_pt1 | contig 16133 bp, 16 predicted proteins | sample AusTroGonzalo_MG_2_FD_207661 | JGI IMG/M metagenome (GOLD analysis project Ga0310690, IMG submission 207661) | Bovine rumen microbial communities from tropical cattle in Woodstock, Queensland, Australia - Gonzalo_04 (v2) (version 2) | ecosystem: Host-associated > Mammals > Digestive system >... | reverse complement strand
AATCCCCTTTTAAAATTAAATTCTTTCTACAGTTCTAGTCGCTACAATATCAACACCAAGTCCAAGGACGTTTTTAATTACCGCGTCTCCACATTTAATCGGTGCTCTAACACTTACTTTATTAATTTCAACCATCACATCAAAGATTTTACCTTTAGGAATTGGTGAGGCTGTTGCTACTGGTAACCTAATAATTTCTCCATCAGTAATTTTGACTGTGGAAGAAATCATTCTAGTTGGGTTAGTAACTTCGGCGATGCCGTAAGTTTTACCCCTAGCGCAAGTATTACCAGTTACGTTTAAGTTTTCATCAACTTCTAAATGGCATCCTCTTGGACAACTAATACATATAAGTTTTCTTACTTCACTCATTATTCTTCCACCTCCAATGTAACATTATCTAGGTTAGTTAAGATACTAGCATCAATCTTAACATTTTCCATTTCTGATGGAATCATATAAAGTTTCTTAACTCTCTTAATTTCTTTATCGCCTTGTTTTACAACTAAATAACAATTCTTAAGTGGCTTTCTAACTCTAAATGAAATACTAGCACCATTAGAATTAATTGATTGTGGTAAAACATAACCGATTAGATTTCCATTAACTACTTTAATTTTTGGTAAATCTTCTAATTCACCTTTAATATATTTAGCACAGTTTTCACCAGCTTTAGTTCCTTCAATACTTACGAAGTCAACAAGGTCATGAACATGTAACCCGTTTCCACAAGCAAATACACCTGGAATCGATGTCTGTAAATTAGAATCAACTACGGCCCCCTTAGTAAGTGGGTCAATTTTAACTCCAGCTTCTGTAAGTAGATTAATTGAAGGAATTAAACCAACTGATAAAAGTAATGTATCGCATTCGATTTCGCGATCAGTCCCTGGTACAAATTGCAATTTATCATCAACTTCGCAAAGAATGATTTTTTCTAGCCTATCTTTACCAATAATATCTTTTACAGTGTGATGTAAATACAAAGGAATATCATAATCATTTAAGCATTGAACGATATTTCGATTTAGGCCATTAGAATATGGCATGATTTCCGCTACACCGATGACATTAGCACCTTCTAATTTCATACGTCTAGCCATGATTAGACCAATATCACCACTACCTAAAATGAATACATTGTTACCAATCTTTAATCCATCTACATTTAAATACTTTTGAGCAACTCCTGCACACATTACACCGCTCGGTCTATCGCCTGGAGTATTGATAGCGCCTCTTGTTCTTTCAATACAACCTGCAGCCATGATAATTGATTTAGTAGGCACTCTTAAATAACCATCGGAAGCATTTGAATAAGTAACAAATAACTGGCCATTATCATTTTCAATCTTTAGAACCATTGATTGAAGTTTATAATTAATACCTCTATCTTGTACTTGTTTAATAAACCTCTCCGCATAAGCTGGTCCTGTTAGTTCTTCTTTAAATGTTTGAAGCCCAAATCCCGAGTGAATACATTGGAGAAGAATTCCTCCTAAAAAATCACCTTTTTCTAAAATCAAAATATCTTTAATACCATTATCATAAGCCGATATTGCTGCAGCTAAACCTGCTGACCCACCACCGACAATAATTACATCATATGATTTTTTCATTATTTGTCCTCCTTAGTAGGTCCAAGTACAATATATGAATTAGCATTAGCATACATAATATCTTCTGGATTCTTATTAAGTTCTTTAGCTAAAATATCTAAGACAATTGCTTGGCAGAATCCGCCTTGGCATCTACCCATTCCTGGGCGACATCTTCTCTTAACCCCTTTAATAGTCGTAGCTCCGCAGTTTCTTCTAATGCAATCTAAAATTTCACCTTCTGATACTGCTTCGCATCTACAAACGATACGACCAAATTTAGGATCCTTTTTGATCAATGCATCGCGTTCTTCGATGCTCATCTCTTCCATTCTAATTACTTTTCGTCTATTTGGTTTAAAGTTAGGATTTACTTCTTTATCCTTAATAAATTCACTAACCATCTTAGCAATAGCAGGAGATGCAGTCAGTCCTGGTGATTCAATACCTGCAGCATTAATGAATCCATCAGCCTCATTAATGATAAAGTCATGAGTATCACCAACTGCTCTTAAGCCAGCAAATTCAGTAATTTGTTCACGATATGGAATATTATCTACTAGTCTTGTCGCATTAGCCCTTACATTATCTAAAACATCTTTGTTAGTTCTTACGCTATCATATTCTTCAATAAATTCACTAGATGGTCCTACTAAATAATTATCATGAGTAGTAGGAGAGACTAGTACACCTTTACCTTTATCGCTAGGGACATTAAATAAAGTATGTTTTACATATCCATTTTGGAAATGGTCTAAAACATAATATTCGCCTCTTCTAGGTCTAACACTAAATGTATGTGGATTTACTAAATCATTAATCTTAGATGAATAAACACCAGCTGCATTGATTACATACTTAGCAAAGTATTCATCTTTGTTAGTAGTAATAATGAAGCCATTATCTTTTTTAATATTTACTACTTCTTCAGCTAAATGTAAGCTAACACCATTATCCATGGCATTTTCCATCGCTGCTACAACTAATTCAAATGGATTAACAATACCAGCTGTTGGGCAAAGTAAGCCACCTTTAGCACTAGCTGTAATATTAGGTTCAATTTCTTTCAATTCTTTTTCATCTAACACTTTATAAGGTACGCCATTAGCTTCACTTCTTTTCGCAAGTTGGTTTAAAGTAACTAGTTCTTCTTCGCTATTAGCAACTGTAATTGAGCCAATTCTTCTAAACTGAACATCTAGTTCTTTACACATTGCTTCATACATCTTATTGCCTTCCACGTTAAGCTTTGCTTTTAGAGTGCCCGGAACTGGATCATATCCTGAATGCACAATAGCACTATTAGCACCACTTGCTCCGCAGCCAACATCGATTTCTTTTTCTAATACTAATATATTTAATTTATATTTAGATAGTTCTCGAGCGCATAAAGCACCAATTACGCCTGCGCCGATTATAATGCAATCATATCTATTCATTTTCCACCTCGCTACAAAATTTTGTTAAGTCAGCATAACTTACTTTCGTAACATCATATAGGTCTTTTTTATAAGTAGTAATAATGCTTAGGTAATCATCAAAACATAAAGCAACTTGTTTAGATGTATTTAAAATATCATTAATTGATTCTTTGGTTAGATTAGAACCAATTCCTTCACCAGTCATCTTAAAGAAACTTTCTTTTCGAACAAAACAGTCAATTAAATATTCGCTACCTTTATGTTCATTATAAAAATCATATTCTTCTTTTGTTAAGATTCTTGTGGCGATCTTGTCATCAATATTTCTTTTCTTTTCTAGATCAATACCAACTGGGTTATTTGATACTGCTACCATTACAGCACCAGTCGTATGCGTAATAGAAAAATATACATCGCTTGCATGAGGCTTACCAGCCTCATCATATGCATATTGTTTAGGAACATCAAAACCATATTCATAAAATGCATATTGAAGAAGCACTTCTGCTGCTATACGTTCTAGTTTAACTTCTTCATTAGTGATTAGTTTAAGTCTTTCTTTTCTAATATCCGAAAATACTTTTTCAAACTTATCATCAATTTTAAAATCATTTAGTTTTAAATAATAAATATTTACCATTTATATCACCACAATAAATCATTATACTATTTTTTTTAAATTACTCCATATTTTTCTAATGCTTTTTTAACACCATGATTATCATTAGTATCGGTTACAAACTTTGCTACTTTTTTTACTTCTTCTACGCTATTACCCATCGCAATACCGTACTTGGCATCTTTTACTAGCTCGTAATCATTCATTGAATCGCCAAATGCCATTATCGCGTCTTCTTCGATGCCATAAAGCTTAGCTACTTCATATAAGCCATTATATTTATTTGATTCTTTTTTAATTACTTCAATAAAACATGGCATCGACACCATTACATTAAAGAATGGCTCTAGTTTTTCTTTGATAAGCGGAAATAAATTAGCAATAATATCTGGATCAGCATCGATCATAAATTTACAGGCATCATTGATACCACTATTTAAAAAGTCACCAATAAATAATTTATTCTTATTTAATCTTACTTCTAAGTCAAGGTATTCATTATTAGCAGTTGCATAAACATTTCCATTATGGTGAATACATAATGCAAGATTGCTAACATCGATTTCTTCTTCTAGTTTTTCAATTGCCTTTTTTACTATATCCATAATAAAGAATAGTTCATCTTTATTTAAACTATTCTCATATACTATTTCTTCAGTTTTTATATCGTAAATCACAGTGCCGTTATATGCACAAAAATAACCATCGCTAATGCCTAAATCATTATAGTATTCTTTAGTTCTTTTGGAAAATGGCCTACCAGAACAAAGTACTACTTTAACCCCATTAGCAATTGCTTTTTTCACCGCTTCTAAATCTAAGATATTTTTATTAGAATCTAAAAGCGTATCATCTAAATCAAAACCAATTAATTTAATCATTTTCTATTTCTTCAATCTTTAATTCTAAATCGGTAGTGCGAACAAATTCTTGATTTAATTTCTTTGATGTGGCTGATGAACTTTGAAGGCTAGCAAAGCTTGAAGCGATGCCCCATTGTAATTGTTCATCAAATACACAATCTAGTTTAGCAGCAAACCCGGCAAGTAGCGCATCTCCTGCTCCATTAGTATTAACAGGAGTGATAACTTTGTGCGTTACTTTATATAAGCCGCTTGGATCTTGATATAAAAGCCCTTGTTCGCCTAAACTTACGATAACGCTTTTTACACCAGCGTTTCTTAAAGCTTTACAAATCTTAAGTGGATCTTTTTCACCAGTTAAAGCTTCACCTTCAAGTGGTGTAACTTTAAGCATATATATTTTATCTAAGAATGGTTTAAGTTTAATCGCTTTTGCTGAAGATATCGCATCTACAATCTTACGATTATCTTGGTCAAATAAAAATTCGAGAACGGATTCGTTAAAGTTTGTATCGATGACAAAAATATCATCTGGTCTAAATGGAATATTGTGAACATCGCTTTTTGTTAATAATTCGTAACTTTCCATTGAAGCAAGCCCAAAATATAAATCATTATTATCATCGATTACATTTAGATAACTTGATTGTGGTTTATTTGTTATTTTACAAAATTGTAATCTAATTCCAAGACTTGCTAAGCTATTAAACATCGCTTGACTAATCTCATCTGAACTAAACACACTGACAAAAAATACTTCACATCCAAGCCTAGCTAAGTTTTCGGCGATGTTTCTGCCAACGCCACCATAACTAAAAGATATTTTACCAATGTTTGAATCGTGCAAAACTAGTCCAGTAGGTACAGTAACATTGATATCTACATTAGCTCCACCAAATACAAAATAACGCATGGTTCCCTCCTAATCGATATTAATTAACTCGTATGCTCTTTCACCAAAACCAAGTCTTGATGCAGCATCTAAAATATATTCACCATTTTGGCGATTTACGCGCGCCATGAAATGGTCTTTTCCTTTATCATTTGATTTCTTTATTAAATCAATACATGCTTGATCAATCGCAATTGGATCAGTTGATGCTAAGATACCAATATCTGCCATACATGGATCTTCTGCTACTTCGCAACAATCGCAATCAACCGATAAATTGCACATAATATTAATATAGACTACTCGATCTTTGAATAAAGTGTGAACAGCGCTTGCCGCATCAGCCATTGCCTCTAAAAAAGTATTTTGAGGAGGTAAATCATTCCATAAGTTATATTGGTCGTAAGTTCTACCAGCTGAGTGGATATAAGCTTTACCGGCGCTTGATGCACAACCAATTGAAAGTTGCTTTAAAGCCCCACCAAAGCCACCCATTGGGTGCCCTTTAAAATGTGAACAAACTAATAAGCTATCATAATTAAGTAAGTTCTTACCAACATAATCTTTTTTGATGGCAATTCCATTTGGGATATCTAGCTCTACATCAGGCCCAACTTTATCTAGTAAATCTACTTTATAATATTTAGACCATTCATGTTCAGCTAATAACTTTAAATGCTTATCGGAAGTGTTTCTTGCCCCAGCATAAGCTGTATTGCACTCAACGATAGTTCCGCCAACATACTTAACTAACTTTTCCATGAATTCAGGATGCAAATAATTTTGATTACCAGCTTCGCCTGAATGCACTTTGAATGCTACTTTTCCTTCAAGTCTTTTTCCAACTTGATCATAAATTCTAACTAAACTGTCTGGTGTAATTTCTTTTGTAAAGTAAACTTTTGCTTTCATCTTCTAACTCCTATATATTAATTTTACATTATCTAAAAATAATTGTTAATAAAAACATTTATTATAAGAAATAAAAATGTTTTCTTAAAAAACCAAAAAAGCCTTGGTTAGTATACCAAGGCAATAGATTTTAATTTTTCTCTTCTAAATCTTTCGATAATTGTCTTTGTTCCTTAACAAAGTTTTCTACTTCTTTATTGGAAGTAAAGTTTTGATCTTTCTTTTCTTCTAATTTAGAAATAGTAACTTGAGGGAATGGAACATTAATTCCGTTTTCATCAAACATCATCTTAAGTTCTCTATTTAGAGCTCTTTTAACAATATATAAATCTTCTTCTTTACATTTAGCCATGAATAATAGATTTACTGAAGATGCAGCAAGCTCGTCAACTCCTTTATAGAATGGACCTTCAATAATTTCTGGAACGTTTGCTTTAATTCTATCTAAGTTATCCATAATAACTTTTTCAACTTCAGGGATTGGTTTACCATATTCAATACCAATGTAAGCAACAGCGATTGATAATTGTTTAGTTTGGTTAACAATTGAAGCGATATGTGAGTTGTTAACTATCTTTACATTTCCACCCCAGTCGATAATCTTTGTAGTTCTAATACCAATTTCTTGAACTTCACCACGCCAGTTATCTACTACTACGATATCACCAACTTCAAAATCACCTTCAAAGACAATAAATACACCGGCTATAATATCAGCTATTAAGCTTTGAGCACCTAAACCTATAACTAATCCTAAAATTCCAGCACTAGCAAGTAGAGTTCTTCCATCTACACCAAAGGCAGATAATATTAGAAGAATCGCTACAATCGCGATGGCATATTTAATAAAACTAGCAAGTAGCTTAACGATAGTTAAGCTTCTTTTGTTGTTAGCAAATAACTTTGTTAAGACAAATTTAAATACAATATAAATAATATATCCAAAAGTTATTATTTCAATTGATCTAATAACCGCAGGAATCTTACGATATAGTGTATCAATTGCTTCATGCCCAACCGGGTTATTATTAAATATTGAATTTTCTGAGAATAGTTGTGTAGAAAATATAAAACTTAAAACACATACTATAATACCTATAATTAGTAATACTAATCCTGTAACATTAATTTTCTTTTTCATATTATCCTCCTAATTCTAATGTGAAATTACTCCAAATTTGTGGTTCTAAATTTGTGCCATCATTTTCAAACAAGATGAAACAGCATTCTCCATCTTCCAATTCTTCTAAAGACACAAACAATCTTGTTCCTTCAAACATTTCGTTAGCATCTATAAACACTGGATATTCGTTACCATTTTTATTTAACAATAAATAACTCCAGCTATATTCATTTTCTCCAACGTTCAATGAGAAATATGGTTCTGGATATTGATCTTTATCATACATATGTTCAACACTAACTGGAACATAAGCGGCTGATTGATATGTGATAATACCACTAGACACCATGGCTGTCCCATTGGCATATACTATATAACTATAATTGCTTCGATATTCTCCGCCATTATCATATAAAACAGAATACTTTTGGCCAGTAGCACTTTCATGCATTTCTAAATCAAATGATTTATTATATCCCTTATCACTAGTTAGATTAATGCTTAAAGCTTCGCTTTCATCATATTCACCTATGTCCACAATAGCTAATAGGTTGTGCATAAAAGATATAATTTGTACATTACTTATACTAGATGACGCTACATTATAAACAATATTCTTTTCATCATAGTAAACACTATAATTATCAATTAATAATTCATACCTATAATATCCATATTCGCTAATTTGATAATTTAATTCATAATAATACATATCATCAAATTGTGGGTTAGTGATTGTTTCTTCTAAGAAAACATTATCATCTTTATAAACAACTAATTTAACTATCTCATTTTCACTAAATTCACTAAAAGCTAAATTAACATATACATCCTTATTTTCATTATTAACGTCTAATTCATATAATACTGTATCCCAAATATAGCCTAATACTATTTCTTCTTGGTAAATAACATTATTATTAGCATAAATGACTGCATCATATTTACCATCAGTTAAATTGTTTACTTCACCATCGCATCTATAATATTCTTCTTCTTGAATTATATTATCTAATTCAATGCTATTAACTAGATTACCATCTAAATATAAATTTAAGCTAATTATTTCATTATCTACATAATTATCAAAATCAATATAGTAATAGAAAGTTAAATCACCATATTCATATCCAAAACCACTAGCAGTTGTATAAGTTGGCATTTGTACATCTACTTTATTAATCATTTCTAAATTATTATTAATATATAGACATACATTATATTCTCCATCACTATTTACGCTAAATGAATTATCATAAATATAACTATATTCATTTTGCATAACTTGATCAATTGGAATCGTTTCTATAATCTCTCCTTCTTTTTCAAGTTGTAAAAGAACATAATCATCACTATTAAACTTGCTAAATTCTACGCTTACATAAATTAGTTCATCAACATAATTAGCATCCATTCTATTTACTATGGTTTGTGAATTCCTCGATTCAATTACATAATCATTTTTATAAAGTGTATTAAAACCGCTTACTACACTTATATTATAAGATACGTTTTCTTTTAGCCCTTCCACATCCGCAAAATACATGTATTGTTTTTCTTCTTCAGGACCTTCCTCAAATGCTTCAATTTTATAAACTCGATCAGTAAATTCATTTTTAATTACCAATTCTAAGTTATCTTCTTCATAATATTCTGAAAATATTATGCTTATAAATAACATATTTTCGTAGTCTTCAATAAAGACATCATTAATTTTACTCTTTGGTCCAAATATAAAACTAGTACCCATAACTACTGCCATTGTAATAACAAGGGCTGAAGATAATATTTTAGTAAATATACCTGATAACTTTCTTGCTTTCAGGCTTGATTTATTATCATTGAATTCTTTAAAGGAAGTCATTTCTTGGAATTCTCTATTGGAATAATTAGCACTATTATATTCGTTATAATCATGATATTCGTTGGTAATAGCTTTTAGGCTATTAGAACTTTCAATCTTGTTTTTTTCATTATCCAAGCTAACCACTTCCTTTCTTATATAATCTAAGTTCATTATAACATACAAATAACTAACTTAGTATTAATAAAAAAAGAATTGATGAAACATCAATTCTTATAATATGGTGCCCGAGACAAGATTCGAACTTGCGACCTACGCATTACGGGTGCGTTGCTCTACCAGCTGAGCTACTTGGGCACCGATATTAATCTAGATTTTCATACATGTAATTATTCCATGGATGATTTTTATAAAAGTTGACATGAAGTCTATGCATTTCTTCAATCAATATGCTCCACTTCATCATACAGTGACTATCTGGGAATATATCCACATATTCATTATCCACATAAATATTAAAACTTTGCGCATCTTGAATTGAAATTACTGTGTATAATTGTTTCCAGTTTAAATCAAAGTCATGGTTAGAATTATCTTCACCTTTAAAATGCAAGCCATCATGATCAAGTGTTAATAATCCATTTGCTGCTATCTCACTAGTAGCTTTATTTTTTAAGTAATGATCATTAGGAAGTTTACCTAATTTAATATGATCACTATAAACATAATTTGGATCTTTGCGAATATCTTTGATGATTTGAATCCTCTCGCCATTCACCCATTCCGATATCGTATTAGGAATTACGCAACTATCATCATATGGATGGAAATCATAATAATCATCTAGTTCAGCCCCGTTTCCGCAAGCTTCACAAGTAAACTTGTTTCCTTCGCCTTTCATCTTAAACTCAGCACCACACTTAGGACATCTGTAAAGTAAATCTTCTAAATGGTAGCACATGCGACCATTACCTTCGTATTTATAATGCTTTTCTTTATTCCATGCATATTCATCATGTCTAAAAGCATTATTAATTATTTCATCAATTTCTTCGCTTGATTTTTCTTCTAAGTCAGCTGGTGATAAAAGTAGCGAACTTGTAGCATAAGTATTACCACTTCTAATATCTAAGCAAGCTTTAGTGTTAAGTAAGTGTTGACCTCTTAAGCAAACAAAGTAAACAGGTAATTTATAATGTTTAAGCATATGGCCAGTTCCGGGAACGATTGGTTTATTCATACCATCATTGGTAGCTAGGCCTTCAGGGGCAAAAGCAATGCAAGCACCAAGGTTGATCATCTTACGCATGATACGTGTTGATAAGATATCGTTAACATAAGGCTTTTTAGGTAAAACATTATTATGTTTAAAAGCAAAATGTAAATGTGATCTAAAGAATTCCCCATAAGAACACAAAATATTAACTCTTCTTGGGTATGCTATCTCCATTACATACATATGATCTAGTCTTGATAAATGATTGAAGATTACAAAGCAAGGGCCCTTGCAATCGTTAATATCGTCAATCTTTTCGTAGTGAGGATGATACTTCTTACCTACAATTCTCATGACATTACGGTAAATAAAGTACCATAACCTTTTAGTTATATGATAATTACGATTAGTAATTTCTTTTCTTATATCTTTTTTCATTTAGACTTTCCTTTTTCTTTTGATCTCTTGTCATTTATTATTTGCATTTCTTTTTCAGTAATTAATGTACAGTTATTTTCTTTAGCCCAGTTAACACAACCCGTTAATACTAGTTTTAAGAATGGGCGAGGGACTTTAACTAACATCTTTAGCGCATCATCAGAAAACTTAACTACATCATCAATACGATCAGCTGCATATCTTACACTAGTTAAATCCACTTCACGGTTAGGAATTGGTTGCGCATTTGGCTTTTTATAATCCGAGCACCAGAAGTTTTTTGAATCTCTATAGCCCCAGTTAGTTGCTAGTGGCATAAAGTTCGATTTAGTTACACCATTGATGATCGCATCATAATACTTTTCCTTCATCAAAATCTTATCGACTTTTAAAATGAAGTGGGCACCAAACTTTGATGTAATACCATTGAAGTTATGATATGGACCGCTATATTCTTCTTGGACAGTAGTATCTTCACAATCTTCTAATTCTTTCCACCAACTACATTCAAAAACTTGTAATGCTTCACTTATAACTTTTGGATATTTTTCATCTTTATTAGCTTCAGCTAATAGGCCATCTTCTAAATGGAAACAAAAATCTTTCATCTTTTCTTCTGGTGTATCACCAGGGAAGCCTAAATCAACGTGTTTTGCAAATATCTTTTTTGAATATGGTAAAAAGTTAATCGTGCATTTACCATGTCTAATAATACCCTTAGCGGTATTCGATGTGTTTCTACATTCTAACACCATTGCATAGTGGTCTTTACCAGCAATGTAATAAGGAAAACATAATGAGTAAGCTCCAAAACTAGTCTTTTCCCCTTTTTCATCAAGCGTCCCAATTAAGCATAGTGGCATTGGGAAGAACGATGAAGTTTGATAAAAGTTATCAACTATTCTTAAATTTTTAAAACTGCTCATATTTACCCCTTCTTTTATATTATAAGAATATAAATTCTAAAATCATGGCGATAACGCCAATCAAACAAAATGCACTCGCAAAAGCGATATACTTAATCTTTTTAGAAGTAATTGCATTAATAAGCGTTGGAATAGCACTTGCTAGTAATATTACTAAGAAGATTGAACATACAATCATCCCAATTCCTTGGTTGATTAAAAAGATAATTATACCTAGTGTTACTAGCGCTGCTAAAACGAATGATACGTTTAGGCCAGTCTCAACTCTACTATAAACTTTACCAAATAGTTTTAAGATGAAATAAGCAGCAAGTGGCACTAAAAGCGTACCAACACCGATAATTAAAACATAAATTACTTGTCCAAAACTACCTAAGCTATTAACCAAAGATACTCTAACGTTTTCTAAAAAATCCGCATTGCATGATCTAAAGTTATTAAAGTTAGTATCAATTACATTAGCAAGCACACCAGCAATTACTGCATAAATTGCAAAAGCGATTAAGATTGCTTTAATATCTTTCTTTGTGTCAAATTCACATACGCCGCTACACACAAAGAAAAAGAATGGTAGCAAGGCAATATTATGAAAGATTACTGAGTGGAACTGGAAGAATCTATAAATATCTTCACCACTAAAGAATACTTTAATCATGCGAATATCATTATCTGGATAAATCAGTAATGGATATACCGACATAAACAAGAATAAACAAGTCGATATAACCCCTGCTAATACTCTAAACGTATTTTTATATTTACCTTTATAAAATACAGCTAAAGGTAAGAAATATAAAAATAGTGAACAGAAATGAAGCGGAATATGATACAAATCATATCCGCGAATAATACTTAGTAATTGTTTAAAAAACTCTAATACTAATAAAACAATTGTTACGATCGTGATCGGTAACATTTTTTTATTATCATCTTTATTCTTAATTAATTTATATAAGAAAAAAGAAAATAAGATAATAACAATAAATACGGGAATGAGCGTATAAGCCCTAAACCTTGACCAAAACATTTTTTTACTCCTTTATCAATACATTTTATTATTTATTGTAATGTTTTCCAGTAACGTCTTGTTAAGAACATTATGCCATCTTCTTCTACGTTTACTTTATCGGCTAAAATAAAACCATTCTTTTCCATAACTTTAGCTGATGCATAATTATCATCATTACAAGTTATTAAAACGCGCTCTAGTTTCAACTCTTTAGCTTTCTTTAAAGCTAATGATAACATTAGTGTTCCGTATCCTTTATTCCATTCAGAGAATCTTACACCATATCCAATATGACCACCACGCAATATGAGGGCATCATTTAATTTATGGCGAATAGATATCTCCCCAATGAAATATTTAGTATCTTCTTCTACAAGCCAGTACTGTCTTCCCCAACACGGTTAGATGGAAGATTACGCTCGCATCTATAATTTTCAAACTTCTCAAAAATATCGCAAGCTGCGGGATCGCTAAACCTATAAGTACTAACTTTATTTTTAGTATATTCTTCTCTAGCCTCGATGTAAGATGCTAAATAGTCTTTGCAAGGTATAACTAACTTTACCATCGTTACTCCTTAAATAATAATTTGTTTATTTTTATGGCAGGCACTATAGGATTCGAACCTATGAATGACTGGGTCAGAGCCAGTTGCCTTACCGCTTGGCTAAGTGCCTAAATTAAACTTATATGCTAAGCATATAAGTTTTATAATTTCATAATTTTATAAATATCTTCAATTGATTGAAGTTCACTTCTAATAGTGACCTTACCATCATTAATTACTAAATCTTTTTCTTCCGGAAGTAAGCAGTGGTGAACACCACCTTTTCCATTCATACTATTTTGATAAGATCCCGTTCCCATTAAACCAATATATAATTCATCAGTTTTAGGTAAATTAATATAACCTTTATCTTTTTCAAAATATACATCATCACAGTCACAAGTAATTCCGGCTAAATATCCTTTAACCATTTCTTGATCTAGACCATTGATTGGTCTTACTTCAATTGGTTCACCTAAAGCATACATTTCTGGCATTGCTATAAGTAAGCTACCATCGACGATATGCCATGGATATTTATCAGTATATTTAATACCAACTACTTTATAAATATTAACGGTTGCATCCTTTTGTGAATATTTACCATTTTCACTCATTAAATTAGGATAAGATAAGCCTTCTTTATTGCATAACTTCATAATTAAGTTAAGGACATAATTTGCCCACTTATCGTAATCAAAACCTTCATCAACGGGAAGTGGAGTTCCTCCACCCATATTAAAGTTAGCTACTGACTTATAAAGCTTAGCGGCTTTTATGTAATACTTATTAAATACTTTTTCAAAATTAGCTTCGAATTTATCTTCTTCATAATCAAAACCTCTTTGGTGGAAATGGATGGTAGATAAAGTAAGGTTAGTATTTTTAATATCATTTAAAATATAATCAATTTCACTATCCATTAAGCCAAAGCGATCGTTTTTGATTTCTTCTTCCTTTTCCGAATACATCGCTTCAATATGAATACGCATACCAACTTCAATTGCTAGGCCACTTTTCTTTAAAACTTCATACTCAGAAACTGAATCAATGATATCGATAATCTTAATTCCTTCATTATGGATTTTAATGATTTCCCCGATATAATCATCTAATTTATATCCATTACAAACGATATATTTATATTTGTATTCCGGATAACGATTAAATAATTCATGAGTGAATAGTAAATCATAATAACTTGAAGTCTCTAATCCATCCGCATGTTTAAATGCTTCAATGACTTCTAAAGCACCATAGTTAGCTTTATTAGCATTTAAGTAAATAAATTTAGCTGGATAATTATTCTTTTTAATCGCTTTATCAAAACTATCTTTTAAGCTAACAATATGATCTTTAATAACATCTAAAAATGTTATTTTTAAAGGTGTACCAAATTTTTTTGCTAAAGCGGTTAAAGAATAACCATTATAAAATAATTCGTTATTTTTAATTTCTTTTAATCTTTTCATAAGCTAAAGTCTAATAGTTGTTCCACTTAATCCTTGTAATGCTTCGCTAGCTTTTTCAATAGAAGTAATAATCGCTATGCGTCTCTTACCACCCTTGGCAAAGTCGATACTAGCTTCGACTTTTGGTTTCATACTTCCGGCCTTAAAATGACCTTCAAGATTATATTTTTCCATTTCATCTACAGTTGCTTTTACTAATTTTTGTTCATTTGCCATTCCAAAATTAATTAGCGCATTATCTACAGCTGTTAAAATTAGTAAGCAGTCCGCATCAATTTGATCAGCTAATTTGCTTGATGCAAAATCTTTATCGATTACCGCATCAATGCCACTTAACTTTCCATCACTAGATATGACTGGAATTCCCCCGCCGCCACAAGCAATCACGATAAACCCAGCATTAACTAAGGATGCGATTTGTTCGCTTTCAATAATCTTAACTGGTTTTGGGCTAGCGATAACGCGTCTATAGCCTCTTCCTGCGTCTTCTTTTACCGGATAGCCTAATTTAAGCGCTTCTTCTTTAGAATAAAATGAACCAATTGGTTTTGTTGGATCTAAGAAAGCAGGATCATCTTTAGCTACTTCTACTTGGGTAATTAAAGTAACCACTTTCTTATTAATATTATTAAGGGCTAACTCATTACTAATCGCATTTTGTAAGTGATAGCCAATATAACCTTGGCTCATCGCTCCACATTCACTAAATGGCATATCTTCAACTTTTGGATTTACCTTTTTACCTTCGCTAAAGGCGAGGTTAATTAAGCCCACTTGCGGACCATTGCCGTGGGAAATAATAACATCATGCCCTTGTTTAATAATCTCTACAATCTTTTTAGCAGTTAAAGCCGCATTCCTCTTTTGTTCAGCTACGCTACTGCCTAATGCATTGCCACCTAAAGCAATAACTATTTTCATTATCGCACCATCGTAGCATAGATTACCGCTTTAATTGTATGTAATCTATTTTCTGCTTCATCAAAGACAACAGATTGGCTTCCTTCAAAAACATCTTCAGTAACTTCTAAGCCATCGAGGCCAAACTTTTCATATACTTCCATACCGATCTTAGTTTCTAAGTTATGGAATGATGGTAAGCAGTGTAAGAAAATAGCATCATTTTTAGCTTTAGCCATTAGAGCGCTATTTACTTGATATGGAAGCAACATCTTAATTCTTTCTTCCCATACGCTATCAGCTTCACCCATTGATACCCATACGTCAGTTACTACTACATCAGCATCTTTAATTGCTTCATCGATATCTTCAGTTAGGTTAACACTAGCACCA
>Ga0310690_10006023_pt1 | contig 16134 bp, 14 predicted proteins | sample AusTroGonzalo_MG_2_FD_207661 | JGI IMG/M metagenome (GOLD analysis project Ga0310690, IMG submission 207661) | Bovine rumen microbial communities from tropical cattle in Woodstock, Queensland, Australia - Gonzalo_04 (v2) (version 2) | ecosystem: Host-associated > Mammals > Digestive system >... | reverse complement strand
GCCCGCCGCGCCGCCCTCATCCTCCCCGCCGAAGAGGAGGCCGAAACCGAGAAAGTCTGCGGCATCTTAATGCCAATAATGATCCAGTAGGACTCAAAGTCTCAAATAAAAATGAGACATTGAATTTTCAAAACTATGCCGCCCACGGCATATGAGTGGGAGGGGCCCATTTATGGGAGGGACAAGGACCGAAGGTCCGAAGGTTTTGAAAATTTAACTGTCTCATTTTTAATTTAATAGTATTATGGAATTAAATCTTAATAGGCCATTACTCTTTTTTGATATTGAGAGTACTGGTTTGAATATAGCGTTAGACGGAATAATTGAACTGAGTTTTGTGAAGGTGTTTCCCGGTGGGGAGACACGGGTGAAGACTTGGAAGATAAAGCCCTGGGACTATGAAAACCATTGCCAGATTCCAATTAATCCTCAAGCTTCAGAAGTGAACGGCGTCAAGGACGAGGATCTGGTGGATTGCCCCAAGTTCATTGAGGTGCTTCCGGAGGTAATAACCTGGCTGGAGGATTCCGACCTTGCCGGATTCAATTCCGCCAAATTCGACCTTCCTCTTCTGGCAGAAGAAGTTGAAAGGGTCCGTGCCTATTGCAATACAAGGCTGGGTGAAGAAAAGTCACGCGCAAAGGCCCAGGAGATGCTTGCCAGTATTGACAAGATAGACCTTCACGCCTGCAAGATGGTTGATGTCCAGAACATCTACCATCACTTTGAGCCCAGGAATCTGAGAGCCGCATACCGTTTCTACTGCGGTGGTAAAGACTTTGAGAACGCCCATACTGCAGAAGCTGATACCATTGCCACCTATGAAGTTTTGAAAAGCCAGCTGGACCGCTACAAAGAACCAACGGAATACCAGCAGGAAGTACTCAATAATGACATAGACTCATTGAGCAAGTTTGGAGCACGGTCCAAGGCCGTTGACTTTGCCGGCCGCCTCATAGAAGGAGAGGACGGAGAAGCCGTTATAAGCTTTGGCAAGCACAAAGGCCGTACCGCCCGCGAGGTCTGGCTGTCAGAGCCTTCATACTTTTCATGGGTAGAGAACGGAGACTTTACCCTGGACACCAAACGCCAGTTTGCCCGCCTCAAAGCCCAGTACCAGAAAGAGCGCAAGGAATCTCTCAACCGCCCCGCCACCACCGATGAGCTCAACGGTCTACGCGACAAGTTCTCCAGCGGAAAACTATTTTAAGCATGAAAAGAATACTTCCCATCATCATCATGATTCTCCTTGCGGTACCGGCATTTGCCCAGCAGCAGGAAGAGGATCTTGATGCACAGTATGCTACGGAACTGATAAAGCCCGGTAAAAAAGTACCGGACTTCACGCTCAATGACCTTGGCGGAAAGCCGCATAAACTCAGCGAGTTCCGCGGAAAGAAGGTTGTGCTGGTTTTTTGGGCAACGTGGTGTCCGGACTGCAGGGCAGAAGTTCCTGAACTGAAAGCAATGATGGCAGAGGCGGACCCTGAAAAGGTTGTCTTTGTTTCCGTCTCCTTTGACAGAAGCTTTGACACTCTGTGCAAGTTTGTAGAAGACAACAACCTTGGCGGGGTCCAGCTCTTTGACCCTGCAGGAAAGAAGGATTCCAAGGTGAGCTCAGACTTCCATATAAAATGGATACCTTCCCTCTATCTGATAGATGAAAAAGGGAAGGTAATTGTCTCAACGGTTGTGGCCAATAAGATTACTTCTGCTCTATAACGAAGTAATCCATATTGGTGTACTTGACCTCAACGTAGATGGTCTTGCCAACTTTTGTGAGTCCCCAGGTGGATTCCCACAGACCGGTACTGCTTTCAATTTCCCACCATTGACTTGCCTCAAGGGTGGTCTCATTTATAGTGCCACATTCATACCACAGCGGCCTGGCATAATTGTCGCAATGGACAATGTATGAATTCCATTTCTTGGTAGGAGTCAGAGTAAGGGTGCCAGCGGAATACTTCCATGTACCAGACTCTTTCATGCAGACTTTGAAGTTGACCTCTGCGCCGCCTTCCTCCAATTTGCCATACTGGTAGGAGCATTCCCAACGGGTGAAATTCTTGCCGTCAAAGGTAATGCGATACCTTCTGCCATACCCCTGGCTGTAGCCTTCGCTTTCGCCTTCCCAGGTGCCCTTGAGCTCACTTTCCTCAGGATAGGCATTCCCGCGGGTCATGACAAGTTTGGTGCCTTTGGAAATAACGTCATCCTCCATGGTTTCAACTGTCATCACATCGGCCTCAAAAGAAAGAACCTTATACTTGTGACTGGGGAAAGAGAGTTCCGCTTTAATCCATGCACCGGATTCCACTGGAGCTCCGCCCTGCTGGGACCACTCAACTTCACATGTAAAGAAAGTACTTCCCTTAAGAGTAATGATATCATTCTCGTACGTAAAGGTGCCCTCCTCTTTCATTGGAGAGTAACCTCCAATATGCCACACATAGGTGTCCCCTGTGAAAGTGATATCCAGAGGATGCTTACTGTCCATTGCAGTGCCTGTGTGAGCAATCCACTTGCCCTCAAGTGAAGTGCCCTCGTCTTTATTGCAGGCCGCAAATAACGCAACAACTGCAAGTAACAATAATGCTTTTTTCATAATAACCTATTTCTTACGGGTCAAATCTCCCATTATAGTACCAGCCTCAAGTATAATTGCAAAATGCGCATTGTCTCCGTCCAGAGTGAATTCCATCTCGATGGGGCTGCTCAAAATGACATGATCTGCCTCTGATGCACCGGGCCAGTCATTGAAAAGGTTGCTTACAAGGGTTGCCTTATCGGGCTCTTCCCCGGCAACATATCTTGTATAAGATTTAGTATAGTTGATGGTGAGTTTGCCATCCTGCGCATTGTAGGTGTATGGTCCAGTATAACGGGTGCCCCAGGCTGTGATAATGAAGTCCGCCTGACCGCCCTTTAATTCCATGTAAAACCTTGCGTTCTGTTCTCCACGTTCGTAGCAGAACCACTGTCCTTCCTCGGAGTCTCCGGGTTTGTTGCAGCCGGTAAGTAGAACCATGGCTGCACTCATTAAAGCAAATAATAATCTTTTCATTTTCAATAGTTTGTTGGTTTATTTTGTTAAAGATAAATTGTTATTCATTTTTGTACGCCAGGCCGATGGTGTGAGCCCGGTGGCTTGTTTGAAGTTCCGGAAGAACGATGTTTCGTCGGCAAAGCCGGCGGCATCTGCAACATCGGCCACCCTCATTTCAAGGTGCTCCAGACGCTCTACGCCAAGAGTGGATACCGGGATGGCTTTCTCCTGTCCAAAAACCAATGCTGACAGGAGAAGGCCTAAAAACACTGCGATATGACGGATCTTGCCGATAACGCAAATATACTATTTTTTTGCAAGATACTGCTTTCTGTACGTGCGTTTATAGCAAATGGAATAAATCCGACTTGCAAAATAGAAATCTATTTACAAGCTGATACTGACAATTGCTTTTTTGGATATAATCAGCTATATTAGTTGCCATGAATCCCAAGTTCATATTGGTGTCAGATCCCGGGACTCCCATGGTGGGGACCTTCGTGTACGGCATGGTAGACCAGCATAAGGACCTGCTGCACAGTTATGAGGATATCCACGGCTATGTCAAGGTCCACGGCGGAGGGTGGTACCATAAGGACGACAGGAACAAGACCATGAGCCTCTACGGCAGTTCCGGAGACTACGGTGAGCCGCAGTTATGCTTCCTGGACAGAATTCCGGCAGAACTGAAAGGCTATGAATTTACATATTCCCGGGACTGGGGAAATGATGAAGAGATTATGAACCTTGATGATGTAGAATGGATATGAAACTTCCTCTTAAACCACTTATTATCCTAACGCTTGGCGCTGGGCTGATGTTTAGCTGCAATTCCTTCAACTCCTGGGAAAGGACAGTAATAGAGAAGTCGGACTCACTTATGTATGTCACCGTGCTTCCGGAAGACAGCACAATCCTCCGAACCCCAAGCAGGGATGTCCCTTCACGGGCCCTTAAGTCGGCAAAACTCAAGGCCCTTATTGCAAAAATGCTGTACACCGTTACGGATCCCTCCCAGGACGGTGTCGGCATCGCCGCGCCTCAGGTGGGCATCAACCGCAGGATTGTATGCGTCCGCCGCCTGGACAAAGCGGGAGCACCTTTTGAGTCATATGTCAATATAAAACTGGACAGCCTGTACGGAAACATCGTCACAGGTCCTGAAGGTTGCCTTTCTGTCCCGCCCATGAGGGGAATGGTTCCACGGCACAGTTCCGTAACCATCTCCTATGCAGACCTTGAAACCGGTGAAACCATTCACGAAACCGTTGACGGCTTCACCGCCATCATCTTCCAGCACGAGGTTGACCACCTTGACGGCATCCTCTACATCGACAGGGCGGATACCGTTTACACTGACCAAGCCTGGGCGGCCGAAAGGCAGTCCTTTACCTATAATCACCCAGAGTGGTGGAAAGAATAAGCCTATGAAAAAGTTCCTTATCCCGGCTCTTGCAGCCTCCCTGCTTCTGGCAACACCGTCGGAAGCCTGCACCAACCTTATCGTCGGCAAAAAAGCTTCCGTTGACGGCAGCGTCATATGCACCTACAACTGCGACGGCTTCGGATTCGCATCGTCCCTGAGCTACTCCGCTCCCGGACGCCACGCCCCCGGGGAAATGATAGCCATACGCGGATGGGGACCCAATTCCCAGGTTCACTACATCCCCCAGGCGGAATACACCTATTCTGTGGCCGGCCTCATGAACGAGAAGCAGGTCTCCATAGTGGAAACCACCTGGGACGGCCGCAAGGAGCTCCGCAACCCGGAGGGCTGGCTGGGGTATTTCACTCTCATGAACCTGGCCCTGCAGCGTTCCGCCACCGCCAGGGAAGCCATTGCAATTATGCACAAACTTGTGCAGGAGTACGGCTACAACGACACCGGTGAATCCTTCGCCGTCTGCGACAAGAACGAGGCCTGGATAATGGAACTCATCGGCAAGGGGCCCGGCAAAAAGGGCGCAGTCTGGGTAGCCCGCCGAGTCCCGGACGACTGCATCGCCGCATACGCCAACTCCAGCCGCATCCGCCAGTTCCCCCAGGCAAAGAAGGCCGATAAGAAGCTGGGCTTCTGCATCACCAAGGACGGCGAAACCATGTACAGCGCCGATGTCATCTCCTTCGCCCGCGAGATGGGTTACTTCTCCGGTGCCGATGCCGATTTCAGTTTCCGCGAGGCTTACGGCCCGCTTGACTGGGGCGCCATCCGCTACTGCGAGGCCCGCGTCTGGAGCTTCTACCGCCACCACTACGACACCGCGGTAATGGACTCCTACCTCCCGTTCCTGAACGGGGACCTGTCAGAGCACGATGAGCTTCCCCTGTGGATCAAGCCCGTGGCGCCTGTCTCCTACCGCGACATCCAGAACGACATGCGTGACCACTACGAAGGCACCGCCCTGGACATGACCTCCGACGCTTCCGCCGGCCCCTGGGCATCCCCCTACCGCAACCAGCCCGTGAACTTTGAGGCATCGGACGGTACCAGGATGTTCCGCGAAAGGCCCATCGGCTGCCAGCAAAGCGGCATGACCATGGTCTGCCGCATGCGCTCATGGCTCCCCGACGCCGTTGGCGGCATTTCCTATTTCAACCTGGACGATGCCACCATGGTTGCCTATGTACCAGTGTACTGCGGCATTAATCGTATACCAGAACCTTTCCGCAGAGAGAATAACAACATAACCGAATTCTCCTTTGACAGTGCTTTCTGGATGTGCAACTGGGTGGCGAATATGGTTTATCCGCGCTGGAGCGCACTGATCGGGGATTTGCGCGAGGCTCAGAAGGAACTGGAAGACTACTATGAGACCGAACAGGCCGCCGTGGATGCAAAGGCCGCAGAACTCACTGCAGGCGAACTGTCAGATTACCTCACCGCCACCACCATCGCCTACACTGACAAGATGATGAAACGCTGGGACAAGCTGGCAAAGCTCCTCATCGTCAAGCACAACGACCAGATCATGCGCCCGTCCAAGGACGGCGCCATCGTCCCCGGCCGCCACACCTCACCCAAATACGCCCCGGCATTTATTGATGCCGTGAAGGCTGAAACCGGCGACAGGTATATCCGTAAAGAAGTCTCGCGCGAGTAGCAACTCGCTATCTATCAGGCGTTTATCGAAAGTACCCGGGTACCAAGGTACCTGGGTACTTGCTATAAATACCTAATAATCAACGGGTTACAAATCGCGCACTCGCACATAGAAATTCAGTGAATCACCTGGTGAACCGCTGAAGATGCTGACCAGATCCTCAAGCACAAGGTCCGGGCGGACGGGGCCGGTTTCCCAGAACATGTTGCCGCCGCCGGGAGTGGTTTTGAGGGTGTTGTTCCAGACCTCGGGGATGTTGAACTCGCTGAAAATGTGATTGGCTTCAAGGAGCTGCTTCCTGGTATTGCACCAGCCGGTGTTGAGCCAGAAACCGGCTTCCTGCGCATAGCCGTAAGCCTTTTCCACAGAAATAGTGGACGATTCCTGCCTGCCGGGGACTGCGCCCAGCACCTCACCACCGGCATCCTGAATAAGCCTTGTCATGTAGTTGCCACCACCCGGGATATACCATATGTCAGCATATGGAATGTTAAGGAGCACCTTGGCTCCGGAAGGTTCATGGACAAGAGACAGATATCGGTCACGCACGGACGAAAACACAGAATCTGCTGCAGCAGAATGCCCCGTAAGCGCCCCAAATAGTTTCACATATTCTGCCCTTGCAAGCGGATGGCTTTCCAGATGCTCACTAAGTATCACCGTCCGCACTCCCAACTCCCGGAGTCTGGATAGATACGGCGGCTCAACAGCAGAAACAGTATATGTAATAAAAAGGTCCGGTTTCAAACGCAGGATTGCCTCATAGTCCAAAGCGGCATCGTACCCCACCTCAACCGCATCCAGGCCGGGCGTTCCAATAAAGTTCAGTCCGGATACACCCTTCACCGTGCCAGCTGCGCCAACGGCATCAAGATATCCCACATAGGAAGATGACATACATACAAAACTCTTCATAGGCCCACGCAGCGTATCTGCTCCACCATACGGGGAGTAAACCACCACTGACAAAGAGTCTAAAGTCCTGAACCATTGGGCGTACTCCATCTTGGGCATGTGCTCTGCACGAAAAGAACAGGACACAGCCAGCAGACCCAAGAGAATAATTTTGTATTTTTGCATGTTCAAAGTTAGGAAAAAAACCGATGCTCGCCGCCATTGCAGCCATATTTCTGAACATCCAGGCGCCAGATACCTTGAGCGCCGTCACGGTGAGCGCTGCAAGGCATATCTCCCCCGCCACGGAAAAAGCCACAAAAGAGGTCCTGGAAAGGGCCGTGACAGTTGGCGATGCAATCCGTGACTTTTCCGGTGTCCAGCTAAGGGACTACGGAGGTGTGGGCGGGCTCAAGACGATTAACGTAAGAAGCCTTGGAAGCGCCCACACGGCCATTTTCCTGGACGGAGTCCCCATCGATAATGCCCAGAACATGCAGCCGGACCTTGGCCGCCTGGACACGGAAGACCTTGAAACAGTGGAGCTCTATGCAGGGCAGAAATCGGAGCTTTTACAATCGGCAAGGGAATACGGCAGCGCCAGTTCCCTGCACATGAGGAGTTCAATGCCTACTCACCGAAAAACCGTTCTGAGGTTACGCGGCGGCTCCTTTGGCGCATTCTCACCTTCCATAAGCCACGAAGGCCGGCTTGCCAGGCAGCTTTCCGGAAGACTACGTATAGGCGCAGATAATGCCAACGGCCAGTACCGATTCCACGTCAAGGACTTTGACTACGACACTGTAATGGTCCGGTCCAACTGCGACATCAAGGCCTTCAAAGCCTCCGGCGGCCTCTGGTATGCACCGACCGGCGGCAGATATGAACTGAGCGCCAGATTCTACGACTCCGAGCGCGGCATCCCCGGTCCGGTTTACAAACAGGCATCGATATATCCCATGTCCAGTGACCGCCAGGCCGACAGGAACTTCTCCATCCAGGCCTCCGGAGAGCAGGCACTCTCCAACACCTTCAGACTGCTTGTGCGGGGCCGATATTCACGGGACATTCTGGAGTATCTGGACATATCGGAGCTGGACCCGGCCGTATCGGCACAGTGGAACTACGACCTTCAGAGCACTTACATCTCCACATCTGTGGGCTGGCAGGCGAGGCCGTGGCTGCACATAGGAGCCGCCGTTGACGGCCAGCACGAGGCCCTGCAATCCAAGGTAGAGGCCAGCAGGAGCACGTTTTTCACCGCCGGATCGGCCGCCTTATTGCTGGACCCCTGGAGGGCATCGGCAACCCTGCAATACCAGATTTCGGACGACGGTTACTCCTTCCTCTCCCCTGCCTTCCTTCTGGACTGGCACCCACGGGAGGACTGGGAGTTCGGCGGCCTTGTCAAGCGCTCCTGCCGTCTGCCCTCGTTCAACGACCTCTACTACACCTCCGTCCCTTCCATGGGGCTTAAGCCGGAGCAGGTGTGGCAGTTTGCGGCCAGATGGTGCTGGGACCGGGCCTATGGCCCCTGGCACTTCCGCGCCAGGGAGGAACTCTACCACAACCGCGTCCGGGACAAACTCATAGCCGTGCCCAACGGCAGCCTCTTCCGCTGGATGACGTACAACCTTGGGGAGGTCTGGATCTGGGGCGATGAAATATCGGCCCAAGCCTCATACCAAAACCTTGCCGGCATTACGGGCCGATACTCTTTCCAGTGGGCGCGCGAGCCCGGAAACGACTACCAAATCCCGTACATCCCCCTCCACAGCGCCAGCTTCAACCTCTGGGGCATTTGGAACGATTTCCGCCTTGACATCCGCGGTTTCCTCACCGGCGCCCGCCTCACCACCGGCAGTTCCCGCCCGGAATACCGCCTTGCCCCCTGGACAACGTGGGATGCCGCCCTCTCCTGGTCCCCCTCCCGCCATACCCGGCAACAACCGGGAATCTCCCTGTCCCTTGACATCCGCAACCTCTTTAACCAGCAGTACCAGGTGGTCCGCCAATACCCCATGCCGGGCATCAATATTCTGGTTTCTGTTGCAATTACGCTGTGAAAAAGCTATATTTGTAGCAATAACACTAAAGATTATGAGAAGATACTCCATCCTGCTTCTTATAATGGCTGCATTTGCCATTACAGACTGCGCTATTGTAGATCATGGCTGTAATATGGACGGCTTCACTGGTTCCGATGTGAAAATTGGTGATGACAACGGGGCAACCGCAGGCCTTAAGCTTTTGATTCTGAACGAGGGAGCATGGCCTGGAAACTCCACGCTGGATATTCTGGACATCTACCACAAGAAGTATTTCTCCGATATTTTTGCCCAGGCAAACCCGGACGTGGCGCAGGGCATAGGCAACGGAGGCAACGACATAGAGATTGCCGGAAAGCACATCTGGCTTGCCATGAGCGCATCAAATCAGATAGTGGGAATCAATCCGTACACCTACAAATTGGAAGTAGACATTGAAATAGAGAGTCCAAGATGTATAATTTCGGATGACGATTATCTATACGTCTCTTCCTACGGCTCCGCCACTTACGGTGGCACCCTTGCGGCCGGAAGGGTTTACAGGATCAGCCTTGATGACTACTCTTTCACTTCCGTAAGCGTAGGCTACCAGCCGGAAGGCATGGTACTTCTGGATGGGAAGCTATATGTTGCAAACAGCGGTGGTTATAATGAAAAAAAGGATAACCGCATTGATGTCATAGACGTTAAGTCCTTCTCCGTAGATGAAGTGCTGGAGCTTCCAGTCGCCAACCTCAACATGATGAGGAAAGTCCATAACGAGGTCTGGGTTTCCACATACGCCACCTATGACGCCTCGTACAACATTACCGCTCCTTCACAGCTGGTTGTAGTATCAAAAGACGGTACATCCAAGGTTATTGAAGGAGTCCATGCAGACAAGATCACGGAAAGCGACGGATGGATTTATGCTATAGGTAACAATGCAGAAATGACCTTCGGCACAGATTACTGCCTGTATAAGATTAATTCTACCACAAAACAGGCCACCACCATTCACTTCTCGGAGCCGAATCTTAACATGGTATCCAACCCCTACTGCATCCTTATCAATCCCTTTAATTCAGATATCATTATTGCCGATGCCAGTTTCACCGGGGACAGCAAACTTCACTGCTTCACTTCCGGCTTCAACCACAGATGGTCAATTACCACGGGCATAGGCACAGGACATCTGCTTCTGTATCAGCTATAGAAATAAAAAAAACCTTGCAGGAGCGCTGCAAGGTTTTTTTGTCTTAAGTCCGGCCGATCAGGCTTTTCCGTTGGAACCCAGGACATTCACAATCTTGTGGATGTAGAGTTTCTTCATTTCGTCACGGGCGGGGCCCAGATATTTACGAGGGTCAAACTCACCGGGTTTGTCGTGGAAGACCTTGCGGACGGCGGCGGTCATCGCAAGACGGCTGTCGGAGTCGATGTTGATCTTGCAGACAGCGCTCTTGGAGGCCTCGCGGAGCTGCTCCTCAGGGATACCTACTGCATCCGGGAGTTTGCCGCCGAGCTCGTTGATGATGTCCACATACTCCTGAGGGACGGAGCTGGAGCCATGGAGAACGATGGGGAAGCCGGGGAGCTTCTTCTCAATCTCATGGAGCACGTCGAATGCCAGGGGCGGAGGAACCAGCTTTCCGGTCTTGGGGTCACGGGTGCACTGTTCAGGGGTGAATTTGTATGCGCCGTGGCTGGTGCCGATGGAGATTGCCAGGGAGTCGCAACCGGTGCGGGTGGCAAAGTCGATAACCTCTTCCGGCTTGGTGTAGTGGGATTCCGCTGCGGAAACCTCATCCTCAACACCGGCCAGGACACCGAGTTCTGCCTCTACGGTCACATCAAACTGGTGTGCATAGTCAACAACCTTCTTTGTGAGGGCGATGTTCTCCTCGTAAGGGAGGGATGAAGCGTCGATCATGACAGAGCTGAAACCCATGTCAACGCAGCTCTTGCAGGTTTCGAAGCTGTCACCGTGATCCAGGTGGAGGCAGATCTGGGGGTTCTCCCAGCCCAGTTCCTTTGCATACTCAACGGCACCTTCTGCCATGTAGCGGAGAAGGGTCTGGTTTGCGTATGCGCGTGCGCCCTTGGAAACCTGGAGGATAACGGGGCTCTTTGTCTCTGCAGCTGCCATGATGATGGCCTGGAGCTGCTCCATGTTGTTGAAATTGAATGCGGGGATGGCGTAACCGCCTGCAACGGCCTTCTTGAACATCTCACGTGTGTTAACAAGGCCAATTTCTTTATAAGATACCATAATAGATATAGTTAATTTGTATGATTTTCAAATCACGCAAATTTACAAATTTTCAATTAATATTAAAATATTTAATTAGTCCTGACGTCCTTTTTTTTTACTATATTTGTTGCATGAACGGCAAAGTACTTATTTTCTCAGCGCCTTCCGGAAGTGGGAAGAGCACAATAGTCAATCATATTCTGGGCCTGCACCCGGAAGTGGAGTTTTCAGTGTCGGCAACATCGCGCCCGCCCCGCGGAACAGAGGTTGACGGCGTGGAGTATCTATTCTACACTGCCGATGTATTCCGCGCCCTTGTGGCCGATGGCAAGTTCGTAGAGCATGAAGAAGTGTATCCGGACCGCTTCTACGGCACTCTCAAGAGCGAGGTCAACCGTATCTGGGCCAGGGGTCACGTCATTATCTTCGACGTGGACGTCAAGGGCGGAGTGTCCCTCAAGAAATACTTCGGTGACGCCGCACTCTCTGTCTTTATCCAGGCCCCGTCCGTGGAAGAACTCCGCAGAAGGCTCATAGCCCGTGCCACAGACCCCATGGACGCCATAGAGCAGCGCGTAGCCAAGGCCGCGGAGGAAATGACCTACGCCCCCAGGTTTGACAAAGTCCTCATCAACGATGACCTGGAAACCGCATACAAAGAGGCGGAAAAGATGGTGGATGACTTTTTGTCATTCTGAGCGAAGCGAAGAATCTATGAACGTAGCAGTCTACAGCGGCAGTTTCAACCCCCTTCACAAAGGCCACGAAGCCATAATCCGCTTCCTCACACAGGAAGCGGGTTTTGACATTGTGTACCTTGTGGTGACGCCCCAGAACCCCTTCAAGGAGCGCCACAGTCTTCCTGCAGGCCAGGACCGCTATAACGCTGCCCTGGAGGCATTGGCAAGGCATCCTGACCTGAAGGTCAAGGCTCAGGATATCGAGCTGAAGATGCTGCCGCCTCAGTACACTGTTTATACTCTTGACGCCCTCAAAAAGCGTGAACCGGAGAATACGTTCACGCTTGTCATCGGCGCAGACAACCTTGCCAACTTCATCGGCTGGCGTTTCCATGAACGCATCCTTCTGGAATACGGCGTTGTGGTGTTCCCCCGCAAGGGCTATCACCGCGGCCATGCAAAAGCCAAACTCCTTAAAGAGAACCCTTCTTACAAGATAACCTTGCTCAAAGCCCCCCTGGTCACTATCTCCTCCACCGAGATTCGCCACGGCACCGCCGACGGCAAGGACATGTCCCACTGGCTCATGTAATTATTTAAATATGAAACGAATCCTTTTCATCTGCATCCTTCTTGGCACCGCCGTGTGGGCGCAGGCCCAGGAGGCACGCCTTCTGCGTTTCCCCGCAACAAACGGCAAGGATATTGCCTTTACCTACGCCGGAGACCTCTGGACCGTACCCGTCCAGGGCGGCGAGGCCAGGAGGCTCACTTCCCACATCGGCCAGGAAATCTTTGCCAGATATTCCCCGGACGGCACAAGTATAGCATTCACAGGCGAATATGACGGCAACCGTGAGGTTTACTCCATCCCTGCCAAAGGCGGAGAGCCGGTACGCCTCACCTACACCGGCACCAACCCCAGGGACGACCTTGGAGACCGCATGGGCCCCAACAACATAGTCATGACCTGGGCCGGGGACGGCATCTACTACCGCAACCGCACGGAGGACGGCTTCTCCGGCAAGCTGTGGAAAGTGTCCCCTCAGGGCGGCATGCCTTCAGAACTTCCCCTCCCTGAAGGCGGCTGGTGCTCCTGGAGTCCGGACGGAAGCAAGATGGCCTACAACCGCGTCATGCGCGAATTCCGCACCTGGAAGTACTACAGGGGCGGTATGGCCGATGATATCTGGATCTGGGACCCCAAGGCCAAAACCGTCAAGAACGTATCCAACAACATCGCCCAGGACATCTTCCCCATGTGGATAGGAGACGAAATCTTCTACTCCAGCGATCGCGACATGGTCATGAACATCTTCTGCTACAACACAAAAACCGGCGCCACCACCAAGGTTACGGATTTCAAGGAGTACGATGTGAAATTCCCCTCCACGGACGGAAAGAGCATAGTCTTTGAGAACGGCGGATACATCTATCGCCTGGACCCGGCAACCCGTAATTGCAGCAAGGTAAGCATATCACTTGCCTCCGATGCGGTTTACGCGCGCGCAGAGCGCAAGGATCTAAGTGGCAGGTTCAACGCCGCAAGCCTTGCTCCGGACGGTTCCAGGGTAGTTGTCACAGCCCGCGGAGAAGTATTTGACGTACCGGTAGGCAAAGGCGTCACCCGCAACATAACCCGCAGTTCCAACTCCAACGACCGCGCCGCAGCCTGGAGCCCGGACGGCCGCCTTATTGCCTGGATTGGCGATGCAACAGGAGAGTCGGAGATTTATATTTACGATGTAAAAGAAAACCGGACAATACCGCTCATAAAGGGCAATGATACATATATCCGCCGCATACAATGGGCTCCCGACAGCAAGCATATCTACTACACGGACCGCAAGAACCGCTTTGTAGAGTTGGATCCGGACTCCGGAGCAAAGCGCGTTGTTATGGAGGACCCTGCCAGGGAGTTCTACATGGTTGACGTCTCTCCGGACAGCAAGTGGATTGCCTACACCCGCCCGGCAGAGAACGAGATGGACATAGTCTATCTCCGTTCCCTGGAAAGCGGCAAGGAAATCCAGGTCACAGACCGATGGTACAACAGCGGCAGCCCCACCTTTTCCACGGACGGCAAGTACCTCATCTTCACCTCCGACAGGGACCTCAACCCCCAGTACAGCCGCATAGAATGGAACTATTCCTTCACGGATATGAGCGGAGTGTATATGGCCATGCTCGCCAAGGATACCCCCTCCCCTCTCCTTGGCAAGGACCCGTCCGTAAAGCCTTCAGAGAGTAAAAAGGCAGATGAGCCCAAAGACGCCAAGAAGAAAGGCTCCAAGGCCGATGATAAGCCGGAAGCCAAGCCCGCCGTCAGCGTCAAGGTCGATGCCGAAGGCCTGGCGGAGCGCATCGTCAAGCTGCCCTTCAAAGGACGGAACTTCTACTGCGACGGCAAGAGCGTCTGGTATGGCGGACGCGGCGGTACCCGCGTTTTCACCTTCGAGACCGGTGACGATGAATCCTGCACCGAAGGCCGCATCGACATCACTCCAGGCTCCTCCCAGGCACTGGTCATGAAAGGCAAGGACCTCTTTGCAGCCAAAATCGGCCCCAAGATGGATCCTAAACCTAAAGACAGGATTGACCTTGGCGGCCTTGTCACAACCGTCAATTATCAGGAAGAATGGGCCCAGCTTTTTGACGAGGTCTGGCGCGCCTTCCGCGACGGCTTCTACCTTGAAAACATGCACGGACGCGACTGGAACGCCATAAAAGCCAAATACGCCGTCCTTCTTCCATACGCACGTACGCGCCTGGACGTCAATTATATCATTGGCGAAATGATAAGCGAGATGGCCGTTGGCCACTGCTACATCAGCCCCGGTGAATACCCCAAGGCGGAGAAAGTGGACATGGGCCTTCTTGGCGCCAGGTTCTCCAGGGTTTCAGGCGGTTTCCGCATAGATTCCATCATGGAGGGCGCAACCTATCGTCCGGAACTGCGCTCCCCTTTCCAGGAGCCCGGCCTGGGCATCAAGGAAGGTGACGTGATCACCGCCATCGACGGAGTTTCCCTTGCCGATGTTGACAATATCTACAAGCTTCTCATCGGTAAGGCGGGCGTCCTCACCGAACTTACCATAGGCGGAAAGAAAAAGGTTGTGAAGCCCATTTCCGACGAGGGCCCGCTGGAGCATTATGCCTGGGTACTAAAGAACATCCGCACCGTAGAAAAGCTCTCAGGCGGCCGCGTAGGCTACATCTACATCCCTGACATGGGACCTGAAGGTCTCAGCGAATGGGCCCGCTACTATTATCCCCAGCTGGATAAGGAAGCGCTTATCATTGACGACCGCGCCAACGGCGGCGGAAACATATCGCCCATGATTATCGAGCGCCTGCAGCGCAAGGCCTACCGCATGACCATGTACCGTGGATCCAACATGAACGGGACCACGCCTGAAGGCACGCACACCGGCCCCAAGGTACTGCTCATCAATAAGTACTCCGCCTCCGACGGAGACCTCTTCCCCTGGAGTTTCAAAGCAAACAACCTGGGCACTGTGATTGGTACACGCACATGGGGCGGCATCGTTGGAATCAGCGGCTCCCTTCCTTATGTTGACGGCACCGACGTCCGCGTTCCTTTCTTCACCAACTACGACGCCGCAACCGGACAGTGGATTGTGGAGAACCATGGTGTGGATCCGGACATTCTCCTGGACAATGATCCCGTGCTTGAGTTTGAAGGCACTGACCAGCAGCTGGAAAAAGCAGTAGAGGTAGCCCTTGAGCAACTCAAGGACCGCAAACCCCTGCCAAAAACTCCCGCTCCACGCACGTTCAAAGACCTTGGTCTGCCTGAATCTTTCTAGACACGCAAACGTAACTAATTGACTATTATTTATTTAAGCATTTACGCCCCGGCAGATCTGCCGGGGCGTAAACATATAAATTATTATTAATCAGTAATTTACGATTGCGCTCTACTTATTGCGATAGGCCTCTGCCTGAGCGGCGATGAGGGCTGTATCATCAAAGTAGTTGATGCGCATGGCTTCCTTCATTTCGTAAAGGGTTTTTGCAGCAACCTCGCGGGCGGCTTCCGAACCCTTGCGAAGAATCTCATACACACCGGGAATGTCCTGCTCGTATGTGTGACGGCGGGCCCTGATAG
>Ga0310690_10006022_pt1 | contig 16146 bp, 14 predicted proteins | sample AusTroGonzalo_MG_2_FD_207661 | JGI IMG/M metagenome (GOLD analysis project Ga0310690, IMG submission 207661) | Bovine rumen microbial communities from tropical cattle in Woodstock, Queensland, Australia - Gonzalo_04 (v2) (version 2) | ecosystem: Host-associated > Mammals > Digestive system >... | reverse complement strand
TGTACAGTTTGGTCCGGCCGCCCTTTTTGTTGAGGTCGATGTTATAGTACTCCGCTAACTTGTATTTCTCTACGAGAGAGTCTTTTATGGCGACGGAATTGAGGAACGGCAGCATCTGTTCCGTTTCGTCAACGGTTGCTAACGCCTTGATTTCTAAACGTTCGTTGTAGTTTTGCTCGTTCAGAAGGATTTTGGAGACGGAGCTGGTACGCGGGGCGTAGAGGATGGCGGTGGACTTGAATCTGGGCCGCACGAGGAAGGAGCAGGCCGCCGATACGAAGAAAGTGGCGACGCACACAATAAGCAGCCACTTCCGCCACTTCCACATAAATTGCAACAAGCTGAAGGCATTGTACTTGTTCTGATTTTCCATTCGCAAAGTATTTGGTTTTGATAATTAATTCTGATTGAATGATTTACGCTAATAAAGCAGCCCGAGTTCCATTTTGGCGGCATCGGTCATGCGGTCCATGGTCCAGGGCGGGTCAAAGGTAACATCCACCACCACCTTGTTCACGCCGGGAATCATCGACACGCGGGTCTGGACCTCCATAGGCAGGCTTTCCGCCACCGGACAGTTGGGTGCGGTCAGCGTCATCAGGATATAGACATCATTGTTACTATTCACTTCCAATTTGTAGATAAACCCTAATTCCCAGATATTTACGGGGATTTCCGGGTCGTAGATGGTGTTGAGGACTTCAATCACTTGAGCTTTCATAAATCGCCTTTTTCAATTTTTGCAAAAATAACAAAAGTTAACGCAGGTTCTTCATTTTTAGTGTGTTTTTTTCAACAAACAGATGCAAAATCTGATTATTCTTTTTTGATGGTCATATAGGCTTAATTATCAACAGATTGTCGGGTTAAATTTTTACGTGTATGAAAGGTCTATGAAGAAAAATTGTATCTTTGCACTTTAAAATAATGAGAAAATGAAGAAAGTCATCTATTTCAGCGCAATTGTATGTCTGTTTTTCGGCTGCCAGGCTCAGAAAAAGTTGGTTGCTGTGGATAAGGAAACCAACGAGATTGTGCTCAAGGAGGGTCAGTCTTGCGAGATTGAGTTCATCACGAACGCCTCAACCGGTTATTGGTGGCAGTTGATTAATGAAGATGAGATCAATGTTGTGAAAAGTGCGGGAGATCGTTATACTAGCGATGCGCCGAAGGGCATGGTAGGTGCTTCCAGCCACCGTTTCTGGAAATTCGAGGCGGTGCAGAAAGGTACGCAGACCTTGCATTTCGTCTATGCGCGCGGCAACGTGAATGAGCCTGCCCGGACTCGCGATGTAACGGTTACCGTCAAGTAGATGCCTGCACTGAGGGTTGCCATTCCCGCGATGGACGAGCTGGATTACCTGCCCGCCACGTTGGATGCGCTCACCCGTCAGGATACTAAATTCCCAGTAGATGTCTATGTCTGTGTCAATCAGCCGGATAACTACTGGGATTTTCCGTCTAAGGAGCCGATATGTTTGCATAATCAGCAGTTGTTGGATTATCTGCACAATTATGCTTTTTTAACACTGCATGTATTGGATTATGCATCCCGGGGTTGCGGCTGGCAGGGCAAGAAGCACGGGGTCGGCTTTGCCCGTAGAGTGCTGTTCGAGAGAATGTTGGAAGAGGCCAATCCCGATGATATTATCGTGAGCTTGGATGCGGACACTTACGTGAAACCGCACTATCTCCAGTCGTTGGCGGAAAACTTTGTTGCCAATCCGGCTGTGACCGCCATCGCTGTTCCCTATTATCATGAGGTCAATCTCTCGAATGAGAGGCAAAGCCGGGCGCTGCTCCGATATGAACTTTACATGCGCAACTATGCTGTCAATTTGTTGAAAATCAGCAGCCCGTATGGATTTACGGCGTTGGGTTCAGCTATCGCGATGCGGGTTGGCGCGTTGCGGAAGATTGGGAACATCACCCCTTTGCAGAGCGGTGAAGATTTCTACCTCGTCCAGAAGTTTTGTAAGATGGGCGGATTAAGTCTTTTTAACACAGAATGTGTCTATCCTGCCGGCCGCTATTCCGATCGTGTGCCATTTGGGACAGGTCCGGCCATGAAACAGGGTGCGGAAGGTGTATGGGACAGCTACCCAATCTACCATCACCGCATTTTCGAGCCCGTGCAGGATGCCTACAACCGGCTTTGGGAACTTTACGAAAACCGTATATCACTGACAAACAACGACTTCCTTCTTTTTCTGCAAAAGGATACCGGAAAACAGGACATCTGGGAGGATATTCGCCGCAACGTGAGCGATTTCGACCATTTTGTCAAGGCTTTCCATCAGAAGGCCGACGGGCTGCGCATCTTGCAGTATGCTCGGTATAAGCATAAGCAACACAATATAAATGAAGAAATTACAATAAATGATAATCTCCGTTTGTGGATTCCGGAGAGAATACCTTCCTGGTTCACGCCCGAAAGGCCCTTGGCCGACTATTCCGTAGAACAACTCAATGTGTTGCGGAATTTACTCTTCGAGGTGGAGCAGCAGTTAAGGTTGAAATATCATTAAAATATCCTGGACACCTAAATAAATCCTCATTATGACCATAAAATTACACATTCAGCACGGTTTTCTGCCAGATTTGATGCAGAAATGGATTTTCCACACCAATTATTGCCGTTTTTGCTGCTAAAGTAGCAGATTGTAATTTTTCTTTCCTTTTTTTCATTTTTTTTGGCTCTGTCGTGTAGATAACACCACGGAACGGGGTCAAACATCACTTTTTTTATTAAAAACACGACAAGAATGGAAGAATTGTTTAATTTTACAAAGTATAATAAATTTACTATGGCATTGAACAAAAATTTCGACGTGGTCATTTTGAGTGACGAAGAGTCTAAAGTGGCATTGTTAAAAGACTTGTTATCAAACTTTTACTCGTTAAAAATCGCGCTGGTCTGCCACCATCCGGCCGAGGCAATTGAGTATTTGAACAATCACCGTCCGACGATTTTCTTCGTGGATATGTGTTTTGCGGACATCCTTCATGATGTCAGAAAGCCGCCTTTCATCGTGGGACTTTGTGACTCAATTAACACCAAAAGGGTGAAACAGTTTCTCAAAATGGGGTTTTTCGAGATTTTTTATTCACCCTACACGGAACGCGAGTTGAACGGCATCATGGGCAAGATTTTGAACATCTACGGTGCCTACAACAAAGTTGACCAGCGGATTCTCCGACGGGTGGAGGAGGATCGGTTGGCCTACGATGCGGATGACCGTTTGATCAAATCGGTGTTCATCACAGGTACGCGAAATGAGGAATCGACGCGTATTTTTTTCGACAAAGTGCTGTATGTCAAGAAAGTGGGAAACCAAGTTTGTGTCTGTTATGAGGATGGGAGCAGGAAGTATTTTCACAGCAATTTGAAAATGTTCACATCCAAATTCCCGAGATCGAGATTCCAGAAGATTAACCGTTCGGTGGTGGTGAATGTGGACAAGGTTACGGGTGTGATCAAGAACCATGTGATTATAGCCAACACCGCAAATTTTGAAGTCTCGCGTTCATTCAGGAAGGCGTTTATAGATAGACTGCCTATGTAACATGCTTATAACAAGAGATTTGCCGTTCTAAATCCTTTTCCGGAAGGATATGGTTTGGTTGTTGTCAGGTGACGTTTTTGCCTGGCAAGGGGAGTTGTTGTCTTAGTGTATTCGTAATTTATGTAGATTTGCCGCTTAAAAAATTACGATATGAGAAAAGTATTTGTCAGCATCATAATCATCGTTTTAGCCTTTTGCGCAACGGCCCAGCAGGACTTCCGGAATCCGGATCTTCCCATTGAAGAACGTGTGCAACTGCTTCTGGACCAGCTCACTTTGGAGGAAAAGTTGGGAATGATGGAGCATCAGAACCCTGCCATTGAGCGGTTGGGCATTCCGGCCTACAGCTGGTGGAACGAGGCTTTGCATGGAGTGGCCCGCAATGGTTATGCCACAGTCTATCCGATGCCGACGGCTTTGGCTGCCACTTTCGACGACAAGGCAGTGGAGGATATGTTCGCCATGATAGCCGATGAGGCGCGGCTGAAATATTACCGTTCGCAGGCGGCCGGCCAATATGGCGACTATACTGGGCTGACGTTTTTCACCCCGAACATCAACATTTTCCGCGACCCGCGCTGGGGCCGGGGCATGGAGACCTACGGCGAGGATCCGTATCTCACTGCCCGTATGGGAACTGCCTGCGTGAACGGTTTGCAACAGAAAGTCAACGGACGTTACAAAACCCTCGCTTGCATCAAACATTTTGCGGTACATAGTGGTCCGGAAGCCGATAGGCATTCTTTCGATGCTACCGTCAGCGGACGTGCGCTTTGGACGACCTACCTGCCTGCATTCCAATATGTTGTGAACCATACGGACGTGGGGATGGTGATGTGCGGCTACAACCGGCTGAATGGGATGCCCTGCTGCACCAACGAGAAACTCTTGGTGAACATTCTGCGCGAGCAATGGGGTTATGACCGGCTGTTCGTAACCGATTGCTGGGCGCTGAACGACTGTTGGGAGCGCGACACGGTGATTCCGCGTCATGTGACCCATGCATCCGCCGCCGATGCCGCTGCTGCCGCTTTTGGTTCTGTCGTGGATTTGGAATGCGGTAGCGGACTGAATGCACTGAAGGAGGCGTATATTAAAGGAATGATTCCGATAGATATTATTGACAATCACGTATTTAAGATTCTCAAGGCCCGTTTTGAATTGGGAATGTTCGATCCGCAGCAGCCTTTCACGGAGATTCCGGACACTACGCAATATGCGCAAAAAGCGCTGGAAATGGCGCAGAAAAGTATCGTTTTGTTGCAGAACAAATATAATGTTTTGCCGTTGCAGCCTGGAAAATACAAAAACATTGCCATTTTGGGTCCCAATGCAGCGGATTCAGTAATGTTGTGCGGTAATTACAACGGCACACCTCGTCACGCGGTTACGATGTATGAGGGTATTGTCAATTATATCAAGCAGTTGCCGGCTAAAGATCGTCCCAATATCTATTTTGATACGGCCTGCCATCATGTTGATGGCAAGTATCGCCTGCCGAACAATTTCGACAAACAAATCGCGAAGTGCGATCTCGTGATTTTCGTCGGCGGGCTTTCCCCCGAATTAGAAGGGGAGGAACTGAAAGTGGAGATGGAAGGTTTTCACGGAGGTGACAGAACTTCTATCGATCTGCCGCGTATCCAGGAGGGTATGTTGATGAAACTCAAGAAGATGGGAAAACCTGTAGTGTTTGTGGTCTGTTCTGGCGGCGCGGTGGCCTTGGATTGGGAGGATGAGAACTTGGATGCGGTTTTGGCGGCCTGGTACGGTGGTCAGGAGGCGGGTACAGCCCTGGCTGACGTGCTTTTCGGCAAGGTAAACCCGAGCGGCAAACTACCCGTAACATTCTATAGTGCAGGCAATTATATTCCTCCTTTCGACAGCTATGAGATGGAGCACCGCACCTATCGTTACATGACAGAAACACCACTTTACCCCTTCGGCTACGGACTTAGTTATACGGATTTCAAATATACGGACGGCGAGTATGACGAGGCGAATCATACTTTTACGTTCCGCATTGAAAACGGCGGAGACCGTGACGGTGAGGAGGTCGCACAGCTTTATCTGACCAACAAAGGGGACAAGAAAAGCCCGGTGAAGACGCTGGTCGGGTTTGAACGGGTGCAGGTGCCCGCCGGAAAGTCCGTGTGGGTCTCTTTCCCCATTGATGATGATTTTTTCCAAACCTATGTGGATGAATATCAGCATTTTGAAAACCATCCGGGAACATTTGTGTTCCATTATGGCGATCAGGAGGTAGAAGTCAGGTATTAAGACAATCGGATTTTGTGTAATTTTGCGCCCTCAAAAATTGGTACTATGAGTGTAAAACCGATTATTGCTCCGTCGCTGCTGTCGGCGGATTTCAACCGTTTGGGAGAGGAGATTGAGATGCTCAACCGTTCCGAGGCGGACTGGATTCATTTGGATGTTATGGATGGCGTTTTTGTGCCGAATATCTCGTTCGGGATGCCCGTCATCAAGGCTGTAAGGAAATTAGCGCAGAAGCCGTTGGACACCCATCTGATGATTGTGCATCCGGAGCGTTACATCCAGATTTTCAAGGAGATAGGCTGTGATTTATTGACGGTGCATTGGGAGGCTTGCACACACCTGCATCGTACCATCTATCAAATCAAGGAGCATGACATGTTAGCGGGTGTTGCCTTGAATCCGCACACGCCGGTATCGGGACTTGAAGATGTTATCCAAGATCTTGATTTGGTGTTGATTATGTCGGTGAACCCCGGTTTTGGCGGGCAGAAATTCATCCCGCGCTCATTACACCGCATTGCCGAACTGCGGGCGATGATCAAACGGAACAAATCGAATGCCCTCATTGAGGTCGATGGTGGTGTGAATGCGGATAACATAGCCGACATCATCAAGGCTGGTGCCGATGCAGTGGTGGCCGGCAATGCCGTCTTCAAGGCAGACAATTCCGAAGATATGATTCATCAGTTAAAACAAGTCAAATAACCCCCAATATTTATGGAAGAAAAGAAAAGAAGCACCGCTTATTGCATGTTCGTTATCGGATCTCTGTTTTTCGTATTCGGTTTCGTGACATGGTTGAACAATATCCTGATTCCCTACATGCGCACCTCGTGCGAGCTGACCACACAAGTGCAGGGTTACTTAGTGACGTTCGCTTTCTACATCGCCTATTTTGTGATGTCGATCCCGTCGTCGTTCGTGCTGAAGAAAACCGGCTACAGCAACGGCATGGCCTTGGGTTTAGTCGTCATGGCCATCGGATGCATGATGTTCATCCCGGGCGCGAAAATGCGCAGCTACCCCATGTTCCTGTTGGGATTGTTCCTGCAGGGCAGCGGACTATCGTTGTTGCAAACCGCCAGCAATCCCTACGTCACGGTCATCGGTCCGATTGAGTCGGCAGCGCGACGTATGAGTATCATGGGCATCTGCAACAAGGTTGCCGGCATGATTGGCATCCTTGTGCTTTACAATGCCCTGTTCAGCGGCAAGGAACATCTTTTCGAAAGCATCAAGGAGATGGCTCCCGGTCCGGAGAAAGAGGCTATGTTGCAGCAACTTTCCAACGGTGTCATCGTTCCTTACCTCATCATGACCGCCGTGCTTATTGCGCTGGTGCTCTTTATCAAGACCGCGCATCTGCCGGATATCATCGAGGAGGAGAAGAAAATCGACGGTCAGAAGACCAGCATCTTCAGTTTCCCGTATATGTGGCTCGGCGTTTTCGCCATCTTCTTCTATGTGGGCGCTGAGGTCATCGCCATCGACACGCTGATTCCTTACGGCGACTACTACGGCATCCCGACGCAGGTTTCCCACTATTTCGGGGTCTATGCGCTGATTGCCCTGTTAGTGGGTTATGTTTGTGGCATCCTGTTTGTGCCGAAGGTGATTTCGCAACGTCAGGCGCTGATTATCCAGCTGTTACTTTCTGTTGTGCTGGTGATTGTGGCACTGTGTACTTCGGGCATTGTTTCCATCATCGCGATTATCTGTCTGAGCTTCGCGCACGCCATCATGTGGCCCGCCATCTGGCCGTTGGCCATCCATGATCTGGGTGACCATACCGAGTTCGCTTCCGCGCTGATGGTGATGGCCATCGTAGGTGGTGCTGTTATGCCGCTGATCTACGGCAAAATCGCCGATGCCGTGAACAATCACGCTGCCTACGCGTTGCTGTTCGTCAGCTATGCCTACATTCTGTTCTTCGCGACGGTGGGATATAAAATCGAAAAACGGTAATGATTGTCATCGCCCGTGCCCATAGCGAGTTTCCGTCGAAGTTCGGGATTCCGAGGCAGAGCGGGTTAGTGCCATCGTTACGCACGCGTATCGTGTTCGAGCTCGAGTACCGCAATGCGGAAGCGTTGCGCGGTATTGAGGAGTTCTCCCATCTGTGGCTGATCTGGGGATTCTCGGAAGTGCGGCAGGAGGGATGGTCGCCTACGGTGCGCCCCCCGCGATTGGGCGGCAATCGTCGTATGGGCGTTTTTGCCACGCGATCGCCCTTCCGACCCAACCCCATCGGGCTCTCCTGCGTGGAACTTATCGAGGCGGACCTCAATCCCAAGAACCCGACCCTCCTCGTAGGCGGTGCCGACCTCATGGACGGTACCCCAATCTACGACATCAAACCCTACCTGCTCACCACGGATTGTCATCCGGAAGCCACCAAAGGGTTTACCCAGGAGCATGAGGATTACCAGCTCGACGTGGAAATCCCCGACGAAATCGCCAAAAAGTTGAAACCCGAGAAGTTGGAAAAACTGCGAGATGTCCTATCTCAGGACCCGCGTCCCGCCTATCATCACGACGAGACCCGCGTGTATGGTTTCCCGTTCGATGGCTATGAGGTGCGATTTGTGGTAACGGAAAGAAAGGCTATTGTACAGTCTATCAAAAAATTGTAGAGACGCAAATTTTTGCGTCTCTACAATAATCTTTTTATATCAAGTCTAAAACCTGTTCACCCATTCTGCCACTTCCGTTGCGGAGATGTTCTTCATGCACTTGAAGTGCTTGCGGCGGCATTTGGAGCTGCCAAATTTGGAGCAGGGACGGCAACGGAGAGGACAAACCTCGAAATTGCGGAAGTTGTAACGCTCGCCGGGCATATAGGGGTAGTAGCCGTATTCGGGGATGGTGGAGCCGAAAATAGCTGCCGTGGGCTTATGCAGCGCGGCGGAGATATGCATCAATCCCGTGTCGCCAGTAATCACACAGTCAGCATGTTGCAGGATAGCCGCCGACTGGTAAAGCGTGTATTTGCCGCAGCCGTTGGTGGCGCGCTCGCCAAGCTGGGAGACTACTTGCTCGCCCTCTTCATAGACATCCTTTCCGCCCAACAACATGATGGGCTTATGTAGGATACTGCCGATTTCCACCACTTTACTGACTGGAATTCGCTTGGTGAAATGCTGCGCTGCCAACACGATGGCCACGAAGCCGTCGTCGAACATCATCGGCAAATCATCTTCTTCAAAGCCTTGGTTCTCAGGGATGTAAAACTCCAATCCCTTGTGGTCGTTGTGTACATTCAAGTCCTTGACGGCCTCAAAATAGCGTTCCACGATGTGCGTTTCAGGCATCCCGTTCATCTTGAGGCGGTAGCAAACCCATTTCGAAAAGTTGTGCTTGAGGAAGGTGTAGGAGGGAACCTTCAGACTGCGCACCACCTTGCGGGAACGCATGGTCTTTTGCAGGTCAATGACCACATCAAAGGCCTCCTTTTTCAGTTCCTCAATCGATTCACTGACGTTTTCGGGGTCGTAGGCGTGGACCTTGTGGATGTGCGGATTGTTCTCAACTACAGATAGATAGTCCTTCCGAACCAAAAAATGCACTTCCGCTTCGGGTAGCTGTTCATTCACTGCCCTCACGACTGGGGTGGTCAATACGATGTCTCCAATGGAGCTGAGTCGGATAATTAAAATCTTCGGTTGCGACGGGGGTTGTTGTTCGTCCATAGTGTGTTAAAAATGATTAATTTTCTTCGGATATGGTTTTATAATGATTGTCCACAGGAGTGGCGTAGATTTTCAGCAGATTCTCCCGCATTTTCTCCTCCGGCACATCCGGAATCTGCGAATTTCTTTGCAAATATTGCTCGAAAGAAGCTCTTTCTTCATCGGAATAGTGTTCGCGGTAAGCTTCATCCTGATGCATCAGGTCGTGGGCGATGTAGTTGGTAGGATAGAGAGTGTAGTCCTTATATATTTGTTTGTCAATGAGTTTGCAGACCTCGTTGATTTTGTCGTTGTTGGAAAGTTCTTCGGGGATGCTGTCTAATTCGTTGATAATGGGTGTGCCGATGGTGAGCGACATGCGTCCCTTCTGCCCGAAAATGCCTTGCTTGATGCTGTTGAAATCCTCGCCGGGCTGTTTGTGATAAACGCTATGTTCGCTGATGGCCAACTCCCTGGCTTTCAGTTTGTCACAGGGCTCATACTCGTAGGAGACGGTCACGGGGGTAATCTTCATCCGGCGGATGGTCTCCATCAGATTATTGTCGTTGCCGAGGGTGATCATCTTCACAAGCCCGTGCTTGGTATAATCGTTGCCATCCTTTGTACGGCCGTCGCGCTGGGCAATCCAGACGGATTCATTCTCTTCAAACAGCGACTGTTGGATGTAGGCGGCGAGGGTGTAGGAGTTTTCCAGTTTTTCGCGCATGGTGCCGGTTCGTTTAACCTTGACCATCTTGTTCAGTTTCGCAACTTCGTTCAGCACCGGGGTGGAGTAGAGGTTGTCGCCCACGGCAATTCGGGAAGTTTTGCGCTTTTCGACAAAGAAATAGTATTCCAACAGCGCGGGATCAAAGGTAATGTCGCGATGGTTGCCGATGAACATATAAGCTTCATTCTCGTCGATGTTTTCGATGCCCGACAGGGTGGCCCCTTTGGAAGATTGTGCGATGAAAACATCCACAAATCGCTTGTCGAGTTCGCACTGCGCATCCTCAACAGTGTTAAAATTTGCTAAATCTTTGCGGAGCTGGTCGATGGAGTAGTCGGGCAGGAACATAGCAATAGCCTCCTGAAAACCGCGGTATTCCATAAGTCGGAGGTAGGCCGCCTTGAATTCAAGATTAGTGTAGGGTCGTATATCTTCAAAATCCATCTTCGTCAACAAATCAGGCGGCAAAGATACGATTTTTTTGGGTTATACGGTTAAGGGTTAGCCGATCATGATGTAGAGGTCGGGGTATTGGTGCGGCGATTCCTTTTTGTGGCGGGTGAGGGCGAAGGCTAAGGTCAGCGTGCCGATACGGCCGCAGTACATGTTGATGGTCAGGATGAGCTTGGCCATCCAGTTCCAGTTGGCGCATTCGCCGGTGGAGAGGCCGCAGGTGGTGAAGGCCGAGATGGTCTCGAACATGGCGGGCAACAGTTGCACATCGGGTTGCACCGTCGTGAGCAGGAAACAGGATATGGAGATGAAAATCAGTGACATAAGCAGGATGGTGGTGGCTCTTTCCACGAGGGAAACGGAAATGGCCCTGTGGTCGAACTCGATGTCTTTCTTGCCCTTCACCGTGGCAATTATGGATTTGAGGACGACGAACAGCGTGGTGGTCTTGATACCGCCGCCAGTGGAGCTGGGCGAACCGCCAATGAAAATCATCACCAGAATCATAAAGATAGTGGGTATCCGCATCGTGTTAATATCCAGCACGTTAAATCCGGAAGTGCGGCACGTGGTGATTTGGAATATGGAGGTGAAAACCTTGTCTCCGACCCCATCGATGCCATTCATGGCTCCGTTGTATTCCAACAGGAAAAAGAGCACGCTGCCGATGGCAATAAGGCCCAAAGTGACGTAAAGCACGATTTTGGTCTGCGGCATCAGCGTTTTCCAACGATATTTGTTGCGTTCGCGGATGTATCGGTAGCTGAAAAAGTCGCGGATGGTGACAAATCCGATGCCGCCCAAAAACACCAGCGACATAATGACCACCTGCGGGAAATAGCTGCCCGGAACGCCAAGGTTCAGCAGACTGTCATCAATCAGCACAAAACCGCCGTTATTGAAGGCCGAAACGGTGTAAAATATCGAAAAGAAGAGGTTTTGTTTGTCGGAAAGGAAAAATCCCGTCGATTTCCAATAGGTGAAAAGGAATGCCGCGCCCGCCGCCTCAATGATGAAGGTGGTGAGCACAATGCTGCGCAACAGACCCACGGAATCGGAAAGATGGTCGGCGGACATCATGTCGCGGATCATGTACTGATAACGCAACCCGACCATGGAGCGCGACAGGAACGTGGAAAAGAAAGTTGCGAACGAGAGGATGCTCATACCGCCCAACTGAATCAGCACCAAAATCACGAGTTGCCCTTTGAAAGTGAAGGTTTCCGGTGTGCTTACCACCGCAAGACCGGTGATGCAGCTCGCGCTGGTGGCCGTAAACAGTGCGTCAATGAAGGAAATGCCGTTGGTGGTCATGCGCGGCATTTTCAATAGAAGTGTGCCGATGGCAATCAGGAATATGAACGACCCCACCATCAGAATCGGCGGGCTGAGATGATACTTCCCTAAGGAACTGCTCATCTTCGCAATCTCCACCAAAACGATGATAAGAAAGTAGAACTGTATGAAAATCAGATAGATATTTTCGAAATTTTGGGCATCGACAATGTCAATATGGAAGAAATGGACGGAGATGAATTGTAGGATCAGCAGGATGATGATGAGGAATTCGACCCATGATTGCCGGATGTATTCTTTGCGGTGCAAGGAGTAAAAGAATAGGGTGAAATATTTGAAGACGTAGAAGACGAGACTGCCGTGGATCATCCAGCGGATGAGGTTTTTGGTGTCTTGGGTGATGTAAAGTCCGTGGTAGCAGAAGATGCACGCGATGGTGACAAGGGAAATCAGCAGGCTGCAAATCTGCAGGGCCAGCTGGATGCGGTCCTTGTTGTTTACAATGTGGATGCGTAGCTTCCCGTTGTATTCGTCGCGATTGCCAAACAGACGCATTACAGGTTGATTTTGATGAAGTTATCGATGTCACGATCTTTGCCGAACAGCACAAAGACATCATCTTTTCGGATGACGGTCGAATTGTCGGGCACACCGATAATATGCTGTTTCAGTGTGAGTTCCTTATTTTCAATCTCTTCGAAGTTACGGCGGATGGTCACCAAGCTGAGGTGATGGTTGTCACGGAAGTTGATATCCCCGAGGGTGAGGCCCTCTAACCGGTCGGGCGCGATGATGGATGCGATGCGGTATTCGTCGGGCATCTGCAAGTAAGAGAGGATGTTAGGGTTGCTCAGCCGTTCGGCCAGCATCGTAGCCAGCTCCTCTTCCGGGGACAGGAATTCGGTGATGCCCATCTTTTCGAGAATGGTCTGCTGGTGAGAACCTTTGGTGCGGCAGTATATCTTGCTGATACCGAGGTCGATGAGGTTGGAAATACAGAGCAACCGTTCCACGAAATCGTCGCCGATGGCCACAATCACGGCATCGAAATCCTTGATATTTTCGTTGAGTAGTGCGCGTTTGTCGGTGGCATCCGTACAGACTGCGTAGGCCACATCGTCACTGATGCTCTGCACTTTCTTCATGTCCCTGTCAATGACCAGCACCTCGAAGCCTTTCTCCGAGAGTGCCAAGCTGATGGCCTGTCCAAACTGTCCCGCGCCGATGACGGCGAATTTTTTCTGTGCCATAATCTTATATTATCGTTCAAAAAGCAAAGCCGGCCTTTTTCCTCGTTTCCGACTTTCGGCGGCAAAGATACATTTTTTTGGTTCAAAGTTTATGGTTTAAGGTTCAAGGTTTATGGTTTAAGGGATTTGGGAACATATCGTTATCCTTAAACCCTCAACCAATAAACCTTAAACCCTCAACCTTAAACCTTAAATCCTAATAATTCTTAAAACGACAAACCGCCGACTGCATAACCGAAGAATTGTTATTTTTGCAGTTTGAAATCTTATGAACGGACGACCCATAATATGGATAATGTTGTTGCTGGCCGGAGTGTTTCCACTTCGGGCGCAAACGGGCGGTCGTTTTGTTTATAATTTCCTGAATCTCAGCTATTCATCAAGGGTGAACGGGCTTGGCGGCAATCTCATTTCCGTGCATGATTCCTGCCCTTCGCTGCTCCTGACGAATCCCTCTTATATCAGTGGCCGTCAGCATAATACGCTCTCGTTGAACTACACCGACCATTTTGCCCACAACAGCGCCATGTCGGCCGTCTATTCCTACACGTTCAAAAAAGCGGGTAGTTTCGCGTTTGGTGTGCAGGCGCTGACTTACGGCGCTTTCCGTGGCATGGACGAGGCCGGTGTGGAAACGGGAAAATTTACGGCCGGTGACTACGCCTTGATTGTTGGTTGGGGGCGTGAGATGTCGCCGAATTTCTCCATCGGCGCCAACCTCAAGACAGTTTTCAGTCACTACGACGCTTATTTCTCTGCGGGAATTGCGTTGGATTTGGCGGGCAGCTATTACAATGAGGAAAAGAATTTGTCGCTCACCTTGTTGGCGAAAAATATCGGGACGCAGTTGTGCGCGTATGCGCCTGGCAATCGCGAACCGCTGCCCTTCGATCTGCAGTTCGCCCTTTCGCAGCGACTTAAGCATGTGCCGGTGCGCTATCATATCACCCTCCATTCGCTTTACCGTTGGAACATGAACTATTACGGTCAGGACAACCCGTTTATGGAGACAGATGCCATCACCGGCGAGCTGCAATATCCCTCCAAGGTGGCGCAGTTTGCTGACAACTTTTTCCGGCATTTTGTCTTCGGGCTGGAAATCGAGCCGAGCAAATATTTCTCCATACAATTGGCATACAACCACAACATCCATCAGGAAATGAAGGTGCTGTCACGCAAGTCGATGGCCGGTTTCTCATACGGTTTCCAGCTGAATATCAAAGGAATACGATTTGGATTCTCCCGCCTGCATTACGCGATTGGCGCGACCCCGAATTGTGTTGACCTAGCCTTCAATTTCGATGAGCTGGCCAAAAACAGCAAAGAGAAAAAAACAAGAAAGTTAGAACGAATCACCCCATAGATATGAACATTCCCTTTTCACCGCCCCACATAGACGACGCAATTATTGACGAAGTGGCTGCTGCCCTTCGCTCGGGTTGGATTACGACCGGTCCGCGGACGAAGCTTTTCGAGAAGAAATTAGCGGAATATTGTGATATTCAGCATGTTGTATGTGTCAATTCCGCCTCCGCCGGGCTGGAGCTCGCATTGCGCTGGTTTGGCATTGGGGAGGGCGATGAGGTGATTGTTCCCGCCTATACATACACCGCCACGGCCGAGGTGGTGATTCACTGCGGGGCTAAGCCGGTGATGGTGGATGTGGATGACGATTTCTTGATAAATACCGACCAGGTGCGCTGTGCTATCACACCTCGCACAAAGGTGATTCTGCCGGTGGATATTGTCGGTTTGCCATGTGATTACGACCAGCTGTTTGATATTGTGAATGATCCGACTGTCAAATCGCAGTTTCAGCCCGCCAACGATCGGCAGCGTTCGTTGGGTCGGATTCTGATTCTGTCCGATGCGGCACATTCTTTGGGGGCTCACTACAAAGGAAAACGGACGGGTGCCGTGGCCGATATCACCGTTTTTTCTTTCCATGCCGTTAAGAATCTTACTACGGCAGAAGGCGGTGCCATTTGTCTGAACCTGCCGAATCCCTTCAACACGGAAGATGTGTATAAAGAATTATGTGTCAGTTCGTTGCATGGTCAGTCGAAGGATGCGTTGGCGAAAACCAAGGCGGGCGGTTGGCGTTATGATGTCACCTCTGTCGGGTATAAGTGCAATATGACGGATGTGGCGGCTGCGATGGGTTTGGTGGAATTGGCACGCTATGACCAGATGATTCTGCCCCGCCGTCGTGAGATTTTCGATGCTTATAATCAGGCATTTAGCGGCGACACAAGATTCAAAGTGCCCACGTATGAAACCCCGGACAAACGTTCTTCCTACCATGTTTTCACGTTGCGTGTGAATGAGGTTACGGAGAGCCAGCGAGACGAGATTATCTTCAAAATGGCACAGCAGGGTGTGGCCGCGAATGTCCATTTTATCCCGTTGCCGATGCTAACAGCTTATAAATCTTTTGGTTACGATATTGCTAATTATCCGAATGCCTATCGCCAGTATGCGTGCGAAATCAGCCTGCCGGTCTATTTCAATCTGACCGATGAGCAGGTTGCGGAAGTGATTCGGGTGACGAAAGCGATGGTGTCTGAGGTTTGCGGACTATAAGTCGTACCACTCCGGGTGGGCGTGCGGCTTGTCTTCCAAGTTGAACTGCCCTTTGCGGTAACCTTGCAGCCCGTAATACTGTTTTTGGATTTCCTGAATGTCCTTTTCGTAGTCGCCGGTGGGGTAGAAAATCGACATGATGCCGCAGGTGCGCGTTTTGTAGTCGATGAAACCCAAACTGATGGGCACATCAGCCTCCATCGCGATTTGGTAGAAGCCGCGTTTCCATTTGTCGATGCGTTTCCGGGTGCCTTCCGGACAGATAATCAGCGTGATGCGATCCCGCTTTTTGATGATGTCGGCGGCATAGCTCACGAAAT